>Ga0209037_1000002_pt1 | contig 304015 bp, 272 predicted proteins | sample SaaInl25SG_5_DNA_FD_188225 | JGI IMG/M metagenome (GOLD analysis project Ga0209037, IMG submission 188225) | Marine microbial communities from expanding oxygen minimum zones in the Saanich Inlet - ESP_125SG_5_DNA (SPAdes) (version 2) | ecosystem: Environmental > Aquatic > Marine > Intertidal...
GTTGGGCGCCAAGCGTGACTTTTGAAGAAGGACTGGCCATTACCATAGATTGGTATTTGAGCAATGCTCTGTGGTTGAAAAACGTAACCTCTGGGACGTATCAGGAGTACTACGACAACATGTACGCAAAGCGATAAAAGAGGAGTTGATGAAAGGCGTCGTTGTAAAAAGTACTGGTAGTTGGTACCTCGTTCGAGATTTGGACGGAGGACAGCTCTACGATTGCCGCATCAAAGGAAAGTTCCGTGTCGCTGGAATCAAGAGTACAAATCCATTAGCGGTCGGCGATCTTGTGAACTTTGAACTCGAGGAGAATGACGAAGGACAAGGCATCATCGACGGCATTCAAGACCGAAAAAACTACATTATTCGCAAGAGTGTGAACCTCAGCAAACGCGTTCACATCATTGCCGCGAATATGGATCAAGCGTTGCTGGTAACCACACTGGCAAAGCCTGCGACTTCAACGGGTTTTATGGACCGATTCCTTTCGACCGCAGAAGCCTACAATATTCCAACCGTTATCGTCTTCAACAAATGTGATTTGTACGACGATGAAGACATTCGGAGCGAATTAGAATACCGCAAGGCCGTATATTCTGCTATTGGGTATACCTGCATTGAAACATCGGCGACGGAGGGGTTGGGACTGGAAGAATTGGCCACCCTACTCAAAGGAAAAACTACCTTACTGAGCGGACATAGCGGTGTAGGAAAAAGCACCCTAATCAATACCATTGAGCCTGAACTTAACCTCAAAACAGGGGCTGTGAGCAGCAGCCACAACAAAGGGCAACATACGACCACCTTTGCGGAGATGCACCCGCTGCAAATGGGCGGTGATATTATTGATACACCGGGGATTAAGGGTTTTGGGCTGGTCAATATGGAAGATACTGACCTCAGCCATTTCTTCCCGGAAATTTTTGTCATCAGCAAGGAATGCAAATTCCATAATTGCAAGCACGTTAACGAACCGCAGTGCGCTGTGAAAGCCGCTGTGGACGAACATAAAATTGCACCGACCCGATACGAGAGTTATCTTAACCAACTAAATGATCAAGATGAAACGACACATTACCGCAGTACTGACTATTAGTACATTGGCGTTAGCCTCATGTGGCACACAGAAAGAAGCAGCAGAAGCTACTGCACCAGCTCCGGTGGTAAAGGAGGTGAATGAAGCACTGAATTGGTCCGTGAAAAATGCCGAGGCCCGCTACCTATATAGCCAAAACATGCGACTGGCAGCAGACAAAGTACAGGACTTAATGAATAAAGGCGAATCCGTTGGCAAGGCTGTGTTCATCGAGCCTACATTTTTGTTGTTCAACCAAAACATGACCTACGAATACTTCGCGAATTTTGGCAGTATCAATGATGAATTTAACGTAGGTGAACTTCGTGGCTATTGTCGTAATCAATACGAACCTCAAGCCCTAGAATTCATTCGAATGTGCGCCGAAGCCGGTATGGAAATCATTTTAATGGCCCCTGAAAAAGAGGCCATAGAAATCATGCAAGATCTTCAAAAACAGAACTTCCAAGTTTTTCCCAGTATGATGACCAGCCAACCACAATACGGAAAGTATGCCGAGAACATTACCTTACGTGAATATGCCGCGGGTAACCGAGTGGCACTAGTACTCACCTCCAGTTTAGGCGAAGCGAGTGAATTCATCCTGAGCCGCGGTCCAAAAGGATTCGAGCTAAATGAAATGTTCAAGACTTTTGGTGATCGATTAATCTTGTTCCCCAACCCAGCCTTTAATTAAACATGCGTGCCCTGCTCCAAAGAGTTTCTGAAGCTAAGGTCGTTGTCGACGGCAAAGTGCACAATGAAATAGGAAAAGGGCTGCTTATTCTTCTCGGCGTGGAATTCGAGGATACCGAGGAAGATGCGCGTTGGTTGTGCGGAAAAATCGCGAAAATGCGCCTGTTCCCCGATCAAGACGGGGTGATGAACCTCAGCGTAAAGGAGGTTGGAGGGGAGTTTTTGGTCATTAGCCAATTCACCTTACAAGCCAGCACCAAAAAGGGCAATAGACCAAGCTATTACAAAGCTTCAAAACCTCACCACAGTGAGCCGTTGTACGAGTATTTCATGGAACACCTATGGATGGAAAGTGACCTACCCGTAAAAGGCGGTAAATTTGGTGCCGATATGAAAGTACACTTGGTCAACGACGGCCCAGTGACCATTTGGATAGATTCAAAAAATAAAGAATAATGGCCCTAGATCCCATCGAGAGTAATCCAGATTTGCCGCTAGGCAAACTTCAAGAGGAAGTCCACCAATGGATTGAAAATCATGGTGTCCGTTACTTCAATGAGCTGACCAATATGGCCCAGCTCAGCGAAGAGGTAGGGGAAGTGGCTCGAATCATTGCACGCCGCTATGGCGAGCAAAGCGAGAAGGAGAGTGATAAGGCCAAGGATTTAGGTGAAGAACTAAGCGATGTACTTTTTGTATTGCTCTGCCTCGCCAATCAAACCGGCACGGATCTACAAGCGGCCTTTGATAAAAAGATGAATGTGAAGCGCGAACGCGACCACGACAGACACCACAGCAACGAGAAGCTGAAATAATAAAGCCCCCCTATCAGGGCGCTTTATTATTCTTGAAAATTTTCGAATTACCTAAATCTGAACTCAAATCCCATACTTACCCAACGACCCGGCTGGATTACATTCCCTCGGTCGTAGTACTGGGTATCGAAGGCATTATTAATATTGATGAACGCTTGGAATGGGAATTGGCGTTTGAACAAACCCGCGGCGGGCGCATAGTACACCTTTAGATCAAGCAGCGCAAAAGGTGCATAGGCTACTTCGCTCCCACCGCTATAGTATGTACCCACTCGATCTTGAAGGGTCAAAGCGTAATTCGCAAAAAAGCCTAAGCCCAATTTCTGTGTGGCGCGCGCCGTAATCTTTGCCTGCAAGTAATCCAATGCGTACAAGCTCGCATAATCAACCTCTGGACTTGTGCCTTTCATGAAGGCTGCGTGCACAGAAACACGTCTGAGCATCTGCTTTCTTTTCTGTGCCGTATAGGTCATCCCACCCTCTACTCCTGTGAGCGCAAGAGCGGTAATGTTGGAGGCATAAGCCGTCGGATCACCTGGATACGTCACCCAATCAATTAAATCTTTAGAACGTCTATGGAACAGGGCTCCATTAACATATAAGTCGCCCAATTTTGCCTTATACCCTGCCTCATAATTCCAGGCCGTTTCGGGTTTTAAAGCGATAGAGCCTTGCGCACCCCCGCGGTTGTAATACAAGTCCGTGTAGGTTGGATATCGCATGGACCTATTCATTGTGGTGTAAAGCGATGATGTTTTAGTCAAACGGTAAAGCAAGTCCACAGATGGCGCGAAGAAGTAGGATGAGTCCTGAGAAGGGCCATCGTGGTAATTCAACATTCCACCGGCACGAATTTGGTACCTGCCTCGGGTAAATTTATGCTCAGCAAACCAAGAAAAATCGATAGTGGAAGCCCCCTTGTCCATGGTATACCCTTCCCAGCCCGGCACGAAATTTATGTCCCCAAAATCCCCTCCAAGCACATTAGAATGAATCTCATCATAACGCTGGTTATATCCAAAACTGGTCTCGTTTTCAACGTTCCAACGGTGGCTCAGGCGAGTGTTCAAATTAAAGACGAGGGTTCGATGGAAATTCGGGCCGCTGTACCAAGAAGCTGCTGTATCGCCATCCGCTGCACGGTAATACCTGCCCGAAGCAAGTTTATCATAGGCAACTTCACTGGCATCAAAACCACCTAAACCAGCCGTCTCACGATAGAGCTCAAAGCGATCCGTTCCGGTAACGACATTCATATCGAATGTAAAATCAGTCTTCTGTCCTATGGTTTCGTCCAATCCGAAGGCAAATACACGTGTAGAAGTTGCCTCAAATTGATCCGGGAAAGCCGAAGTGTAGTAATTCTGCGCACCAAAAGCCTTCTGGTTTTCCGCGTAAAAAATCGAGACCGTACCCTCTTCCTTCCCCACGGTGTAATCGCGTGCCAAATTCACGATGAACTTCTGACTCTCAAAGTCCGTATTGGCCATGTATCCTGAAGTTTGCTGGGATTGTTGGCCGAATTGGACCCCCCACTTTCCTAATTTTTTACCGATATAAAAACTGCTATTGACTAGATCGTGCTCGCCTGTAGACAGTGAATAACCGGCATTTAGTTTTTTCGGGGCCGATTTCAATATGATGTTCACCACCCCCGTCATCGCACCAATACCCTGCGTACTTGTTGCGCCACCGTGTACCACTTCAATGCGCTCAATCATCGCCAGCGGAACGGGCAGATTCATATTATGGTGTCCCGTTTGCGGGTTATTCATTCGAACGCCATTGACCAGCACCAAGGTCTGATCGAAGGTCCCACCGCGTACTCCAAGATCTCCCTGAACATCTAATGGACCTCGTTGGCGCATATCCACGCCCGCGACGTATTCCAGTAGTTCATTGATATTAACCACGGGAAGTTCCTGTATCTCTTTAGCCGTCAAGATGGTGATTTGCTTGGTCGCCGATGCATAGGTATCCTTCCCGAGAGAGGCGCTCACCGGTACTTCATTCAATTCAATGGGCTTGTCTTTCTTTGCAACGATGCCGCGAAAACCAGTGCGTTGTCCAAATTCTTGTGCATAGCCAACCACGGAAACGACCATGCTTAATGCGAACAAAATCTTCTTCATATTCTGAGGTGTGTTGAGGGCCCAAGTTATAACGCAAGGCACCGGGACTCCCATATAAACCAAAAAAAATCCCCACAGATTCCTGTGGGGATTTCGCTATTAAAAGTGTCTCAATTTAACTAGCCAGTACCGAGATCATATTGTTCTTGCACTCCAACACGCCACCTTTGACCTCAACGGTGCAAAGTTTGTCGTCCGAAGTATCAAGAATAACCTGAGAACTCAGATGGTCTAGTGTTCTAGTATCGTCAGCGACACGAATCTTCACTGTACCAGCACGCAAGCTGGAAATGATCGGAGCGTGATCTTTTAGGATCTGGAACAACCCGTCTTTTCCTGGCAGCTGTACAGAGCTAACCTGTCCTTTGAACAATACCTCTTCAGGTGTGATGATTTCTAAATACATAATCAGAGTGATTAAGCTTCAGCTAACATCTTCTCACCAGCTTCGATAACTTCTTCGATGGTACCTTTCAAGTTGAAGGCAGCTTCTGGATATTGATCCAATTCACCATCCAAGATCATGTTGAAGCCTTTGATGGTATCCTTGATATCAACCAATACCCCTTGCAAACCTGTAAACTGCTCTGCTACGTGGAACGGCTGAGATAGGAAACGTGCTACACGACGTGCACGAGATACAACCAACTTATCTTCTTCAGACAATTCTTCCATACCAAGGATGGCGATGATGTCTTGCAATTCTTTGTAACGCTGCAATGTTTCTTTTACGCGTTGTGCAGTATCATAGTGCTCTTGACCTACGATATCCGCAGTCAAAATACGAGAAGTAGAATCTAGTGGATCAACCGCAGGGTAGATACCTTGCTCAGCGATCTTACGTGACAATACCGTTGTTGCATCCAAGTGAGCAAACGTTGTTGCAGGAGCCGGATCCGTAAGGTCATCCGCAGGTACGTATACCGCTTGAACCGAAGTAATCGAACCGTTCTTAGTAGAAGTAATACGCTCTTGCATTGCACCCATCTCAGAAGCTAGCGTTGGCTGGTAACCTACCGCAGATGGCATACGACCTAGAAGTGCCGATACCTCAGAACCTGCTTGCGTGAAACGGAAAATGTTATCAACGAAGAAAAGAATGTCTTTACCCTGTCCGTCGCCTTCACCATCACGGAAGTACTCTGCCAATGTCAAACCTGAAAGGGCAACACGTGCACGTGCACCTGGAGGCTCGTTCATCTGACCGAATACGAAGGTTGCTTTAGAGTCCTTCATCAACTCTTTATCTACTTTGCTTAGATCCCAGCCGCCTTCTTCCATAGCGTGCATGAAATCGTCACCGTATTTGATAATGCCTGATTCAAGCATCTCGCGCATAAGGTCATTACCCTCACGAGTACGCTCACCAACACCGGCAAATACAGAAAGACCACCGTGGCCTTTAGCAATGTTGTTAATCAATTCCTGGATCAATACCGTCTTACCTACACCGGCACCACCGAAAAGACCAATCTTACCACCTTTTGCGTAAGGCTCGATAAGGTCAATTACTTTAATACCTGTGAAAAGAACTTCCGTAGAAGTACTCAAGTCTTCGAAGGCAGGAGCTGGACGGTGGATAGGCAAACCTTTTGAACGGTCAATACCGCCAATACCATCGATATCCTCACCTACCACGTTAAATACGCGGCCATAAATCTGGTCACCGATAGGCATGGTGATTGAATCACCTTTCGCACGTACCTCTTGACCTCTTTGACATCCGTCCAAAGAATCCATAGATACGGCACGTACTGTATCCTCGCCAATGTGCTTTTGCACCTCGAGGATAACTACTTGACCAGTAGATTTTGTTACTTCAAGAGCTTCGTAGATTTTAGGAAGCTCTCCTTTTGAACCGTCAAATTTCACGTCCACTACAGGACCAATAATTTGAGCGATAGTTCCAACTAATTGAGACATTGTGTATTCTTGTTTAAATAAGACGGGGCAAAATTACATCAAGGAGTCCTTTCACACAACTAGACAAGCCACGAACTATGGGCCTTCAGAATACTTATCAACAGGTTATTAACAATTTAAGCTTTCATGGCCTCCGCTGGATAGCCGAGATTATGAAGTTGATTGACTAACAAGTCATATTAAAGGCGTAGTTCATTAGTTTAATGATATGGATTGGATTAATAGCATAGGATTTATTGCAGCTTCACTGACCACAGCTTCGTTCGTTCCTCAGGCATGGAAAATTATTCGACATAAGAAAGTCAAGGACTTAAGTTTAACGATGTATGCTATGATGTTTACCGGACAAGGCGGATGGTTGATCTACGGCATTCTCATTCAAGACTTTCCGCTCATCTTAGCCAATATCATCGGCTGTAGTTTGACAGGTACCATTCTTGCCTTGAAAATCTTTATTAAAGAGTAGTCCGGACTTTGTCCATCTCATTTCCTTAAAATTTTTTCGGCCCCATAAAGTCGTGGCATAAACTTTGCCTCTTTGCGGAACAAAAAGGCGAGAAATCGCTTATGTAAGTGTAAAATAACCGCAATATGAAAAAATGGCTTGCCTTATTAGGACTAGCATTTACTTTAGCCGCTCATTCTCAAAATGTTACTATTAGTGGTTACATCCGCGACGCTGCAACAGGAGAAGAGCTCATTAATGCTTCTATCATCAATGAAGACCGTCAAGGAACCGTATCAAATATTTACGGATTCTACTCCTTAACCCTTCCGGCCGGAAAACAAACCTTCACGGTCAGTTATATTGGGTATACAAGTGAAGTTCGTACCGTTAATCTGAACAGCAGTCAAACCGTTGATTTTGAATTGAGCGAAGCGACCAATGAATTAACTGAAGTGGAAGTAACCGCTAAAAAATTAGACGAGAACTTGAACCGCGCTGAAATGTCCACCACTCAGCTCAGCGCAAAACAAATTAAGGCTATCCCACAATTTTTAGGTGAATTTGATGTTGTTCGCTCGATCACCCTCCTCCCAGGAGTAACTACTGTAGGTGAGGGCGCCAGTGGATTCAACGTTCGCGGCGGTAAAACCGACCAAAACCTCATCCTACTCGACCAAGCACCGGTATACAATAGTTCGCACATTTTTGGATTTTTCTCTGTGTTTAATGGAGATGCTGTACGCGATCTAAAGCTATACAAAGGAGGTATTCCCGCACCCTACGGAGGCCGATTGAGCTCTGTGCTCGACGTCTACCAAAAGGAAGGTAACAGTAAAGAATTCGCAGGAAGTATGGGCTTGGGTCTACTTTCCTCTCGTTTGATGTTCGAGGGTCCAATAGTTAAAGACAAGGCCAGCTTCATGGTGGCGGGGCGCCGATCCTATCAAGATGTGCTACTGAAACTGAGCCCTAATGATGATTTGAATAATATCATCGCCAACTTCTACGACCTCAATGCCAAGGTCAACTATAAATTTTCCGACAAAAGCCGTCTCTTCCTCAGCGCTTATTACGGCAAGGACGCCTTTGGAGTACCGGGGCTTGTAGGATTTAATTGGGGTAACCTAGGGCTAACGGCTCGTTGGAACTACCTGCTCTCTGATAAGCTCTTCATGAATGTCAGTAGCATCTATTCTGATTACGATTACGCCATCTTGTTTGATTTCCCTCAAGCGAAAATTGACAACATCGCCTACATACGAAACCAGGCCAACAAAATCTCATTCAGCTGGTTCCCGAACGCGCAACACCAAATCAACTATGGGGTGGAAGCCACCGTATATGATTTTGAACCGTTCTCAACCACCTTGGATTATATCGATAGCAACCTAACAGACATCTCTATCGAGCTTCAAAACGAATATGCGGTAGAACCGGCATTTTTTATTGAAGACGACTGGAAGATCAATAACCGACTCACTGTTCGCGGAGGGTTGCGCTACAGTTCTTTCTACAACGTGGGAGCACGCGACGTGGTAAACTACACCCCTACCTCTATCGGTACCGTTCGCAATGACCTCATTGTAGATACCACCGCATATGCCTCTGGCGAAATCATCGAATCTTTTGATGGTTTACAGGGTCTAGAACCACGACTAGGTATCAACTACAAAACCTCGGAAAACACAGCCATCAAAGCTAGTTATAACCGCATGCGTCAATACCTGCATTTGATATCGAATACCACCTCTTCATTACCTATTGATACATGGCGTCCCGCAGGTCGTTACATCAAACCAGGTACTGCAGACCAAGTAGCTATCGGCTGGAACCGTAACTTCAACGACGGCGAGTGGCAACTCAGCGTAGAATCTTATTACAAAAGCATGCGCGACCTTGTTGATTTTAAAAACGGAGCGCAGCCAACAGGTGTGGATAATATCGAGGTGGCCCTGATGACCGGTCAAGGACGTAGCTACGGTTTGGAAATGCAACTAGATAAGAAAGTTGGCCAACTCACCGGTTGGATCGCCTATACCTACAGCCGCTCGGAACTCCAAGTTGATCTGGGGAACACTCCAGACGAATGGATCAACCTTGGCGAGTGGTACCCTGCTGCCCAAGATAAGCCGCATGATTTTGCCTTGGTAGCGGCCTATGCTTGGAAACCGAACATCAGCTTCTCAGGTTCATTCATTTACCAAACGGGCAAACCCTATACCTACCCGGAAGCCAAGAGTGAATTTGAAGGTATCATTTACCCGTTTGCTTTGAGCCGAAACAACAGCCGTACCCCGGCCTATCACCGTCTTGATTTGAGTATGGACATTGCCGTTCCAAGCAAACGAGAGAACAAAGCCACCTGGAACGTTGGGGTGTACAATGCCTATGGTCGCAAGAATGCGTTCAGCATCTTCTTCGAGGAAGAATTAGACGACAATGGAGACCCAACGGGTCAAACCAAAGCCACGCAGTTGAGCATCTTCGCTACTGCCATTCCTATGATTACCTACAACCTAGAATTTTAATTCCCATGAGAAAGCACTTATACTTCTTTATCGCCGCGGCAATTTTGACCGCATGTGAAACAGACGTTACCGACAAGGTGAAAACCGACGCTTATGATGGGGCAGCCCTACTTTCAGTCAGCGGTTCAGTCACAGATTTAGTGGGCACCGGAACCTATGTCGACCTTGCCATCAGCTCCCCATATTTAGAAACTGGCGCACCTGCCACCATCACTGGAGCCATCGTAGAAGTGTACGAAAACGACAGCTTGGTCAGTACCTTAATAGAGGCAAGTCCTGGTCATTACGAGGATACTGCACTAGTAGCAACCATTGGTCACGGATATAGATTACTTATCGATGTACCGGCGGGTTATGGAGATGCCACGGGATTATGGGAAAGTACCACCGACGTGGTGAATACGCCCTTCACCCTTCTTGCTCCTATGTTTCCCATCATGGAAGACGATAGCAGCTGGATCGACTTCCGCACCGGAGATTCCGTATGGTATGCTGATGCAGATTCTTGTTACTACAGTCCTTACGCGCTATGGAATGATCCTGTAGGGAAAGGCAATGCTTATTGGGTAAAGAATTACTGGACGACAGAAATCTATGCGCCAAACGGACCTGATTTGGGACCTTTCGAACCACAGGAGACTGAGAAGAGCTTGAATTCTGAGATCAATATTTTTAACGACGACCAATTCATTCAAGGTGCTCAGGTCAGCCGTTTCAATTTCATCGGCCCCCCATACACTGTCTACCGCGACACGTTAATAAACCTAGTATTTGAGACGCGCACCTTGAGTGAAGGCATGTACGATTACCTCACCGTTATGGCAAATAATATTGGCGGCGGCGGCTTATTTAGTGTGCCTTATAGTCCTCAAATTGGAAATATTCGTCGTACGGATGATACAACAGTCTATGGTTTGGGATATTTTTATGCAACATCAGTTAGATTTGATAGCATAAAACTATTCCACCCATTCTAATGAATAACCTTCACTGGACCACTGACTTTTTGATCAAACAAGGCGTGCGCGAAGAATTCGTGCAGTGGATTGCCTTAGGTATTGATATCATTCTATTGGTATTGATTTCATTGGTGGCCGATTTTATCGCCCGCCGCATCCTCCTTTCCATCATCCACACCTTGGTCAAACGCTCTAAAGCTACTTGGGACGACTACTTCTTCGAGCAAAAAGTATTCAAGAATTTGGCGCACCTAGTTCCAGCATGGATTCTTCATAGTAGCGTACCGTATATTTTCGATGATGTACCCTCAGCTATTCCTTATTTAGAAAAGCTCGTCATACTTTACGTTGTTATTCTTGGCGTTAGTCTGGTCAATCGAACACTACGGGCTTTGGAAAATTGGACTAGCATGACTGAGAAATATGCGAATACTCCAATACGTACAATCTCGCAAGTTCTACGAATCCTTGCTTTTTTCGGAGCACTGATTACCGTGATCAGCGTACTTACTGGGACTAATGCAGGAAACATCTTAGGAGCACTAGCAGGTACGACCGCAATTCTAATCCTTGTCTTCCAAGACAGTATCAAAGGGCTTTTGGCTAACTTCCAGATTCACATGTATGACCTGGTCAAGGTCGGCGATTGGATTACCTTTACCAAATACGGTGTAGACGGGGATGTTTTAAGTGTAGATCTAACGACTGTTAAGGTTCAAAATTTCGATAAAACTGTGAGCACCGTGCCTGCCACTGCCTTTGTCTCCGACAGCTTCGTCAACTGGCGCGGCATGAGTGAGAGTGGTGCTCGACGCATCAAGCGCAATATCCATATTGACATCACCTCAATCCGACATTTAGACGAAGGCTTAGCAGATAGCCTCCGAGAAATAGACCTCATCCATGATTTCATGGTGCAGCGTCAATCCGAGATTGATAACAATAATCAAAAGAAAGGCATTCAAGGCGCCAGCAAGCTCAATGGACGTCGTCAAACCAACATAGGACTGTACCGCAAGTATGTAGAGTTCTACTTGAATAATCACCCAGGCATCCATAACGACTTCACCTTGATGGTACGCCAGCTACAACCCACCACGGAAGGGCTACCTATCGAAGTCTATTGTTTCACCAACTCCATCGTGTGGCAAGAGTACGAAGGCATTATGGCCGATATTTTCGACCACCTTTATGCTGCGACACGCCACTTCGACCTCGCGCTATTCCAGAGCCCGACGGGTGCCGATGTTAGAGCCTTCACTGGAAAGTAAGCGCTAGACTTTTTCCGAAAAATTTTAAAACAAACAAGAAACCCCCGGGCGCTCTGCGCCCGGGGGTTTCTTGTTGCATATTTTGCCTCGGCTTAGGCCTCGGCTGTTTCTTCCATGTAGCTCTCGATAGGCTCACAAGTGCAGATGAGATTGCGATCTCCATAGGCATCGTCTACTCGACGTACAGATGGCCAGAACTTGTTCTCGGCAACATATTCCAGTGGGAAGGCTGCTTGTGAACGTGTATATGGCAACTCCCAGGTATCTGCACAAATCATTGCTTGGGTGTGTGGCGCATTCATCAATACGTTGTTCGAAGCTTCCATGTCGCCGCGAGTTACGGCATCGATTTCCGCACGGATACTCAACATGGCATCACAGAAGCGGTCGAGTTCCGCCTTGCCTTCACTTTCCGTAGGCTCCACCATTACGGTACCCGCTACTGGGAAGCTCACTGTAGGCGCGTGGAAACCATAGTCCATCAATCGCTTGGCGATATCGGTAACTTCGATGCCGGCATCCTTCTTGAACGGACGGCAATCTAGGATCATTTCGTGTGCCGCACGGCCATTTTCTCCAGAGTACAACACATCAAATGCTCCTGCGAGGCGCTCCTTGATGTAGTTGGCGTTGAGGATGGCGTATTTGGTTGAATCTGTCAATCCTTCTGCACCCAACATTTTAATGTAGGCGTAAGAAATCAATAGAATCAATGCCGAGCCCCATGGTGCTGCAGAGATCGAGTTGATCCCTTGCTCGCCACCCATGTCGATTACTGAGTGTTTTGGAAGGAATGGGGCGAGGTGTGCCTTACAGCAAATAGGTCCCATACCTGGACCACCACCTCCGTGAGGAATGGCGAAGGTCTTGTGCAAGTTCAAGTGACAAACATCGGCGCCGATCAGACCCGGTGAGGTCAACCCTACCTGGGCATTCATGTTGGCACCGTCCATGTATACCTGACCACCGTGTTGATGAATGATGTCAGTAATTTCCTTCACGGCACTTTCAAAAACACCATGCGTAGATGGGTAGGTAATCATAAGCGAGCTCAAGTTTGCACTGTGTTGCTCTGCTTTAGCGCGTAGATCTTCTACATCGATGTTTCCGTGATCATCACAAGCGACTACTACGACCTTCATTCCTGCCATCACCGCAGAGGCCGGGTTCGTTCCGTGCGCCGAAGAAGGAATGAGAGCGATATCACGATGGCCTTCACCATTGGCTTGGTGGTAGGCACGAATGACCATTAGACCTGCATATTCGCCTTGCGCACCAGAGTTTGGTTGCAAAGATGTGGCATCAAAACCTGTGATTACAGCAAGGTCGTGCTCCAAGGTTTGAATTACCTCGGCATAACCTTCGGCCTGGTCCACAGGTACGAACGGGTGAATGCCGTTCCAAGCTTCTGTGGACAGTGGAATCATCTCAGAAGCTGCATTGAGCTTCATAGTACATGACCCCAGTGAGATCATACTGTGGTTCAAAGCCAAATCCTTGCGCTCCAAAGATTTTAAATAGCGCATCATATCCGTCTCGCTATGGTAGCTGTGGAATACTTCATGCGTCATGAAATCAGACAAACGAATCAACTCTTCTGGCAAGTTGCCGGTAGGATCTGCCATCTCAATGGTCTCTATCCCTTCAACTTTTGCGAGGATGGCGACGATATCTGCCAAATCTGTATCAGTGGTGGTTTCGTTCAATGAAATTCCAATAGTCTGCTCGTCGAAATATCTGAAGTTCACCTCAGCCGCCTCTGCCAAAGCTTTGACCTGGGTTGCGGTTGAATTTTTTAAGGTGATTTTCAAGGTATCGAAGAAGTGCGTATTGTGCTGGGTCAATCCCATGCCTTTCACGGCTTCATTCAAGGCTGTGGCATGCAAGTGGATGGTTGAAGCGATGCCTCTCAGTCCTTCCGGTCCGTGGTATACACCATAGGCACCGGCCATTACCGCCAACAATACTTGGGCAGTACAGATATTTGACGTCGCTTTATCGCGCTTAATGTGTTGCTCCCGCGTTTGCAAGGCCATACGCAATGCTGGATTGCCATCAGTGTCGATGGTACGACCGATGATACGACCTGGAATGAAACGCTTGTAGCTTTCTTTCGTCGCAAAGTATCCTGCGTGAGGACCTCCATAACCTAGAGGAATCCCGAAGCGTTGTGTTGTTCCTACCACAGCATCCGCACCCCACTCTCCAGGAGGAGTGAGCAAGACGAGCGACATGATATCCGCTGCCACAACTAACTGAACCTCAGCAGCATTACATGCTGCTGCAAAGGCGCGGTAATCTTCTACTGAACCATGGGTATTTGGGTATTGTACCAACGCACCGAAGAATTCTTCCGAAGGCTCAAATGTTTCGTAATCTCCGAAGACTAATTCTATCCCGATAGGCTCCGCACGTGTGAGCAACAAAGCGATGCTTTGTGGGAAGGTGTTTTGATCGACAAAGAATTTATTCGCACCGGTTTTTTTCTTGGCGCGTGACATGGCACCATAGAACATGCTCATAGCTTCTGCTACGGCAGTAGCTTCGTCCAAGAGTGATGCATTGGCGAGTTCCATTCCCGTGAGGTCAACGACCATGGTCTGGTAATTCATCAACGCCTCCAAACGGCCTTGTGCTATTTCAGCTTGGTACGGCGTGTAGGCAGTATACCATCCTGGGTTCTCTAAAATGTTGCGCTGAATCACCCCTGGAAGTACGGTCGGGTGATATCCCATACCGATGTAGGTGGTGAAGACGGTATTCATCTGACCGAGCTCGCCGATGTGCTTGGCGAACTCTGCCTCTGTCATCGCAGGCGCAAGGTCCATTTCTCCTCTGAAACGAATGGCTTCAGGTACGGTTTGGTCTATGAGAGCGTCTAGTGATTCAGCCCCAATGGTCTGGAGCATTTCGGTAACTTCGAGTGGTTTAGGTCCGATGTGTCTGTAGGCAAAGGAATTGCGCTTCATACTCTGTTAATATTAGATGGAGCAAAAGTACGGCAGACTCGCCGAACATAGCGTACATTTATGAGACCATAATGACACGAAATATCCACCCGGTTATAAACATTTTTTTGGGCCTCTTGAGGCCGTTCATCTACGCGAATTTTTGGGTCGCTGGGGCGGTTTGGGCGTTGACCCGACTGTCCGAATTCCAATTAACCAACTGGTGGGAAGCCGGGGCCATGGATGAATATGGCTACTTTGTGCTGAATCCATCCTTTGCTGGTGTAAACGCTGCGGGAACGCTCATTGTTTACGGATTTGCCCGATTGTTTGAATCCCCAGGTGATGAAGGGTTGCAAAGTAGGATCAGCCAATGGCGATCGGCCATGCCAAAAACCGCACAACTTAGCATGGGACTTGGTGTAGCGTATGTGGCCATTTGGTGGGCACTCTACGGTTCTTGGAACCTCTTGTTCTTATACGCCGGTGCCATCGCAGTGGCCGCCTTGTACCCCCTCCCCTTTATTTTGAGAAAATCTGGTGGCGGATTGCGTTCTATTCCGGGACTAAAACTTGTGGTCATTGCGGCAGTATGGGCGTATGTAACGGCCGTCATACCCAGTGTTCACGAGGGAACCTTTACCATCGGCGTATTCTTTGAGCGCTTCTGGTGGACTGCTGCCCTTACCTTGCCTTTCGACGTTCGGGATATGATGGTAGATCAAGGCAGCATCCGTACTTTACCGCATATGGTGGGATCTCGAAATACGGTATGGCTGGCAAACCTCATGCTTTGGTTCAGCTTTTACCTCCAGATCCAATTATTTGAAATGCCCCTCGTCTACACCTTCGGACTCTACCTCCTCTGCTCCATTATTATTGTCCTGGCCAATCCAAAATTGGACGACCTATACTATAGCCTACTCATTGAAGGACTCCCATTCCTGCTGTTGGGACTATGGGTCCTTAGTCCCTACCTTTAAGGCACCCATAATACAACCATGAACGTACTCAGTAAAGCACACGCACAGGAACTCGATGCCAATGATTCATTGGCCCACTTCCGCAACGAATTTCACCTCCCCGTGATCGACGGCAAGCAAACGCTCTACTTCACGGGCAACAGCTTGGGGCTGATGCCAAAATTGGCCGAAAAATACCTTGAAGAGGAGCTTGAGGATTGGAAGAACTGGGGCGTAGAAGGACATTTTCATGCACGCCGCCCGTGGATGCCGTACCATGAATTCTTTTCGGAAAGCCTGTCAAAACTCGTGGGCGCCAAACCTGAAGAAGTTGTGGTCATGGGGTCACTGACAAACAACTTGCATTTGTTGATGGTAAGCTTCTTTCGTCCGGAAGGAAAGCGCACGAAGATTTTGTGCGAAGCTAAAGCCTTCCCGTCGGACCAATATGCCTTAGCCTCTCAACTGCGCTACCATGGATTAGATCCAAAAGAACACCTAATCGAGGTGGGACCGCGCGAGGGTGAACATCACATTCGCAAGGAAGACTTCATGGCCGCTATCGATGCCCATGGAGAAGAAATCGCGATGATGATGATCGGTGGGGTAAATTACTATACCGGCCAAGTGATGGACATGAAACGCCTTACCGCCTATGCGCAAGACCAAGGCATTACAGTCGGCTGGGATTTGGCGCACGGCGCAGGGAATATCGATATCAAATTGCACGATTGGAATGTAGATTTTGCCGCGTGGTGCCACTACAAGTACATCAACTCAGGTCCCGGGGCAACGGCCGGGTACTTTGTGCATGAACGCCACCACGGCAAGGCCGACATCCCAAGATTCGAAGGATGGTGGGGACACGATAAGGAGACACGATTCGAAATGCCCGAAGGCTTCAAACCTATACCTACGGCAGAGGCGTGGCAACTGTCCAACGTACCGGTAATGGCGATGGCGCCGCTTCGTGCGAGCCTGGATTTATTTGATAAGGCGGGGCCAGAAAACCTGCGTAAAAAGAGCAGAAAACTGACGGCTTACCTGCAGGAAGTATTAGAGTATGTAGTGGAAGAATCGGGCAGTAATTTTGAAATTATTACTCCAAAAGAGGAGCGGGGCGCACAAATATCCTTGCTCGTGCACGGCTACGGTAGACCCCTATTTGATTATTTGATGGAGCACGGCGTTATTGCCGATTGGCGCGAACCCAATGTCATTCGCATGGCACCGGTTCCGCTCTACAATAACTTCGAGGACATTCGCGCCTTTGGTGAAATCTTGTTGAACTACCTAAAAGAACAGCAAGTATGAAAAAAGTTATCATCGTCGGTGCTGGCTTAGCAGGATCATACATGGCATACGCCATGGGTAAAAAAGGCTACGAGGTTCAGGTTTTTGAAAAACGACCGGACCCACGAAAATCCAGTTACGGCTCGGGAAGATCCATCAACCTTGTGGTTAGTCACAGGGGCTGGACGGCATTGTCCTACGCCGGAATAGAGGAAGAGATTCGTAAGATTGTGGTCCCGGCATACGGGCGTCAAATCCACGATCTCGAGGGCAAAGAAAGCTACTTTGCCTACAATATTGACAACAAAGCCATTCACAGCATCAGCCGTGGCGAGTTCAACAAAACTCTGGTAGAATTGGCCGAAGCACTGCCGAATGTAACGGTCACCTTTGACGCCTTCTGTGAACATGTGGACTTCAACGCGGGGACCGTTCACATGAAGCAAGGCGAGCAGCTCAATGCCTATTCAGCCGACCTCATCGTTGGGGCTGACGGAACAGGGTCGTCGGTGCGTGGCGCCTTGATGAAACAACCGCGCTTTAATTACAGCCAAGAGTTTATCGATAGTGGTTACAAGGAAGTCCATATTCCTGCGGGCGAAAATGGCGAACCTCAACTTAATATCGATGCGCTGCACATCTGGCCGCGCCGCGAATTCATGCTGATGGGACTGGCAAATACAGACAACGGTTTCACCGGAACTGTTTTCGCACCGTTCGATGGTGAATACGGATTAGACCACCTCAAAACGGGTGCAGACGGTATGCGTTACTTCGAGAAGTATTTCAAAGACGCCATCCCGCTCATTCCAAATTTAGAGGAGCAATGGGAAAGCAACCCTACGTCGGCCTTGGCGTGTATTCGTTGTGAACCTTACCATTGGGGCACCAACACCATGCTCATTGGTGATGCCGCACATGCCACCGTTCCTTTCTATGGCGAGGGCATGAATGGATCGCTGGAAGATGTTCGCGTATTCTTAGAGCTGCTCGATGAGTACGGAGATTCCGACATGAAAAAAGTACTGGAGAGCTACACAAAACAACGTGTGCCTGCAGGCAATGCTCTGGTAGACTTAAGCTTGAGAAACTTCATTGAAATGCGCGACCTGGTGGCCGATCCAAGCTTCCAATTGCGCAAAAAAATAGAGCGTAAGGTGCAAGCCAATCATCCAGACAAATGGACGCCGCTCTACACTTTGGTGAAGTTCACCAACATCCCGTACCATGAAGCAAAGGCCGAAGGAGAACGCCACGATCGAATCATGGAAGAAATTCTAGCCATGGAAGGTGTAGAGGAGCATTGGGAGAGCGAAGAGGTAGAACAAGAAGTGCTCCGATTGTTCGAATCTGTCCGTTAGAATCGAACGCCACCCGTGTGAATCCACACCACTTTTCCTTGTAAGCTGGTGCGCTGAAGATAGGCCCACACCTTTGCGTTGTAGTTGGGATCCAGCGCTATACCAGTAGTTTGCTCAAAATTCTCAGCCTCCTCGAGCAGTGAAGACGACCATTTTCCAAAGCCGCCAAAATGAGTTTCATCTTCCCAGTGAAGGGTAATGTGTTTTGCCAAGGCCTGCTGCTGTACGGCGGCGCATTCTTTGTGGGCGCCTTTCACAGCACTCACTACGTGGACCTGCGTTTTGCAGCGTGGAGGCATCGCCGCAAGAATTCCAGATACGGTCGTACCTGTACCGGAGGCGAGTACGAGGTGATCGGGTTCTTGGGCCAATTCTTTCCAGATCGTTCCACAACCCTCCATGGCGTGCGATCCAGCACCGCCCTCAGGAAGTACCCTGCCAGAGTATCCCGTCCAACCTGTTTCACGCGAGGACCTAAACGCACTACGAGAAACAAATTCCAAGGCCATTCCTTGTGCCTGGCAATACTTCAGCAAGTCGTTGCTCGAGGCGTTCAATTCTTCCCCGCGCACAACACCTGTGATAGGATGACCAAAGTGCTTGGCTGCGAAAGCTGCGGCCGGCAAGTGATTGCTAAAGGCACCACCAAAGGTAGTGATGGGCTCTCCAGGTCGTAGTATTTGGAAGAATCCTTGGAGCTTGCGCCACTTGTTGCCGGAGACTATGGGGTGGATGAGATCGTCGCGTTTGATATACAGGTCTAATTCCGGTTTCACCGTCAACTTTTGTACGGGAGAAGGTGTTAAAAATGGCATTGGTATAGCATCCATGATACAAAGCTAAGGAGCCTTACCTTTGAAGTACCCAAAAATTCCGAAATCGGACATGTTTAATAAAGACTTGGACCCTGAAGATTACTACAAAAGCCCCGAGGGCTTCATCATCTTCACCGAGAAATACCACCTCAAACGCGGCTATTGCTGCCAAAGCGGTTGTAAACACTGCCCGTACGGATACGATAAAAAAACCCACAGAATACGTGACTAGAACGATCAACGAATTTCAGCGCGCCATTGCCGAAGGGATCCCTAACCAACTCCCTCCGAAGCGTGAAGTACCCAAAGAAATTAACCGTGCGCCCAAGCGTAAAGATATCCTTAGTGCCGGCGAAAAGCGCCTGGCTATGGAGAATGCCCTACGCTACTTTCCGAAGGAGTGGCATGCGGAATTGGCCCCAGAATTTTTAGAGGAGCTCAAGGAATTTGGACGCATTTACATGTACCGATTCAAGCCTTCGTACGACATGCATGCTCGTGGGATTGAAGAATACCCGTGCAAGACGCCTCAGGCGGCGGCCATCATGTTGATGATCCAAAACAACTTGGATCCGGCGGTGGCACAACACCCGGAGGAACTGATCACCTACGGCGGTAATGGGGCGGTGTTCCAGAATTGGGCACAATACCTCTTGACCATGAAATACCTCAGCGAAATGACTGAGGAGCAGACCCTACACATGTACAGCGGCCACCCGATGGGCCTCTTCCCTTCTTCAAAAGAAGCACCGCGTGTGGTGGTGACCAACGGAATGATGATTCCGAATTACAGCCAACCGGACGATTGGGAAAAATTCAATGCCCTAGGCGTTACCCAATACGGTCAAATGACGGCCGGTTCTTACATGTACATTGGTCCACAAGGCATCGTACACGGAACAACCATCACCGTATTGAATGCTGCACGCATGAAATCTAGCGGTGGACCAGAAGGAAAACTATTTGTCACTGCGGGATTGGGCGGTATGTCAGGAGCGCAGCCTAAGGCTGGAAACATTGCTGGAGTGGTGAGCATCACCGCAGAAATCAACCCAAAAGCTGCCTACAAGCGTCATGAGCAGGGCTGGGTCGACGAGATTACCACCAGCACCGATGAAGCTATCGACATGGCCCTGGAGTTCCAAGCGGCGAAACGTGCACGTAGCATCGCCTACATTGGTAATATTGTGGACCTCTGGGAGCGCATGGCTGAACGCAATGTACACGTCGACCTGGGTTCTGACCAGACCTCCTTGCACAACCCTTGGGCGGGAGGATATTACCCTCAGGGCATGAGCTATGAGGAGTCGAACGAGATGATGGCAGGCAACCCTGAAGAGTTCAAAGTACGTATCCAAGCGACCTTGAAGCGTCACGTTAAGGCGGTCAATGCGCTCGTAGAAAACGGCATGTACTTCTTCGATTACGGCAATGCATTCTTATTGGAAAGCTCTCGCGCCGGCGCAGAAATCATGGCCGCGGACGGCGAGCACTTCCGATACCCTTCCTACGTTCAAGACATCATGGGACCCATGTGCTTCGACTACGGTTTTGGTCCGTTCCGCTGGGTATGTGCCAGTGGCGATGGGGCAGATTTAGATAAGACCGATGCCATCGCCCAAGAAATCCTCGAAGGACTCATGGCCAAGGCACCGGAAGAAATTCGCCAGCAGATGGACGACAACATTCGTTGGATCAAAGGCGCGAAAGAAAATAAATTAGTCGTGGGCTCTCAGGCGCGCATCTTGTATGCCGATAGCGAAGGTCGCATTGAGATCGCACGTGCATTCAACAAAGCCATTGCCGCAGGAGAGATTGGCCCTGTTGTATTGGGCCGTGACCACCACGATGTCAGTGGTACAGACAGTCCGTACCGCGAGACCTCGAATATCTACGACGGCTCGAGCTTCACCGCAGATATGGCCATCCAAAACGTCATTGGAGATAGTTTCCGCGGCGCTACCTGGGTGAGTATTCACAACGGCGGCGGCGTTGGATGGGGCGAAGTCATGAACGGCGGATTCGGCATGTTGCTTGACGGCTCGGCAGTAGCAGAGCGAAAACTCGAAAACATGTTGCTCTACGATGTAAACAATGGTATCGCGAGAAGGTCGTGGGCTAGAAATAAAGAAGCTATATTCGCAATAGAACGAGAGATGCAACGTAGCCCGAATTTGAAGGTGACCGTACCAAAGCTCGTAGACGAAAACGTATTGAACAACTTAGATTTTTAACATGAAAAAACTACTATTAATCACTTTTGGACTCGCACTATTAGGAAGTTGTAAAAATCCTAATACTGCAGATGCAGTAACACCTAGTTTGAACATTGGCTTTGTTAGAATGGACACATTGCAAGACAAATACGAATACTTCCAAGAATTGGTCGAAGAATTAAATGCCGAACAGGAAGAAATCATCGCTGATCTGGAACGCCGTCAAAAGTCCCTACAAGAGGATATTCAAATTTATCAAGAAAGAGCTCCTCGCATGTCGCAACGCCAGCGAGAAAGAAGTGAAGCGGATTTGATGCGCGTGCAGCAAGCCTTCATGGAGGCAGAAAAAAATGCTGAAGCGAAACTATTAGAAAAACAAACAGATTTATCTAAAACTCTTAAAGACGAGCTAGATAAAGCGACGATTATTGTTAAAGATGAATTGAATCTTGACTTCGTTTTAAGATTTGAGGACGGAGGTATTTTATATGGAAATGATGAGTATGATATCACTGATCGAATGATCGAATTACTCAATAGAAAAACATCAGATGCAGCAAATGAAGACTCTGAAGGCCCTGTAGAAATTAGCACTGCCAATGAGGAATCTTGATGCCTTATATGCCTTTTAAAATAAAAAAACCGGGCGCGCTGCGCCCGGTTTTTTTATGTGAGGAGTGTTTTTATAAATAGTATCGGAATCCAAGGGCGCCACCTACGCTGTAGGGAATTTCTCTAAGTCCGATATCCGCGTTGTTAATGGGCGATAAGGCAAATCTAAATTCACCACGCAAAGTGAAGACTAGGTCATTCGCTACGCGGAATTCGTTACCTAAGGCAAAGCCGATAGCTCCGTTGAAACCATTGTGGTATTTTGTTTGTGAACCGCGCTGGTACATTAGGCCTAGAGCGCCGGTCGCTGCATCTGCTGCATAGTTCGGCGCGCCACTCTCCCATTGGCGCTCAATCTTTTGCATAAAAATCAAATCATAAGAAGGCACAACTTGCAATGCCCAAATATCCGTCATCTGCGTGTGGAAGATGATCTGGATGGGAACAGCAATGGCTTCAAAACGGGTTGTAGCTGGTAGGTTGGCGATGGTGTCCTGAAATACGGCATTTTGGTCAAAGGCCGCGAAACCATTGGTCACAAAGCCAGAGTTAATGGTCGTGAATCCCACGCCCAAATGGAACATCTCACGAAGTTCGTAGTAGGTCATGAGCCCCATCCGTTGTCCGTAAATACCACCTGCATCTTCTGAAGTCAATGCATAGATTTCGTTTCCGTCTTGAATGGGCTCGTATAATGCCAATCTTCGAGAGGCGTATTCTGGGGCATACAACAATTGGAACGAAAAACGAGTATCGCGCACCTCGTCATCAGTGAAGTATTCGATAGTTTCATTTTTCGGTTGTGCCCATGCGATGGCAGGCAATAAGATGGCCAAGCTGAAAGCCCAATTTTTAAATGTCATCATAATGCAAAATGATTTTTCCAATCCGACAATACCTTGTCTAATCCTTCTGGATTCTTCCCTCCTGCCGTAGCGAAGGCCGGTTGACCACCACCGCCACCTTGGATGTGCTGTGCTAAGGCGCGAACGGCATTACCGGCGTGCCAGCCTTTGTCTGCTACGACCTCATCGCTAATCCCTATACTCACGGTGGCTTTTCCTTCCCAAGCATTGGCGAAGATGACCAAAGTATTCCCTTGTCCTTTTAATTTAAAGACCATGTCCTTTACGCTGCCCGCATCCATAGCTGTTCGCGCAACAATGACTCGAACACCGCCGTGATCTTCGGCATTATTTTCTAACGCCCCAGCAGCAGCCATCGCTTTTTCCTTACGCAAGGCTTCTACCTCTTTTTCAGCTGCAGCTTCTTTTTCCTTTAACTGCTGAATAGCACCTGGTAGATCTTTTGGGTTCTTTAACACCTCAGCAGCATCACGCAAGGTACTGAGGGAATCGTTGATGTATTTCATCGCACCCATTCCCGTCACTGCTTCAACGCGTCGTACTCCAGCGGCTACTGCACCCTCACTAGTGAATTTAAAGAGGCCGATAGCACCGGTAGCCTTCACGTGAATACCACCACATAATTCGATGGAAGAACCAAACTTAATGGCGCGAACCGTGTCGCCGTACTTCTCACCGAAGAGCATCATCGCGCCCATGTCCTTGGCCTCAGCGATAGGAATGTTACGGAATTCTTCCAACGGTAAGTTGGCTTGGATGCGTTGGTTGACCAATGCCTCAATTTGCAAGAGTTCTTCGTCGCTGACTTTTTGGAAGTGAGAAAAATCGAAACGTAAGTATTCTGAATTCACCAACGAACCTTTTTGCTCCACATGAGTGCCCAATACTTCGCGCAGAGCTTCGTGCATCAAATGCGTAGCACTGTGGTTTTTTGCCGTTTCTCGACGCTTACTTTCACTTACCTCAGCAGACCAAGAACCGTTCAGATCTGAAGGTAGTTCCTTCGTGAAGTGAACGATGATACCGTTCTCTTTCTTGGTATCAAAGATGCCAATTTTCTGATCGTCTTGAACCAAAACACCCGTATCGCCTACTTGACCTCCTCCCTCTGGATAGAATGGGGTCAAGCTCAATACAAGCTGGTAAAATTCTTTGTTTTTGGCGCTGACCTTGCGGTAACGTGTGATGCGTACGTCTGCCGAGATATAATCATATCCCACGAACTCTTGCAATTCATCGTCTTCAAGCACGGTCCAGTCGTCAGTACTGAGTTTAGTCGCGGCACGTGATCGTTCCTTTTGCGCGGTCATCTCTGCAGTGAATTCTGCCATGTCGACCACCTTGTCGTTCTCACGCATAATGAGCTCCGTTAAATCGATAGGGAATCCATAGGTATCGTACAATTCAAAAGCACGCTTTCCGTCTAGTGTTTTATTCCCTTCCTCCAAAAAATCATCGAGTTTGGCCAATCCTTGCGCGAGGGTGCGCAAGAAGCTTTGTTCTTCTTCCTCGATCACCTTCATCACCAAGGATTTCTGTGTGGTGATTTCAGGGAAAAATTCACCCATTTGAGCCTCCAAGGTTTCCACGAGTTGGAACATGAAAGGCGTTTTCAAATCTAAATAGGAGAAGCCGTATCGGATCGCTCGACGCAAAATGCGACGGATGACGTATCCCGCACCTGAGCTTGAAGGCAATTGACCATCTGCAATGGCAAAGGCAACCGCACGGATGTGGTCAGCGATCACACGTTGTGCAATATCAGTGGCTTCAGATTTACCGTAAGCAATGCCTGAAATGTTCGAGATTTTATTCAATAAAGGCGTGAAAACGTCTGTATCGTAGTTCGACTGCTTGCCCTGCAAGGCCATACACAAACGCTCGAAACCCATTCCAGTATCAATGTGCTGGGCGGGTAAGTTTTCCAGGCTACCGTCTGCCTTGCGATTGAACTGCATGAATACAAGGTTCCATATCTCTACGACTTGGGGATGATCTTCGTTGACCAGTGAGGCTCCCGGCACTGCCGCGCGATCCGCATCACCGCGAAGGTCAATATGAATCTCACTACAAGGACCGCATGGACCGCTTTCCCCCATTTCCCAGAAGTTGTCCTTCTTACTTCCGTTTAGAATTCTATCGGCAGCCACATGCTGGGCCCAAAGATCTACCGCTTCATTATCGCGAGGTAATCCATCACCTTCATCACCGCCAAAAACCGTCACATACAACCTGTCCTTTTCCAAGCCATATACCTCCGTCAACAATTCCCAGGCCCAGTTAATGGCATCCTCCTTGAAGTAATCGCCGATGGACCAATTCCCCAACATTTCAAACAAGGTATGATGGTACGTATCGTGCCCTACCTCGTCCAAATCATTGTGTTTCCCACTGACGCGCAAACATTTCTGCGTATCTGCAATACGTGCATTTTTTGGGGCCGCATTGCCCAAGAAGAAGTCCTTGAACGGGTTCATACCGGCGTTGATAAACATGAGTGTAGGGTCCGATTTATTTACCACCGGTGCCGATGGAACGATTTCGTGGCCCTTGCTCTCAAAGAACTCCAAAAATTTGCGACGTATCTCTTTAGAAGTCAGCATGCTGTGTATAAATCCTGCAGTAGGATAATTAAGGGTTTAACTAATAATTGTTTCTTTATGGCACAATATTCGCTTGATTATTGCGTCATAGCAAAAATAAAGCACAAAGTATGGCTAAAGTAAAATACACTTATGATTCTAAAACACTGTCTTACAGAAAGATAGACCGCAATTGGAAAGTACACCTCAAAGACTTTTCCCTATTTGCGATCGTTTCAATGACATTTGGATTCATAATTTACCTAGCCGCCGACCTTTGGGTAGATAGTCCCAAAGAGCGACAAATGAAGCGAGAATTAGAAAACATGGTTATTCAATATGACCTAATGAATGGCAAATTGAATAATCTAACGGATGTCCTCAGCGATATAGAAAAGCGTGACGATGAGATCTATCGTTCTATTTTCGAGGCCGGCCCTATTCCTGATGATGTGCGCACCGCAGGTTTTGGGGGTGCAAACCGTTATAAAAACCTCGAAGGGTTTAATAACTCTGAACTACTAATAGATACGAGGAAGAAACTAGACCAAGTTGCCAGCCGTGCCTATGTTCAGTCGAAGAGTTTTGACGACGTGGTGGAAATGGCTAGGGACAAAGAAAAAATGTTGGCTTCTATTCCCGCAATTCAACCGGTCGCAAATAAAGATCTCAAAAGATTAGCTTCTGGATTCGGATACCGCATTCACCCAATATATAAAGTGCGCAAAATGCACTGGGGTATGGATTTCACTGCTCCAACAGGAACGCCTATCTATGCAACTGGAGATGGAGTAGTTTCGGCGCGTACTAGCTCACGTGGGGGATATGGAAATCACGTGGTGATAGATCATGGCTACGGATATGAAACCATGTACGCCCACATGAGTAAGTTCAATGTTGATCGTGGGCAAAAAGTTAAACGCGGTGACGTTATAGGTTATGTAGGTTCTACAGGGCGTTCTACAGGACCGCACTTGCACTATGAAGTCATGAAAGATGGTGTAAAAATTAATCCAGCAAACTATTACTTCAACGACTTGAGTCCGGAAGAATATGAGATGATGCTAGAATTCAGCAGCCACTCGAACCAGAGCTTCGATTAATGTTTTGGGTACACCAATGGAGTGTGTTATATTTAGGTGTACTTAAACAGGATTTATGGTCCCGCAATTGGACAAACTCTATTATGATATTGGTGAGGTCGCAGCCATGTTTGACCTCAACACGTCCAACCTACGCTATTGGGAGAAGGAATTCAAACAACTCAGTCCAAAAAAGACCGGTAAGGGTAAACGTAAGTTCAGCCAAGACGATGTGCGACTCATTTCTACCATTAATCACCTAGTCAACGAACGCGGATTTACGCTCGACGGGGCGCGAAAGCACCTTAGCAGCAACAAAAAGGAATCCGTCGACAAAGTCGAAGTCTTGGAAAAACTCGCCTATGTGAAAGGCGAACTGCAGAAGATACTTCGCACGATGAAAGCAGAATAACAATCAACAAAACCCCCGCGGGCTGCGCCCGCGGGGGTTTTTTAATGCCCAAAATTTTTTGGCCTAGAACTCGAAGGTCAAACCGGTCATGATGTTGAAGGTCGCTTGTGCGTAGTAGTACGGGATATCGCCCCACATGTATCCATTGGCGGCATAGGAGGTGTTGCCCAAGTTTCTGAACTCTACAAAACCAATCAAGCGCTGCATATCGCTGCAATTCCAAGTGTACGAGGTACGTGCATTGATAATGTGATAGGCCGGTAGACTATGTGCCTCCAGGCCTTCGTTGGATAGGTATTGTTTCCCCACGAATTGGTTCCATAGGGTTACCTCAAAACCTTTCTTAGCATACGTCAATCGTGCACTAGCTACGGCACCAGGAGAAAAAGCAATAGGTGTATTTCCGACGAGACAAGTAGGCGGATTACTACACCAATTCACGTTTACATTCTGACTCAATGCCACATTGGCCATAGCCGAAAGTGCCGAGGTCAGTTCGAACGCGCCAGTAAACTCCAGACCTTGGCGGTAGCTATCTCCTACGTTGGCACGGATTGGGTAGCCCTGGGCATCAAGGCCTCCTGTAGGGACTAACTGGTTTTGGTACTGCTGACGGTAAGCATTCACATCAAAAGCCCACTTATCGGCCGCTTTACGGTAGTTCAATTCCACATCCAACATGCGCTCAGCTTTCATGGCATTCGCATCATAGGCATATTGCAAATCCGAACGGTTTGGCTCACGGTGGCCCACCCCCGCATAGGCACCCACAATTTGGTTTTTACCAAGGTCATAGGTCACCCCAACCTTTGGATTGAAGAAGTTGAAGGCACGGTCAAAGTTTGCCGGTCCCGTTGCTGAGCCACGGGTTGAACTGTGGTTTACGTAACGGTATTGCGCATCTGCGTAGACTAATAATCGGTTTTTCGTGAAGGCGTATTTCGCGTAGATGTTCGCATCGTCTTTAACGGCATCACCTGTATAGTAATCCCCATCAAGGGTACTTACGTTTGGATTGTTTGCCCAAATCACACGACCAAAATGCGCACCCTCATAACGGTGCACGCCACCGCCAAGCTGTACACGCTGGCCGCCGTTTTCATAGGTCCACGATGAAGTGGCTCCATAAAAATCGTTGTCCAACCATTTGCGTGTAACAACATCTCCAAAAGCCACAGTATCGATTGCCGAAACGTAATTAGCAATACCAAAGTCAGCAAAAGCGAAACCTTGGTTGTATTCTTCATAATAACCGGCGCCTGCAGTGTGGTGCAAAGCCGCCGCAAAAGTTCCTCCGAAGAGGTTGGAATAACGGTAGTGCAACTGTGTATGCTCCTGGCCGTAGTTATCTACTTGGTCGTCATATGTGCCGACAACATTCCACATATCGTCATAGATGGCACCAGCAGCGTTAGTTCTAGGTGCAGCATCCCAAGCGCCACCATACATGGTGGTAGAATCGACCCCATACCAAGCTTGATAGGTGCGTTCACCACCGCCAAAGCGTACTGCCTCAACGTAATGACCGCCACCAGCAAAACCAGCACTCACATAGTACGATTGTAGGTCGGAAGAAGCGCGCTCCACATAGCCGTCTGAGGTGATGGAAGAGATGCGGGTATTCATCCAGAAACCGTCTTTGGTGCGTCCGGTGCTCGCTTGAAACGTTGCGCGTTGCGTGCCGTATGAGCCGGCACCCAAGGTTAGGCGGGCACTTTTATCACCTGCCCCCAGTGTACTCATTCCAAGAGTGGCGCCGAAGGCACCAGAACCATTCGTAGACGTCCCTACCCCTTTTTGCAGCTGGATAGCATTTGTAGAAGACATGAGGTCTGGTGTATTCACCCAAAAAACGCCATGGCTCTCCGCATCATTCATAGGAATACCGTTGAGCGTGACGTTGATACGAGTAATGTCTGAACCGCGTACGCGCATGTTCGTGTATCCTACGCCGTTTCCGGCATCAGAAAAGCTGACCATGCCCGCAACATCTTGTAACACATAAGGAAGGTCGCGACCGGTGTTAAGCGCTTCAACATCCTTTTTCGTTAGATTGATCTGTGCGATTGGGTCGTCCTTTTGTGCCCAAGTGCCCAGTACATTAACCTCGCTCAATTCTACTAGAGGCAATGGAATAATATCGACCATAATTGTATCGGTCGATTCTTGTGCAGCGGCAAATAGCGACAGTGCTAAAGCGGCTGCGGAGTACATGAATTTTTTCATGAAAATTGGTCTTTTAAAACCACGTCAAGGGGCAATAACGTGTTGTTACACAAATATTGCTTTCGTTCCTCGGCAGCATTACCTGCCCAGGTTCTATGGGTATGTTCTCAGCCCTTAGGTCAAACGACTTTCTGGGCACCCCTTTGAGACAATGCGAAGATATAACACACAAGTCCTACCTTGTGGTTCATGAAAAAGTTTATTCGAATTACCGGAATTTTAGGCGCAGGGGCATTAGTCATGAGTGCCGTTTTTAAAATCAATCATCTCATGGGCGCGCCCGAACTGTTATTGATGGGTACCGTGTGTACGGGGCTGTTCATCATTGGCTCTGTAGTTCAGAAGCTATCAAAAAAGTAATGGACTTTATTTTTTGGACTTGAATCGTTCAAAAATTCCCATCGGCCTCAGCCTAATTTCATCCCCTATCATAGGTTGATAACCTACATAGAAATGGTTGTATTTGTAGAGCTTGACCAATTGTACTTGCTCCCGTTGACTAATGTCCCGTAGCGTTTCTCCTGGTCGTACCACTGTAATTTTCGTGGAACCGCGACTCTTCTTCTGGTCAATATAAATTCGATCTCCAGGTTGAAGTTGTGTCTCCCACGTCATATCGTTGAACTGTAGTAAAGCAGCCACCGGTAGACGGAGAGAATCCGCCACAAACTCAATTCTTTCTTCTTTTTGTAAAATGACAAATGGCACCCTTGAGCCTTGCTCCATCATGCGTCTCAAAATAAATCTTTGGCGTGCATTCTTCACTGGCTTGCCCTTCGAGTTCAACACAGGCCCGCTCGAAGATGTCCCTCCATTCGTGGCAAGATGTGGTGAGCCGGGAAATGTACTTTCTCTATCGTATTGATAGAGCATCTCATCTTCAATAATCTTAATTAGTCTGTCAGCGTATTCTGGAGCGGTCGCATATCCTGCTTTTTTCAATCCTTTTGCCCAACCTTTATAATCTGTTGGCTCCAGGTCGAAAAGAAAATCATAACGACTGTATCGCACTAGAAAATCCGTGTGATCTTCGAAGCTATGTCGTGGTGTTTTATATTTCCTAAAACATTCGTCCTCCTTATCATCATCGTAATAGACTCTTTCACCGGTCCAAGAGCTGTGACATTTGATTCCGAAATGATTGTTTGATTTTCGGGCCAATTCACTTTGTCCGTTGCCACTTTCTAATATGCCTTGGGCCAAGGTAATTGAGGCGGGAATACCCGATCTATTCATCTCATCTACAGCTATCTGCGCGTACTCCCTGATATATTCAGCACGTGAGCTCCCTTGGCCAAAAGCAATATTGCCCATGAAAAGGGCAAAAAATACTATTCCTAAGTTGAATATTTTGATTTTCCGCAGACTCATAATTCAAAAATGAAGAAACGCTTTTGACTTTCCCCACGTGTAAACTTTAAGTTATCAAAAACTACTGGTCTAACTCCCACAAAATCAAAAACCCAATTTGTTAATAACGCACAAAAAGTTTTTGTTGAATCAATTTTTGGATTGGGTAGTTTAGAGATAAGTCTAAAACAAAACACTATATACCATGAGCGCAAATGATTTCCAAATGGACGATTCCTTCGCTAGTTTCGTTCAAGAACTCGAGCAAGCAGAACAACCAAAAGCATGTAGCATCGACAATCCAGAATGTGAAGCTTGCGGTAGCTAATTGCCACTAAAAATTTAAAGAGGACCCGTGAACACTGCGTTTACGGGCTTTTTTTTGCGCTATCCTGGAAGTGGACCGGCAGCCATTAAGGCCAACCACAGCGCCACTGTAGTACTAACTAAAGCAACAGCCGGGAACTTGATTACCTTTGGCCATTCCCAATACCAGTATTGAAATAACATAGAAGCCAGAGCTGTCCCTGGGATCCACATAAAAAGAAAGCTTCTATAAAAATCGGCACCGGTGTCCAAGGTGATTCCCAATCGAGGCAATACCAAATTCATACTCATCCAAGTAAAAACGAACATGATTCCTGCCATAGGCAGGTATAATTGGCGAAGTAAAATCTTAGAAAACATAGGCGTTGCGTTTCTTCTAAAATACGAAATCGCAAGTCAACAACTCCACTTTACTAGTCTTGATAGATCGTCCTATCACTATTGAGGTAGAGCAGTAATAATACACCAGCCATGAGCACAAACCCAATAAACACTGAAAAGCCCACTTTCCAGGGGGAACGCCGGCCCTTCCCAAAGACGAGCCAGTAAAATCCAGCGCTGATAAAGAAAATAAGCGTGGTGTAGATGAAGTAAATGACCCAATTCCATCCATCACTCATCCACCGGAAATCATAATACCCTTCGTCCATCCACATCAAGAATTGGCACACCACATGCACCCATAATATCATGAAGCTCGCGGTACCATTGTCCAGCTTCCTAGACATGTTTACAGCAAATAAGTGAAGCCCACCCCAAGGTAATTGTTCCAGCTATTGAGCTCGTATTTGAGCGCGACGGCATTGATACTACCGTCGAAACCGTACCATTGAATGTTACACTCAATGGGAATGGTGAAGTTTGATACAGGGTTTTCTGGGTCCAAGTAGACCAAATCGATCATCCCTTGCTTTTCGGCATAATCCGCCCCAGAGAAATACCCTAAGCCGGTCGCCACCATCACATCAAAGAAATTACCCTCCCACAACTTACCAATCTTCAACTTCGCCGTAGAGAATTTGCCAATAGCGTAAAACGGGAGATTGTAATTGGTACCGAAGGCCCCGTTGCGTACATAGGAAGTCGTTACCGCCAATAATGCACCGTTGGACGTTTCGTGCATATAAGCGCCCAATTCGTATTCCTCTCCCAGCACAAAATTCGCAGGGTCGATCAATAACGTATGGTATCCCGCCAACAAGCCCATGTCCACTTCTTTGATCACCAAAGTAGCCTGGGCTTTCGTGGCCATGCTACATAAGAGTGTGATCAAAACTATAAGGACTTTTTTCATGGGTATTTTATTACTTGTAAAAGGTCTAAAAAACTATGCCAACGGCAAAAAATAGGGGATAAAAAGCGCGAGCCGCGTCTTCGACGCGGCTCGCAATAAAAATCTAAAAATTTTAGTAGCGGTAGTGTTCAGGCTTGAACGGCCCTTCCACCGTTACACCGATATAGTCCGCTTGGTCTTTGCGAAGTGTCTCGAGCTCTACACCGATCTTCTCCAAGTGTAGACGAGCTACTTTCTCATCCAAGTGCTTAGGAAGCGTGTACACCTTGTTCTCGTACTTGTCGCTGTGCAACCACAACTCAATCTGAGCCAACGTTTGGTTCGTGAAGCTGTTTGACATTACAAACGACGGGTGACCGGTAGCACAACCTAGATTCACCAATCGGCCCTCAGCCAATACGATGATCTCGTTGCCGTCTACGTTGTATAGGTCCACCTGTGGCTTAATCACCACCTTAGTATCGCCGTATGCCTTGTTCAACCATGCCATATCGATCTCGTTATCGAAGTGGCCGATATTACATACGATGGTCTTATCGTTCATCAACTTGAAGTGCTCTCCAGCAATGATGTCTTTGTTTCCTGTTGCAGTTACTACAATCTGAGCACGTGGAATAGCATTCTCCATGCGCTTCACTTCAAAGCCGTCCATGGCTGCTTGCAATGCACAAATAGGATCAATCTCAGTAACAATCACACGAGCACCCGCACCGCGCAATGACGCTGCAGTACCCTTACCTACATCACCGTAACCGGCAACAACAGCAACTTTACCTGCAATCATCACATCCGTAGCACGACGGATCGCATCTACTGCAGACTCTTGACAACCGTATTTGTTATCGAACTTCGACTTCGTTACTGAATCGTTTACGTTGATCGCTGGAAGTACCAATGTGCCGTTGATCTCGCGCTCGTACAAACGGTGAACACCCGTAGTGGTCTCTTCAGACAATCCTTTGATGCCGGCTACCAACTCCGGGAATTCATCGAATACCATGTTCGTCAAATCACCACCGTCATCTAAGATCATGTTCAACGGCTGACGGTCTTCACCGAAGAATAGCGTCTGCTCGATACACCAGTTGAACTCCTCTTCAGTCATGCCTTTCCAAGCATATACTGGAATACCCGCCGCTGCGATGGCCGCTGCTGCGTGGTCTTGGGTTGAGAAAATGTTACAAGAAGACCAGGTTACATCAGCACCTAGCTCTACCAAGGTCTCAATCAATACCGCCGTTTGGATGGTCATGTGCAAACAACCCGCGATGCGTGCACCTGCAAGTGGCTTGCTAGCACCATACTCTTCACGGAGCGACATAAGACCTGGCATCTCTGCCTCGGCTAATTTGATTTCTTGTCGACCCCATTCGGCCAACGACATATCTTTAACTTTGTAAGGAATGTATTGCGTTACTTCGCTCATCGTTTCTTGTCAATTAAGTTTTGCAAAGGTACATAACAAGAGCGGAGCGCAAAAGTTTGTTATAAAGATGAGCACCACGATAGTCTTTTCGGCATTGAATGAGGAGGTCCAAGTCAATTGGCACCCTACTCCCGACCATGGGCAATGCTCCGATTTATGGTGCATGGAAGACCAAGAAAAGTGGCAACGTATTCGCTCTGAAGCCAGGCGCAACGAAATGGCCGCTAGCCGAAGTGCACTTCAAGATATTTTGGGCCAAGACCTGCAACAAATGCATTTTAAAGGAGACAAGCCGCAACACCCCAGCGGTCCCATATCTTTATCCCACTGCAAAACGGGGGCTGTAGCAGCCCACTCCTCTTCCTTGGCCATTGGTGTAGACGTCGAGGTTGTGCGATCGCAGCTCACTAAGATAGCTTCCAAATTTGTCCGTGAAGACGAGCAATATTTAATGGAAGACCTAGTTGCGCAAGATGCCCTGCAGCTCATTTGGGGAATTAAAGAAAGTTTGTTCAAGCTTTGTGGTGCAGGCGGCGTAGATTTCCGGGAACACCTTCACATCACCACGCTCGAAAAAAATTCGGACGATAGTGGATGGATTGGGATGGCGTGGATATACCCTAGGAACGGTCGTGAGGTGGCCAAGGCATGCTTGATTCAAGGGGTGTTTCATGAGGGCACCTACATCTGCCTAGCGACACATCGCAGGCCGATGGCGCCCATTGAAACGGAGCGATTCACACTTCGTGAATGGAACCTCAGCGACGCTCCTTGGCTGTATGAGCTCAATCAGGATCCAAAAGTGGTACATTTTACCGGCGATGCTGGGTTTGATTCAATAGTAGCAGCCCAAAGATTAATCGCCACCTACCTAAACTACCAACGCGACGGTTATGGCCGTTGGGTGGTGGAGGATAGAAATTCAGGAGAGGTACTCGGATGGTGCGGCCTGAAGAAGAATCCTTGGGGCATAGACCTTGGTTACCGGTTCTTCAGGAAATTTTGGGGCCAGGGCGTGGCTACGGAATGTGCTGAGGCAACCGTGAAGTGGGCGCGAGGAATGGGACTGCCAAGAATAATTGGGCGAACCTTGACCGGTAATCCAGCTAGCAAGCGTGTTTTGGAAAAATTGAACTTTGAAAGCTACAGCGAACAACCCATTGAGGACTTTGCCGCGGGCCAAAGGATGCACGCGGAAGATTTGAAGCGGTGGGAAGGACAGCAAATGGTCATAATGAAACTGGATTTATGAGGATGCATTTGATTTTCACAGGAGTCGAAAGCACCTTCAAAAGTGCTTTGGCTAAAGCTGTAGGCGAGGCACTTTCACGTGAAGTTTGTGGGGAGTTTGCCCGAGAATATTTGGGAAAATTGGACCTTAAACCTTCTATGGATGCCTTTCCTAAGGAGCATTTTGATGCCATTGCGAAAGGCCAATTGCTTGCTCAAAAACATTACGGATATTACGAGGAAGGGCAACAGATTTTCGATACCGACGGATTGACGCTGGCCATTTGGGGAGCGGATAAATTTGGCGTCGAGGATGCCCAATGGTTAGCGCCTGGCGGACCTTCGTTTTACCTTTTGTGCGCACCGACCAATACCTACACTGACGATGAATACCGCGTAGACGGCCACCGTCGTGACGAATTGCACCAAAAGTTTGTGGATTTATTAGAGGAATTGAGCAGGCCTTACCTCATTTTACGAGAACCCGTTTTCGAGGATCGATTATATGAGGCCCTGCGCATTATTAAAGGACTGGGGATTTAAACAATCCTATTCAATTCTTCATTGATTTGCTGGCGCGCTTTATTCCATTTATCAAAGGCAGTCATATAATAGTCAATGTCAACGTTCTCTTCATTGAATTGAGCCTTGAGTTCATTCAACTTGCGCTCCACCCAAATCGATTTAAATCGAAGTACCGTTTCCTGCACCAGATCCTTGATTGTGTTGCGCTCAATCGGCAAGTGAATATCCTTGCGTTTCCAATTACTCAATGCGTAAGGTTCGGTCAAAGCTGCCGTAGCTACTTTTACCACCTCCGGATCCTCCTGCATAATCCACCAAGCACTATCCGGCACATGACCTGCCTCAAGTTCTGCTTTTACCAAATCATACATTTTTTGGAAGACAGGTGTTGCAAATGGAATACTGTCCTTCTCAATATTTTCTACAGCCCATTCCGTAATACTGATTGGCACAACTTCTTCAGGATCGAGGTCTTCTTCCAGCATATCTTCTACGCCGCGGGCAACCATAAGGTGGATCACTTTTTCCTCTTGGTGGTGACCAAAAGGAGCGGCCACCTTTTCTGGGGAAGGCATGGCTTCCATCGGCGGAGCTTCAGCCTGTTTACGCCTTGCTTGACGATTTTGCGCATCAAGTAATCGGGCCAATTCCTCGTGAAGGGCACGCGGATCAATATCCAAGATCTTCGCTGCTTCCTTTATGAATACTTCCTGCCCAATGGCATCCGGCACCTTCGAAATACTGCCCACTACATCGCGAACCATTTCTGCACGCTTCAATGGGTCATTGCCCACCTCTTCCAGCAATACACTGGTCTTATACGAGATAAAATCTGTGCGCTGCTGCGCTAAAAATTGTTCCAATTCCTCTGTACTGTGCTTCTGAGCGAAACTATCCGGGTCCTCGCCGTCCGGGAAAGGCACTACACGAACGTTGATTCCAGCTTCCAACATCATGTCCAATCCACGGAAACTCGCACGAATCCCGGCTGCGTCCCCGTCATACAATAAGGTGATATTCGACGAATAGCGCTTGAGCATGATGATCTGACCTTCTGTCAAAGAAGTTCCAGAACTAGAAACCACATTGTAAACACCATTTTGATGGAAGCTTAGTACATCTGTATATCCTTCCACCAAGAACGCTTCGTCCTTCTTGACGATTTCTTGTTTGGCCTGGTACAATCCGTACAGTACCTTACTTTTATGGTAGATGGGGTTCTCGGGAGAATTTAGGTATTTTGCCGCCTTGACATTCTTCTTAAGAATACGACCGCCAAATCCTAGGACACGCCCAGAAATGCTGTGAATAGGGAACATCACACGTCCGCGGAATCTATCGTACCATCCGCGGTCTCCATTCATGGAAATTCCACTATCCTCTAGCGCCTTCTCATTATATTTAGATTCTAGCGCATATTGAGCAAAGGCATCTGATTTCTCTGGACTATACCCTAGCTGAAACTTAGCGATAGTCTCGTCTGTGAAGCCGCGCTCCTTGAAGTAGCTTAAGCCAACAGCACGACCCTCGTCGGTTTGGTGGAGCTGCTCTTGAAACCACTTGTTCGCTACATCTGAAATGAGATACACCGATTCACGGTGATTGCCCGCTTCAATTTCCTCAGCCGTTTGAGGGCGCTCTTCGGGCACTTCGATATTGTATTTGTTGGCCAACCATCGAAGCGCCTCAGGATAGGTCATTTGTTCCAATTCCATGAGGAAAGTCACCACCGAACCACCTTTACCCGAGCTAAAATCTTTGAAGATTTGTTTTGCAGGGCTCACCATAAAACTCGGGGTCTTCTCGTTATTAAACGGACTCAAACCCTTGAGGTTACTCCCAGACTTCTTCAACTGAACGAACTCTCCAATCACCTCCTCAATACGAGCGGTCGAAAAGATTTGTTCAATAGTTTCTTGTGGGATTCTAGCCATAGTATTGCAAGATACATTCTCTGCACAAAAAAGCCACCCTTTTGGGGTGGCCAAGCAAGCTGATTAAAAGGTTACTTATTTCTGTAAATGTACATTTAATTGTGGGAAAGGTATGCTGATGCCTCGATCCGTAAAGATCTTGTAAACGTCGGTATTCATATCATAATACACCGACCAAAAATTTTCAGTATTCACCCAAGCGCGCACAATAATGTTCACACTAGAATCTGCTAATGCCGCGAGCTCAACTAGTGGAGCAGGTTCAACATGAACGCGTTCGTCTTTTTCTAACAGATCGCGTATGATCTGCTTTGCCTCATCTAAATCTGATCCATAATCAATACCAAAGGTCCATTCTTGGCGACGTGTTGGCTGCGCACTGTAGTTGATTAAACTTCCGTTGCTTAATCCGCCATTAGGAATGACGACCTGTTTGTTATCTGGCGTGGTCAAGGTTGTCACGAAGATTTGGATACTTTGAACCGTACCGGAATAGCCTTGTGCCTCAATGAAATCACCCACTTTATAGGGTTTGAACATCAGAATCATCGCACCTCCCGCAAAATTCTGCAAGGTTCCACTCAACGCCATTCCAATAGCCAATCCCGCTGAGGCAAGAACAGCAACAATAGAGGTCGTGGCAACGCCAAGCTGATTAATGGTCGCGATGATGACCATGGCTTGTAAACCAATCTTCACCAATGATTGCAAGAAGGTGGTTAAAGATGGATCCACTTCACGAAGTTGGAGTGCTTTATTCAGCGCACGCATCATCAATTTGACAACACGCATTCCGATCCAAAAAATCAGTAGCGCAAAGACCACATGCTTGGCCCAGCCTAAAATGCTGTTTTGAATGGTTTCCATGGGGATTCCTAATATCTCTTCCATGGTTATTTCTTTCTTTGAGCGGTGTAGTCTATGACGAGTGCTAAAGCATCACGTTCTTCAGTTTGAGGAAAGTTAAAGAGAATCTCTTTGGCTTGATCAATATGCCATATCATTTTAGTCCGCGCATAATCGAGTCCTCCTGATTGTCTCACAAAATCCACAACTTCTTTGACTTTCTTTGGTCTATCGTGATGTTTTTTAATCGTACGAATAATGTAGCGACGCGTTTTATCATCAGCCTCTTGTAAAGCATGTATCAAGGGTAAGGTCATTTTTTGTTCCTTAATATCTATACCTGCAGGCTTTCCTGTTAGGTTTACGCGCTCAAAATCGAACAAATCGTCCTTAATCTGGAAAGCAAGCCCTAGATGTCTGCCAAGCATTCGGAATTTATCTATATCATCTTCATTACCTCCTGCACTTGCGGCTCCAACTACACAGCATGTTTCTAGTAGGGATGCGGTTTTTTGTTGAATGATTTCGAAATATACTTCCTCTGTGATATCGAGTTTCCGTGCCTTTTCAATTTGTAAGAGTTCTCCTTCACTCATTGCTTTCACAGCACCGCTTACATGTTCAAGTAAAGTATATTCTTTCGTCTCGACAGCCAACAACAAGACTTTTGAAAGCAAATAATCACCAATGAGTACCGCAATTTTATTTTTCCAGAGCGCGTTTATCGAGAAGAAGCCTCTTCTTTGATCTGCATCATCCACAACGTCGTCATGGACGAGTGTGGCAGTGTGCATAATCTCTACCAATGAAGCACCTACATAAGTAGCATCTGTCACTGATCCCTGAATTTTTGCGCTCAAGAATACAAGAATTGGCCGAAGTTGCTTGCCTTTTCGCTTAACCATGTAATTCATTACACGGTCCACCAAAGGAACCCTGGAGCTTAGATAAGATCGGAATCGATCATCGAAAATCGACATCTCCTGCTTAATTGGCCTCTTAATTGTATCCAGAGTTCCCATCAATTCCAACCTTTCTGTTTACAAATGTGCTCATAAGCCTTTTGTACATTCAAGAAGCTTTCCTTCGCAGCAGCTTGCGCCTCAGCGCCAGCATCAACCAAACGATCAGGATGGAACTTCATTGCCATTTTACGATAAGCTTTTTTAATCTCGGATTCAGATGCGGTATTCGTAACCTCTAAAACCTTAAACGCCCAATTGACGTCTTGGTTTATATGAAACATAGCCTCAATAGAGGCAAAATCATAGGGATTAATCCGAAGATGGCGGGCAATTCGTTTGATTTCAGCTAATTCTTGATCGTGTAAATGTCCATCTGCCAGACCGAGTTTGAATAAAAAATGTATGAGTTGAAGACGGGTGGCGTGAGTGGTGAAGCGATTAATCTGAGCACATACCTTAGTCAACGGAATAGGCTGATCAACAATAGATTTAAAGACTTTAAAACTTTCATTTGCACGGTCCTTCCCGAACATCCCAACAAACTGTTGACGCACAAAATTTAGTTCGCTTTGTTGAACCTTACCGTCCGCTTTAATGACACGCGCAGCAAGCACTAATAAAGAAATATGAAAATCACTGGGCGAACTGGTTTGGCCTGATTGACCTTGGGAAACATTCTCAACGTTCATCAGACTGTGTACCATATTCCCAAATGCAACTCCTAATAGAGCCCCAATAGGTCCACCTAAGCTCCAGCCTAGACCTCCTCCAAAAATTTGAAATAGGCGTTTCATTCGTAGGCCAAAGATAGTCTACGACTGGGATAAAAATCCTTCAAAAAAGAGATTCTTAAGCTGCAAAAATAGCAAAGGCGCCAATGCCCATTATAATGACGATAACCAAGGCTATCTGGCCATACAGCTGGCCTTTGGTCATTTTTGGTGCACTGCCTCCTCTACCTACAGTAGTGTTCGTTGGCATAACGTAAAGGTTTTGTTCCCCCTTAAAATACAAAAATTAAGGGCCATTTCAAAAAGTGTTTAAGATTTAACTAACAGGTAATGAACGACTTAAAGGCATAAAAAAACCCCGAGAAACCTCGGGGTTTAAAAAACTTTTAGGAAGTTTTATGATCCGCATGCAATGCATTCGTCCGGATTGTCAATCGAACAGGCGATTTTCTCTGCATCAGAAGGCTTGTCGTTCATTGTAGCCATAGCAGCCTTTTGGGCTTTTACTCTAGCTTCGATTTCTGCTTCTGTCGCAGGGACAGTAGCAGGTGCTTTATCCACCTTATCGGCAGTGGCCCCTTCGCTAACGCCAGGCGTTACATTGGTTTGTGCATTTTTCTTAACGGTAAACTTAATAGCGGAAGTAGCAGGCTTAGAACGCAGGTAATACATGCCTGTCTTCAATCCTTTCTTCCATGCATAGAAGTGCATAGAGGTCAATTTACCCATGTTTGGAGCCTCCATAAAGAGGTTCAGACTTTGACTTTGATCGATGAACAAACCACGATCTGCTGCCATGTCCAAAATATCCCGCATTGAAATCTCCCAAACAGTCTTGTAGATGGCTTTTAGGTTCTCTGGAACGCCTTCTATGTTTGCCACAGATCCGTTTGAAGCCATTAGGGCATTCTTCATATCCTCATTCCACAATCCAAGCTCAATCAAATCATGCAACAAGTGCTTGTTTACGACAATAAACTCACCTGAAAGAACGCGACGCGTGTATACGTTTGAAGTATAAGGCTCGAAACACTCGTTGTTTCCTAGAATCTGTGAGGTTGATGCTGTTGGCATAGGAGCCATCAACAATGAATTTCGAACACCGTGTTTTTTAATTTCATCACGTAGCGTCTCCCAATCCCAACGACCGCTCAATTCCTCGTCTTTCACACCCCAAAGGTTGTGCTGGAATTTACCTTTTGAAATAGGTGATCCTTTGTATGTTTCATATGGTCCATCTGCAATGGCCTGATCCTTTGAAGACGTCACCGCAGCGTAGTACATCGTTTCGAAAATCTCTTTATTCAAGGCTTTCGCTTCTTCAGAGTCGAAGGCCAAACGCAATTTGATGAAGGTATCTGCGAGCCCCTGTACACCAAGACCTACAGGACGATGACGCATATTTGAGTTTCTCGCCTCTACCACTGGGTAGTAGTTGCGATCGATCACTTTATTCAAGTTTTTCGTCACCTTATAGGTTACGTCAAATAGCTTCTGATGGTCAAACTCACCTTGCTCTGTGACAAACATTGGCAATGCAATGGAAGCAAGGTTACACACCGCTACTTCATCCGGAGAAGTGTATTCTAGGATCTCCGTACATAAGTTTGATGAACGAATAGTTCCCAGGTTTTGCTGGTTCGACTTCAGGTTTGCAGCATCCTTATACAGCATGTATGGCGTACCTGTCTCAATTTGACTCTCCATGATTTTAGCCCATACCTCACGAGCCTTCACAGTCCGACGTCCACGACCCTCTTTTTCGTACTTCGTGTAGAGTTTCACAAACTCATCACCGTGGCAATCGAAAAGACCAGGACATTCGTTTGGACACATCAAAGTCCAATCTTCGTTAGTCTCAACACGCTCCATGAACAAGTCAGGAATCCACATGGCATAGAACAAATCGCGCGCGCGCATCTCTTCTTTACCGTGGTTCTTCTTCAAATCGAGGAATTCGTAGATATCAGCGTGCCATGGCTCTACGTAAATAGCGAAAGACCCCTTGCGCTTACCTCCACCTTGATCTACGTAACGCGCCGTGTCGTTATACACTCGAAGCATAGGTACAATACCGTTGGAAGTACCATTCGTACCGCCAATGTATGACCCCGTGGCGCGAATGTTATGGATGCTCAATCCAATACCACCAGCACTTTGAGAGATTTTAGCCGTTTGCTTCAGCGTATCGTATATACCGTCAATACTATCTTCCTTCATCGTCAACAAGAAACAAGAAGACATCTGAGGCTTCGGTGTTCCCGCATTGAAAAGCGTAGGGGTAGCATGAGTCATATATTTCTTACTCATGAGCTCATAGGTCTCAATAGCACTTTCAAGATCGTCTTTGTGAATACCAATGCTCACACGCATGAGCATGTGCTGAGGGCGCTCCACAATCTTACCATGCATGCGCAAGAGATAAGAACGTTCTAGCGTTTTGAATCCAAAGTAATCGTAACTGAAATCTCTATCATAAATCAACTGAGAATCCAAAAACTCCGCATTTTTCTGGATGATCTCATATACATCGTCCGCGATGAGTGGCGCCGGTTTACCCGTCTCAGGGTTTATATATTCAAATAAATCAGTAACCGTTTCCGAGAAGCTTTTCTTAGTGCTCTTGTGTAAGTTGCTTACCGCGATTCGAGCCGCAAGATTTGCATAATCAGGGTGTTTGATTGTCATAGACGCAGCTGTCTCAGCCGCCAAGTTATCTAACTCAGCAGTGGTCACCCCATCGTAAACCCCGTCAATTACACGTTTCGCTACAGATACAGGATCAACATATTCGCTGAGCCCGTAACATAGTTTTTCAATTCGTGCAGTGATCTTATCAAATTTGACCGCTTCTTTACGGCCGTCCCTTTTTAATACGCGCATCATGGTTATTCTCGGAGATTATACGGTTACGGAAAATGTGTGTGTTGTTGTCTTAGAAATTCAAATCTGCAAATGCATCATCGATGTTGTGGCTACTCTGTTCTTCACCAACCCCCGCTTTTTTGTATTCAGAGACACGTTTCTCGAAGAAGTTTGTTTTTCCTTCAAGTGAAATCATATCCATGAAATCAAATGGGTTAGGTGTATTGTAGACTTTAGGACAATTTAATGTTTCAAGTAGGTGGTCGGTCACGAACTCAAGGTATTCCGCCATGAGTTTTGCATTCATACCGATCAAATTCACCGGCAACGATTCCGTGATGAATTCACGCTCAATATCCAATGCCTCCACGATAATTTGGGTAATGCGTTCTACTGGTACCTTATTTACTAGATGCGTATTGTGCAAGTGACAAGCAAAATCACGGTGCAAACCCTCGTCTCGAGAGATGAATTCATTTGAGGTTGCCAATCCTGGCAACAAGCCGCGCTTTTTCATCCAGAAGATCGAACAAAAAGCACCAGAGAAGAAGATACCTTCTACTGCCGCAAAGGCAATCAATCGCTCAGCAAAAGATTCGCTTTCAATCCAGCGTAATGCCCAATCTGCCTTTTTCTTGATGGCCGGGAAACGCTCGATTGCATTGAACAATTCATCCTTCTCAGAATCACTTTCGACCAACGTATCAATCAGAAGAGAGTACATTTCACTGTGAATGTTCTCCATCATGATCTGGAAGCCATAGAAGAATTTCGCCTCAGAGTACTGTACCTCATTCACGAAATTTTCGGCCAAGTTTTCATTGACAATGCCATCAGAGGCTGCAAAAAATGCGAGAATGTGTTTTAGGAAGTAACGCTCATCATCGTTCAACTTTTTCCAGTCTACCACATCTTGGTGCAAATCGATCTCTTCAGCGGTCCAAAAAGACGCCTCTTGTTTCTTATACCATTGCCAGATATCATCGTGCTGGATTGGAAAAATTACAAAGCGGTTTTTGTTTTCTTGAAGTATTGGCTCTTGCTGCATCGTACAAAAAATTAATAGTCGTTAAGCCACTTAAAATATTATTAAACAGCTGAAATTCAGTTATTTAGGTGTTTTGGTATTAGGCGGCTTTGTCCGAAGCGTCCACTAGACGTGGCGAACGGCTCATACAAACATGGCCATCATTTTAAGTAATATCAAGTTGGCCATACCGGGTTTTTCCCACAGTTATTAACAACGATTGTTTGTACCAAAATTGAGACTTTGCAACCCCACTCTAGGATGTTCAAAATGTGTCGATTGAATGATGAAAATTCGACCTTATTTGGTGGCCAAATCTCTCGCCACATTTTCTAATTCACTGTAGAAATGGGACCCGTATTTTCGAATTAAGGGCTCTTTCAAGAACTGGTACACCGGCACTTTTAATTCCTCGCCTAAGGAACATGCCGCACTACAAATACTCCAACGGTCGTAATTCAAGGCTTCAAAATCAGTGTATTTCGCTACTCTGATTGGATACAAATGACAGCTTATGGGCTTTTTCCAAGCAATCTTACCATCTATGTAGGCCTTTTCAATTCCACAAGAAGCTGTACCATCTTTCTCAAAGACCGTGTAGGCACATTCTTTTCCATTAATAAGAGGTGTTTCTAACTCCCCTATTCCCTGAACACTCTTGCCTTGGATCTGAACGGCTGCGCGACCAGCATCCGTCAGATAGCTTTCGAACTGAGGATATAATTGATCCAACAACTTCGCTTCTTGCTCGTCTAACGGAGCACCGGCATTCCCTTCTACACAGCAAGCACCTTTGCAAGCGCCTAGGTTACAGACAAACTCCTTTTTAAAAATATCTGCAGAGAGCAGTTTTCCGTCCAATTCTATCATAATGCAAAGCTAATATCGGTTTTAAGTGCGCAGCTCAACCAAAGACCATAATTTTGCACTACTATTTAAGCAACTATGGGATTCAATTATAATGATGCACTCAGTGCCTTTTTAATCTTATTCGCGGTCATTGATATCCTGGGGAGTATCCCCATTATCGTGAGTTTGCGTAAAAAAGTCGGCCACGTACAAAGTGGAAAAGCAACTTTAGTTGCCGGCGCCATTATGATTGTTTTCCTTTTTGTCGGCGAGAGCATTTTGAATTTGCTCGGTGTCAATGTGCAAAGCTTTGCCATTGCAGGTAGCTTAGTGATTTTCTTCTTAGCCTTAGAAATGATATTAGGCATCACCTTATATAAAGAAGATACACCCAATACTGCCAGTATTGTACCTATTGCCTTCCCGCTCATTGCAGGGGCCGGCACAATGACGTCACTAGTGTCTATTCGTGCTGAATTTGCTACAATCAATATCCTTATCGCGATTGTAGCCAACATGATTGTCGTATATGCCGTTCTAAAGAATACGGAACGCCTAGAACGCATCTTGGGCCCAGGCGGATTGAGCATTTTACGCAAGGTTTTCGGTATTATCTTGCTTGCCATTGCCGTGAAGCTGTTCTTCACCAACCTCATACCTCTACTTAACGCTTAATACAGCTCAACACCATGTCAGACGACCAGTTTAAAAACGTTATCTCCCACGCCAAAGAATACGGCTACATCTTCCAAAGCAGCGAAATCTATGATGGATTAAGCGCAGTATACGATTATGGACAGAACGGTGCCTTATTAAAAAACAACATTAAGGCATACTGGTGGGGCGCGATGGTGCAGATGCACGAAAATATTGTCGGTATTGATTCGGCAATTTTCATGCACCCAACGACTTGGAAGGCCTCTGGTCACGTGGATGCTTTCAACGATCCGCTGATCGATAATAAAGACAGCAAGAAGCGCTACCGCGCGGATGTGTTGATCGAAGACCACGTGGAAAAGATTCGTCAAAAAATCATTAAGGAAGTTAAAAAAGCTGAAAAACGTTTTGGTGAGAGCTTCGATAAAGAACAATACTTGAGCACCAACCCACGTGTGATGGGCTACCAAGACAAGATTTCGGCCATCATGAATAGATTCGTGAAAGCGATGGAGGCAGAAGATCTCGCAGATGTGAAGCAACTCATCGAAGACGAGGAAATCAAGTGCCCAGTGAGTGGATCTATGAATTGGACCGATGTACGTCAGTTCAACCTTATGTTCGGAACACAATTAGGGTCTGTTGCGGAGGATGCGACTACGTTGTATTTACGCCCAGAAACGGCCCAAGGAATTTTCTTGAACTACCTCAACGTTCAGAAAACCGGCCGCATGAAAATCCCATTTGGTATTGCACAAATAGGCAAAGCCTTTAGAAATGAAATCGTAGCACGTCAGTTTATCTTCCGCATGCGCGAGTTTGAACAGATGGAAATGCAATTCTTTGTACGCCCTGGTACGGAGATGGAGTGGTACGAAACCTGGAAAGAGCGCCGATTGAATTGGCACAAGAGTTTGGGCTTCGATGTTGCGAAATATAGGTTCCACGACCACGAAAAATTGGCCCATTATGCCAATGCTGCCGCGGATATCGAATTTGAATTCCCGTTTGGATTCAAAGAATTAGAGGGCATTCACAGCCGTACAGATTTTGATTTGAGCCAGCACGAGAAATTCAGTGGTAAGAAATTACAGTACTTCGATCCTGAACTCAGCGAAAACTATGTGCCGTATGTAGTAGAAACTTCTATTGGATTGGACCGCATGTTCTTAGCAGTGTTGAGTACAAGCCTTCAAGAGGAAACTCTGGAAGATGGAACCTCTCGAACCGTGTTGAATCTTCCAGCATTCTTAGCGCCTTATAAAGTTGCCGTTCTTCCGCTATTGAAGAAGGATGGTCTGCCAGAAAAAGCTAGAGAAATTGTGAACCTATTAAAGTTCGATCACATGGTACAATACGACGAAAAAGACGCGATCGGAAAGCGTTACCGTCGTCAGGATGCCGCAGGAACTCCATTGTGTGTAACCGTTGATCACCAAAGCTTGGAGGACCAAACAGTCACTGTAAGATTGCGCGATACCATGGAGCAAATTCGAATTTCTGTGAGTGAATTACCGGCTTTGGTCAATGAAAAAGTCGGATTGAACCATGCATTATTGAAACTTATGACTACATAATGTGAATATTTTTCGAATTTAGCTTAACTTTCTGCTGTTATTAATCTAATGAATAAACCTTATTATGAAGAAATTACAATTGTTTGCAGCCGTCGCAATAGCAGCCGCCCTTACTGCATGTAATGCACCTGCAGATGAAACTTCAACTGACGATCTCCTTGAGATTGTAGACGACATAGAGGATATGTCAAGCGACCTCGAAGACCTTGAAGAGGTCTTAGATGATGCAAATGTTGAAGAAGCAATGGATGCGGTTCAAGATCTAATGGAAGATGCAGATGTAGAAGATGCTGTAGACGCCATGAAGAATGCTAAAGATGCATTGGATGCAATGGAGGATTTAACTAATACGTTAGATAATCTGTAAAATGTTATTCTACACCTTCTAGGTGGCACATGATAAAGCCCTGTTTTTGGACAGGGCTTTTTTTTGTAATTAAACTTTAGAAGATGATTAAATTTCTTGCCTCACCAATGAAAGTTCAGCGCCACAAAAGAATTAGGTAAAAAATTTGTAGAGTTTTGATTTTCAATTATTTTTCGGCGTTATTAATTTCAACAAACGCGTTATGAAAAAAGTACAATTATTTGCAGCCGCTCTAGTCGCAGTAGCTTTGACGGCTTGTAATGAACCAGCTGAAGGAGCTGACGCAGCAACTGATGCTGAAACTACTGAAGTAGAGGCTCCAGCAACTGATGAAGCTGATGCAGGTGCAGAAGGCGAAGCTGATGCAGGTGCAGAAGGCGAAGCTGATGCAGGCGCAGAAGGCGAAGCTGATGCAGGTGCAGAAGGCGAAGCTGATGCTATTGAAGGAGATATCTAATCTTCTCTACATGAGGCCCTTTAGAGCCTCCCAAATTCTAAATAAAAAACCCAAGGTTAACCCTTGGGTTTTTTTATTGTAAGGTGCCAGACGATAACTTGATGACTTGTTTCAACACAGGGTCTTCATTCAAAAGCATTGAGACATAAGCATCAAATCCCCAGATGTTTTTTGCAATGGCAGCTTTCATCATCAATCTTAGTTCGGTCAATTGATCCATTGGCAGGTCCTCGACATATAAACCATATCCGCCGTACTTCAAGAATTCGGAGATTAATTCATCATCTACAACTTTCATATTGAAAAAATCTTCATACTCCCATGTTCCTATTTTCTGGCGTCGAGCATCTACCCATTGGAAAGCAAAATCGTCAATCGTTCCAAAGGAAAAACCCCAATAATAACTGCCTACTGTATCGTTACTCAACTCTATATCCGGCTCAATACCCCCCACGGATGATAAAATTTTACCGCTATCACTTTGGAAGACTAACCCTTCCATTTCGCCCGGTAAATCTGCTCCTGCATATGGTTTTTGAATAGATCTGCCCGATGGGGTGTAGTAGTACGCTACTGTAAGTCTCATTGTAGATCCATCAGGCAACTGTTTATCTTCTTGTACTAATCCTTTGCCAAATGATGTAGTGCCATAAATAGTGGCACGATCATGATCCTGAAGAGCTCCTGAGAGTACCTCGGAAGCCGAAGCACTTTGATCATTCAAAATGATATGCAGAGGTAAGTCCTCGTATTTATCACCTCGCTTAGACTCTGCGACAATTGTGCGACCGTCTTTATACTTTGTACTAACGATGGTTTTGTTACCGCCCAAAAACAAATCTGCAATTTCAACCGCTTCATGCAAGTAGCCACCAGGGTTATCTCGTAAATCTAAAATCAACCCACGCATACCTTGGTCACCAAGTTTTGCCAGCGCCTCTTGTAATTCCTCGGTTGTAGATTCGGCAAATCGGTCAACTTTCACATAGCCCATCGACCCATACATCTGAGCACCACTTACACTATTCAAAGGAATAAAGTCGCGCTGTACTGCAGCTACTAGAGACAGTCCATCTCTTATTATATCAAACGTGACATAGGTATTTACAGGGCCTTTTATCTTCTGAGTAACGAACTCATTGGTCAACCCAGCTCCTACAATAGTATCACCGTCTATCGCGTATATTCTATCGCCCGCTTTCAGACCATAGGATTCAGCAGGTCCGCCCTCCATAATATAAACAAATACCAAAGTATCCTCGTATATCGTGAATTCAACACCTACACCAGAGAATGAGCCTTGCATTCGCTCGGCTATTTGCTGTTCGTCCTCGACTGGAATAAGCACACTGTGTGGATCGAGCCCGGACAAAATGTAATCCATTGCTTGCTGTTGCAGTTTGGCAATATCCAGAGTATCTACATATTCATCTTGGAGGTATTGAAAGAATTGGTCCATTGATGATCCTTTGCTCCCGGAAATCGATTCCCGAAAGCTCAAACCAACAAAAATGCCAACCAAAAAGAAGGCTGTAATCCAAAGTACTATTCGCTGGGGTTTCACTGAGGGTCCAATTGTTCTATGCGCACTCCTGCTTTTTCTAAAAAGCGAAGGCCGCTATCGTCCTTGTATTTATTACGGTATACTAGGCGCTTTATACCCGATTGATGAACCAATTTACTACACTCTTTGCAAGGACTTAAGGTTAAGTACAGTGTAGCTCCTTCCGCTGATGCCGTGCTCGATGCTACCTTTAATATAGCATTGGCCTCTGCATGAAGGACGTACCACTTAGTGTAATTTTTTTCATCTTCACACGGATTTTCAAATCCCGTAGGGGTACCATTAAAACCGTCGGAAATAATCATACGACCCTTGACAATCAACGCGCCTACTTTCTTGCGGGTGCAATGACTAAGTTGAGCCCACTCTTCTGCCATGCGCAGGTAGGCTTCGTCGTACTTTCTTTGCTTGCGTTGTGCTTCGTCCATCTTGAGTTCGTGAATTTAGAACATTCGATTCGAAGCGTAGATAAGCTGGGGCCAATTATTTTAAGTTGGCATTGATCGGAACGGTATACTGGATTCGGACAGGCTTCCCATCATAGGTGGCAGGGATCATGGTTGGTAGCGCACGCACCGCACGAATGGCTTCGGCATCCAATAAAGCATCAAGTCCTTTGACTACCGTGACGTTGCTTATACTACCGTCGCTTTCTACCACAAAATTCACGTAGATCTTGCCTTCCACCCCGAGCGAACGAGCTGCCTCCGGGTATTTGTATTCATAGGCCAAGTAGCCCGCTAATTTGTTATTGAAACATTCAAATTCCGCATTGTCATCTTGAATGTGCTCACAACCCGAATAACTGGCATTCTTCAACCCACCTTGCGGTTTTTTAGCACCACATCCACTGAGCAAAACAATTGCAGCCACTACGGCCAAAACTTTTTTCATAGGTCTATGTGTTTCGTCGTGAATATACGACTTCGATCACTGCCTATGGCAATGCGCTAAAAGCAGAAAACCCACCTTCGAATGAACTCGAGGTGGGTTTTTTTTGCTTTTTTCGGCAGCGCGAACGCCGCTCGAAACCTTGTACCTGAGGGGGGAATCGAACCCCCACTCTGTTGCCAGAACTGGATTTTGAATCCAGCGCGTCTACCAATTCCGCCACTCAGGCATTTTAGCGAATTAGGACGGCAAAAATAAAGGCGTTTTGTTATTCTCCTAACATTTCCTGAAAGTTTTTTAATACACCTATTAAAACACCGTGATTTTGTGTTCTTTTAATTACATTTGCACCCCTCTATAGAGGTGCTGAATAAGCGATAAGTATACTGACATACAGATATGATGCTACCAGAAGCGAAAATATTTGCCGGACGTCACACGATGGAACTTGCTGGAAAAATTGCAGCGAGCTACGGGATTCCTATGGGAAATGTGATTATCACTGATTTTAGTGATGGTGAATTTGTGCCTTCATTTGAAGAAACTGTTCGTGGAAATCGCGTCTTTTTGATTCAAAGTACAAACCCACCAGCGGACAACCTGATGGAGTTGTTGATGCTGTGTGATGCTGCGAAGCGTGCAAGCGCGAAGCATATTACTGCTGTCATCCCTTATTTTGGTCTGGCCCGTCAGGATCGTAAAGACAAACCAAGAGTACCCATAGGTGCTAAGTTGGCCGCGAATTTGTTGATGGCTGCAGGAGCCACTCGTGTAATGACGATGGATCTTCACGCCGATCAAATTCAAGGATTCTTCGAAGTACCAGTGGATCACTTGTACAGCTCGGCGTTGTTTATCAAGGACATCGAAGCGATGAAACTGGACAACCTTTGTATTGCATCACCTGATATGGGTGGTGCTAAGAGAGCGCACGCTTACGGCAGCAAACTAGAAGCTGAAGTGGTTATTTGCTACAAGCAACGCAAAAAAGCCAACCAGATTGATAAAATGACCGTGATCGGTGATGTAGAAGGGATGAATGTCATTCTCGTTGACGACATGGTAGATACAGGAGGCACCTTGGTAAAGGCAGCTGAAATGTTGAAAGAAAAAGGCGCTAAGTCGGTACGAGCCTATTGTACCCACGGTGTACTAAGCGGTCCAGCCTATGACAGAGTTGGAGGGAGCGCGCTAGAGGAATTGGTCATCACTGATACCATCCCTCAAACAAAAGAAAACCCAAAGGTCCGTGTGATCTCTGTCGCTGATATGTTTGCGAACGTGATGAGGAATGTTCACCACCACCAAAGCATCTCAGGACACTTTATAATGTAATACTTCAATAAACTAGATAAGATGAAGTCTGTTGAAATTCAAGGAACCCTAAGAACCGAAGTAGGTTCTAAATACGCCCAAGCAGAGCGCAAATCAGGTAATGTACCTTGTGTGATTTACGGTGGCGAAGCACCTGTTCACTTTTCTGCGCCAGCATTAGCATTCAAACCGCTAGTCTACACGCCAGAAGCTAAAACTGCAACTATTACTGTGGACGGCAAGACTGTTGAAGCGGTAATCCAAGACATGCAATTCCATCCAGTAACGGATGCCTTAATGCACATTGACTTTATCCAGTTGGTGGATGGCAAGGCCGTAACGATGAACATTCCTGTTGTATTGAACGGTCAGGCCCGTGGTGTATTGAACGGTGGTAAACTAAAGATGGTTCTTCGTACGTTGAGCGTTCGTGCATTGCCAAATGAATTGCCTGATAACATTCAATTGGATATTACCAACTTGCGTATTGGTAAGTCTATTCGCGTTAGTGATGTAGTTCCTGCAGGATACGAAATCTTGAACGCTGATACTGCTGTAATCGTTACCGTCAAGAAAGCACGTGGTGCAATGGATGATGAGGACGAGGACGAAGAAGGTGCTGCTGAAGAAGGTGGTGCTGAAGCTGCTGCGGAAGCTCCTGCTGAGGCTGCAGAATAATTCGTACTTTTTCGGGTATGAAAAAGTTCCTCATTGTCGGTTTGGGCAATCCCGGAGCCGAGTATGAGAATACCCGTCATAATATTGGATTTTTAATATTGGACGCCTTTGCCAAGGCGTCCAATGTTGTTTTTGAGCCTGGGCGATACGCGCTCGTGGCAGAAGCCAAGATCAAAGGAAGGTCTTTCCGGTTGATCAAACCCACCACTTTTATGAACCTTAGCGGCAATGCCGTCCGCTATTGGATGCAAGAGGAGAACATCCCAATAGAGAATGTCCTTGTGGTGCTCGATGATTTGGCATTACCTTACGGTTCTATTCGCATCCGTGGCAAAGGCTCAGATGCCGGTCACAATGGGTTGAAGGACATTCAAGCAAAATTGGACTGTGCAGATTATCCCCGCCTTCGCTTTGGCATCGGGGACAATTTCTCCAAGGGTCGACAAGTAGATTATGTGTTGGGCGAGTGGACCGCCGAAGAGCAGAAAGACCTGCCGGCATTGATTGACCATTGCGTTAAGGCGTGCCAAAGTTTTGGCTTAGCAGGGTTGAGTTTAACCATGAACCAATTCAATAAAAAATGACCAAGGCCGATCGCATTCTGGCCTTCTACAACGCACTCGAGTTCGACCGTTCCTACCTCGATGAGGATCTTGATGTGCTCAACCCCTTTGAGGGAGCCAGCCCTGAGCAAGAGCGGGCATTAAGTGGGTTTTACCACAAATTTTACAGCGACGAGAAACCGCGCAACCTTATCCTTGGAATCAATCCCGGTCGCCTCGGCGCTGGCGCCACGGGCATACCCTTTACCGATACCAAACGGTTGATTGAATGCGGGATTCCATTTGAAAGTTTCTCTACCCACGAGCCTAGTTCAGTCTTCGTATATGAGGCCATTAATGCCTTCGGCGGTCCGAAAAAGTTCTATGACCAATTCTTTATTGGCTCCGTGTGCCCCCTGGGCTTTGTGATGCGCAAAAACGGGAATTGGATCAACTTCAACTATTACGACCGCGCCAGCTTTTCCAATGCATTAGCGCCGTATTTACTCGAGCAGATTAAAAAGCAAATTGAATTGGCCGGGAAAAATGAACGCATCATCGTTTTTGGCACTGGGAAGAATCTAAAGTTCCTACAGAAGCTCAACAAGGAGTACAACTTCACTCCGGAGCTTGTGCCCCTGGAGCACCCGCGATATGTGATGCAATACAAGTACAAACACCGCGAAGAGTACATCGCGAAGTATTTGGAAGCGCTATCGCGCTAAATCAGAAAGAATAGCGAAGGTTGATGGCGGCAATCTCAGGATCGAAACTACTTCCGTTTAATCCATAGTAGGTCCAGCCGTTTATCTGGGTGCCAATACCCCAGTGTTGACCGAAATTTCTACCGAAACTCAGGCCCACAAAAGGATCAAACTCGTATCTATCCCAATACTCGTAAGGTCGACTGGCCACAAGCGCAAATCGCAGGTCTAAAAACCATTTCTTATCTATGAGCGTAGAAGTGTAAATCAAACCCAAAGATTGTTCGCGCTCCCCGGTGCCGCTCCAGCTAATCGTTTCAAACCAATTCTTCCAATACACCCCAATATGATTGGTTTTGACAAACTCATAATTAAGCGTTCCACTGTAATTCAAAGTATGTCCCCAAGGCATAACTGCAGCATCGAGAGAGAGCTTATCGAGGGCGCTATTCTGCGCTTGAGCACCAGAAAATACCGTACAGAACAGGAGTATTATTAGACTCTTTTTCATTGTCTTATTGGTCTTCTTTAAAGATAAAAAAAAAGCCACCCCGCAAAAGGTGGCTTTCTATTGCTAGCTAAATGCTGGGAATTACATCATTCCCATGCCGCCGCCCATTCCTGGGGCTGGCATTGCTGGTTCTTCTTTAGGAATCTCAGTAATAGTTGCTTCTGTGGTCAACAATAGACCTGCTACAGAGGCAGCGTTTTCCAAAGCGACACGCGTCACCTTCGTTGGGTCGATGACACCTGCGTCGTACATGTTTTCGTAGACATCAGTCTTGGCATTGAAGCCGAAATCTGCCTTGCCATCTTTTACCTTGCTCACGACTACAGAGCCTTCTAGACCTGCATTGTGAACGATGGTGCGCAATGGCTCTTCAATCGCTTTAGATACGATTTGGATACCGGTAGTTTCATCTTCGTTATCACCTTTCATATCCTCAAGGACGCTACTCACGCGTACAAGCGCAACACCACCTCCAGGCACGAAACCTTCTTCTACTGCCGCTTTAGTTGCTGCCAAGGCATCATCTACACGGTCTTTCTTTTCTTTCATTTCTACCTCAGATGCGGCACCTACGTAGAGTACTGCAACACCACCAGCGAGTTTCGCCAAGCGCTCTTGCAATTTCTCACGGTCGTAATCTGAAGTTGTGTTCTCGATCTGAGCTTTGATCTGGTTCACACGGCTCGCGATTGCATCGCTCGCGCCTGCACCGTTTACGATGGTCGTATTGTCCTTATCGATAGACACTTTCTCAGCAGTACCCAACATATCGAGGGTAGCACCTTCCAAAGTCATACCGCGCTCTTCGCTCACTACTTGGCCACCTGTCAAAATCGCAATATCCTCTAGCATTGCTTTGCGACGGTCACCAAAACCTGGCGCCTTAACCGCAGCAATTTTCAGAGAGCCACGGATGCGGTTTACTACCAAGGTAGCCAAGGCCTCACCATCTACATCTTCCGCGATGATCAATAGCGGACGACCGCTTTGAGCTGCTGGTTCAAGAATTGGCAACAACTCCTTCATAGAGCTCACCTTCTTATCGTAAATCAAGATATGTGGATTCTCCAATTCCGCCACCATCTTCTCAGTGTTGGTAGTGAAATATGGGCTCAAGTAACCGCGGTCAAACTGCATACCTTCCACTACGTCTACGTAGGTCTCAGTACCCTTCGCTTCTTCCACGGTGATCACACCTTCGTTTTTCACCTTAGCCATAGCCTCAGCGATCAACTTACCAATGGCGTTGTCGTTGTTTGCAGAAATGGTAGCCACCTGCTCAATCTTGCTATTATCGTCGCCTACTTCTTGGCTCAACTCTTTCAAGCCGCTCACCAAGGCAGTAACGGCCTTGTCGATTCCACGCTTTAGGTCCATTGGGTTCGCCCCAGCAGCCACGTTCTTCAAACCGTGCGCGTAGATCGCTTGTGCCAAAACAGTAGCTGTTGTAGTTCCGTCACCTGCGATATCCGCAGTCTTCGAAGCCACCTCTTTCACCATCTGAGCGCCCAAGTTTTGCAACTTGTCTTCGAGTTCGATTTCCTTCGCTACGGTCACCCCATCCTTAGTTACATGAGGAGCGCCAAACGCTTTTTCAATAATCACATTGCGTCCCTTAGGACCCAAGGTCACTTTTACTGCATTTGCCAATGCATCTACCCCAGCCTTAAGACTGTTACGTGCATCTACATCAAATGAAATTTCTTTTGCCATTTTACTATGCTTTTACTCCATTAATAGATTAAACAATAGCCATGATATCTGCTTCGCGCATGATCAAATACTCACCGCTTTCGTACTTGAATTCGGTGCCGCTGTACTTGCCATACAACACAGTATCGCCAACACTTACCGTCATCGGCTCGTCCTTCTTACCAGGACCAACGGCCACAACGGTGCCTTTTTGAGGTTTCTCTTGCGCTGTATCAGGAATAATAATTCCAGACGCAGTCGTAGTTTCCGCAGCTGCAGGTTCCACGATCACTCGATCAGCTAACGGACGAATGTTTAAATCTGCCATGAGTTGAGTTATTTAATTATTGTTTGACGCTTCTATACATGAAATTCTATGCCAAGGTACAAATTGTGTCATCCTGTCACCGACCCAATATCGGCGTCCGAAAAATTGACATAAAAGCATAAAAAACCCGCACAGCAACTGCCATGCGGGCTTATTCTATGTGTGAAAGACGCTTCTTATTCTACGTTCTCGGGGAACCCCTGAACCGACGCTTCACCAGCAGGCGCTTCACCAGCGGGCGCTTCTTCAATTGAAGCATCTGTCTGTGGCGCAGGCATTGTTGGCTGTGGAAGACCATCACCTACATCTAAGCGCGTGTCCGGCTCTTCTACAGTTCCCGTTCCTACCATATTCATACCGACAACCAATACGAATAGTGCGACGACCAATGACCAAGTTGCCTTGTCCAAGAAATCAGTTGTTTTCTTAACGCCGCCTAACATTTGAGGGCTATCGCCACCAAAGGCCGCACTAAGGCCGCCTCCCTTAGGGTTTTGAACCAATATGACCAAAACCAACAAGACAGAGACTACAACAATCAGGATGGTGAATAATGCTGTCATTACTTTTTATGTTTCTTTATTTCTTTAATTCGGTCGGCAAAGAAACCACTTTTTTCCGGGTATTTCAAACTTAAAACCTCGTAAGCGTTGATTGCCTTATCCCAAAGTCCCTGCTTTAGGTAAATCTCTGCCAATGTTTCCGTTACAAACTTCCCTTGGTCGTTTGAAGGCAAGTGGAACACATCTATTTTACCGTCCTTCTTCGGCACCGGGAATTTGGGCAACTCGCCGATGATCGTTTTGACATCTTTCGGCGCGCTACGCCCTACTTTTTTGGGCTCCCCGTCAGAGAAATCTGCCGTTAACCATTCCATGAAAGATGCTTTTTCGCTGAAAGGCATTTCTCTCACCTCAAGTTTTTCCTCCGCCGGTCTAGCTTGCGCTTTCTCCTTCTTTTCAACCTTTGGCTTTGGCGCCGTTGGAGCAACCTCAGCCTTCACTTTTGGTTGTTTCTTCTTAGGTACCTTCGCAGCCGTGCTCTTCGGCTTTACCTCCTCCTTCACGGGGGTTGTTTGAGGCGGCACCGCTGCTTCTTGTGTTTTCTCAATAATCGGCTCGTCCTTTGCTATTACAACCTTTGCAGGCTTTTTCTCTTTGAGTGGACTCGCTGAAATCTTATCCCCTCGGAGCGCACGCGAGCGCAGAATAGCATTTCGAACTGCTTCAGGCAAATGACTTAAATCTTCTGGAACGGAAGTCGGTTTTGCCGCAGCAACTTTCGGTTTTGAGGTGTCCAATTTCACTGGCTCGTTCATCTCCGGCTTAGGCTTAACCGTCTCCGGCTTTTGGGCCGCCACCTCTGCCTTCACCTCTTGCTTTTTCTTTGACTCAAGCTTTGTAGATTCTAGCGCTTTCTCGACTTTCTTCTTCGCCGGCTCCAAAGCTTTTTTCTCAGGAGCTTTAGCCTCAACCTCTTCTACCTTGCCCGCATCGGCAACCTCAGTGAAATCTACCACGGGAACCTCCTTAGAGTTCTCCATACCTGGGATAGGCATATCATGAAATTCCTTGAGTGCGGCTCTGTTCGGTGTGGCAATAGCCGTTCGTTTAGTCTGTCCCGGAAGCAAATAACTCTCCTTCTTCTGCAACGCCTTCATGTACAACGCATGCAACGGAGCTGCATATGGAAAATCATCCACCGCCTGCTTTAGGCCGATCAAATCCTCGGAAGTAATCTGCTCCGGATGCTTGAACAAGGTGTTTATTTTCTTTGCGTTCATTTACCAATTCGCGATGGCTCTATTCAGCACATCTTCTCGTAATTCTTTGATGATTTCTGCGGCCAATTCGTTTTCAATATCGGAAAAATTAATGTCCGCATCGTAGGGACGAGAACGACTAAACCGAGCATTGAAATTATTCTCTGGGGCCAATTCGTTGATGAACTCCACCTGTACACTTATAGTGAACAGCATCTGAGCCACCTCACTGGGACCTCGCGCCGCCTGAGGCCGCAAACTGTATTCGTTTATTTCGCCGCTGATATACATGTCGGCCGGCCCCTGAACGAGCTCCAGCGGCGTCTGCTGCACAAAAATATCTTTGATCGCTTCCGTCACCCACTGTGACGCCTCCGGATTCACTATCTGTGCATTATTATTGAAGAAGTCCACCTGCATCGTCTTCGCATCCCCCACATTACCACCCGTAAAGCTGTACCCGCCTTTGCAGGAAGGCAACGCTAACGCGAGGAATAGGATGGATATGCGGCAGAATTGGACCATTATTCCAGATTGTATTGTTTGATCTTGCGATACAAGGTACGTTCAGAAATGCCTAATTCCTTGGCGGCAACCTTCCGCTTTCCATTCGACTTTTCCAACGCCTTCTTGATCAACTCCACTTCCTTGTCCACCAAGCTCAAATTCTCAATCTCAATGGTATTCTCATCCTCATTGAAATCCTCGTACTGCTCGCTATCCACTAAAGTCACCGCCCCGTCCGACGGACTGTACTCGCCTGTAATCTTCGGATATTCGCGCTGCATGCCCTCGTAAATGCCCTCACCCGAAGCCACCGCATTCTTCAATGCATTGATTTCCGCACGCATTTCAAATAACAGCTTGTACAACGCCTCACGCTCCTTCACGAAATCCGCATTTGAAACACCATCGTCGCTCAATCGAGTATTGGCCAACGCCGGCAAGTTCGAGGCATCCACCTGAGGCAAATACGCCTTCAGCACCTCCTTACTCATCAAGCGCGAGGTCTCAATAACACTCATCTGCTCAGCAAGATTACGCAGCTGGCGAATATTTCCTGGCCAACGGTATTGCTCAAGTAATCGGACCGCTTCGTCGTCCAAACGAACTGGCGGCAGGTGGTATTTATTGGCGAAATCCGCCGCAAACTTTCGGAACAACAAATGGATGTCGGCTGGGCGCTCTCGCAATGGCGGCAAGTTGATCTCTACCGTGTTCAATCTGTAGTACAAATCCTCACGGAACTTTCCATTCTTGATCGCCTCGAGCATGCCCACATTCGTGGCTCCAACGACGCGAACGTCAATCTTGTTGGCGCGAGATGCACCCACTCGGATGAACTCTCCCGTTTCCAACACGCGAAGCAATCGCACTTGTGAGGGCATGGGTAATTCGCCCACTTCGTCCAAAAAGATGGTGCCGCCGTCGGCTTCCTCGAAGTACCCTTTACGGGCGCCGGTGGCGCCCGTAAAAGCGCCTTTCTCGTGCCCAAAGAGTTCCGAATCTATGGTTCCCTCAGGAATGGCCCCACAGTTCACCGCGATGTACGGCGCATGCTTGCGGTGGCTCAATCCGTGAATGATTTTTGGGATGGCTTCTTTCCCCACCCCACTTTCTCCGGTGACCAAGACACTGATGTCGGTCGGCGCCACACGCACGGCTTTCTCCAAGGCGCGGTCCAACAATGGACTTACCCCGATGATGCCGAAGCGTTGTTTGATGCTTTTGATATCAGACATTGGTGTTGTAATTAACGTTTATTCGAATACTACAGTTCCTATCAAGGTCGCTGCCGTACATCTATCTATTTTCACTTTCGCAAAATCGCCAGGCTGGAAGTCGTGGCGATCGAATACTACCACACTGTTGGTGTCGGTACGACCAAATAATTGGTCCTCGCGCTTCTTAGACGTGCCCTCTACCAACACCTCGTAGGTATTGCCCACCATCGCTTCGTGGCGCAAGAGTGAATGCTTGTTTTGCAACTGGATGATCTCGTTCAATCGGCGCTTTTTCACCTCAAGTGGGATATCATCTTCCAATTTTCTCGCCGCATACGTATTCGGGCGCTCGCTGTAGAAGAACATGTAGCCAAAATCATATTGCACATATTCCATCAAGCTCAACGTCTCCTGGTGGTCTTCCTCGGTTTCCGTCGGGAAGCCCGCAATCATATCGTGCGAAATGGCACACCCAGGGATGATTCGGCGAATGCGGTCGATCAGAGCAAAGTACTCCTCTCTGTTGTGTCCGCGGTTCATCAATTCCAAGATGCGAGACGACCCACTTTGCACCGGCAAATGGATGTAGTTACAGATGTTCTTGTACTTCGCAATGGTCTCGAGCACATCGTCTCGCATGTCCTGCGGGTTCGACGTAGAGAATCGGATACGCATGTGCGGCACTGCCTCGGCAACCATCGCCATGAGGTCCGCGAAATGCACCGCGCCGGCTTTGGCCAAATCCGATGCCTTATCGAAGTCTTTCTTCAGTCCGCCGCCGTACCACAAGTAGCTATCGACATTCTGTCCCAATAGGGTAATTTCTTTGTAGCCCTGGCTCGCTAGGTCCAATGCCTCGTCCACGATGGTTTGAGGATTTCTCGAGCGCTCGCGTCCACGGGTGAACGGCACTACACAGAAGGTACACATGTTATCACAACCACGAGTGATGGAAATAAATGCACTTACGCCATTTCCGCCCAGGCGAACCGGTTCGATATCGTCGTAGGTCTCCTCTTTACTGAGAATAACGTTCACAGCCTTGCGGCCGCCGTCGAGCTCCTCCAAAAGATTAGGGAGATCGCGATAGGCATCTGGCCCTACGACCAAGTCGACCAATTTTTCTTCCTCCAACAACTTTCCCTTCACGCGCTCTGCCATGCAGCCCAACACGCCAATTTTCATGTCTGGGTTGGTTTTTTTGTGGCCATTGAAGTGTGCCAACCTATTGCGAACAGTTTGTTCGGCTTTATCGCGAATCGAACAAGTGTTCAACAACACTAGATCCGCTTCAGACACATCTTGAGTGGTCGTATAGCCTTCTTTGGCCAATACTGAAGCGACGATTTCGCTATCTGAAAAGTTCATTTGACAACCGTAAGACTCGATGTAGAGTTTCTTGGTGCCATTGGGATTATTGGTCTCGTGGACCGTGCCATCATGCTCGTGTGGATTCTTATCGCCCTCGGCGTAGAGGCCCCTTCCGCTTGCGCGTTTTGTTTTTGCTTCCATAAATCTATTCGCTCAAAACTTTACTTTCTCTTGCGATGGCTCAAAGATACATCGGTATACTGACAATTTGTCCGGTTAGTAAAAATCTATTACGTAGTAATAAGGAAAAAGTTCATCAGTCATACATATGTAAGGTGTTGCATCTGATTAAAAATTGGTTTTTACTTTGCGGCAAATTTCAACCCTTACCCACATTATGGCCAACAACCTAGTCATTGTAGAGTCACCGGCGAAAGCCAAAACCATCCAGAAATACCTTGGAAGCGATTTCACGGTAATGTCTTCATACGGTCACATTCGCGACCTGTGTGATAAAGGGATGGCCATCGACATCGAAAACGAATTCACTCCAGAATATTGCGTGTCGAAAGACAAGAAAACCCTGGTCAAGGAATTGAAGGCCGCTGCCAAGAAAGCCGAGAAAGTTTGGCTCGCATCGGATGAGGACCGCGAAGGAGAAGCCATTGCTTGGCACCTTAGCGAAGCCCTTGATTTGAAAGAAGAAAATACCGAGCGCATAGTCTTCAACGAAATCACCAAAACCGCCATCCTACGCGCGGTAGAGAATCCTCGCAAGATCAACAAGGAATTGGTCGATGCACAGCAAGCACGTCGCGTGCTGGATCGATTGGTGGGCTACGAATTAAGCCCTGTATTGTGGAAGAGCATCAAGCGCGGATTGAGCGCCGGTCGTGTGCAAAGTGTGGCCGTTCGATTGATCGTGGAAAAGGAGCGCGAAATCGAAGCGCATACCCCTGAAGCCTCATTTAAAGTCAGTGGAATCTTCACAGACGGTAGCATCTCATTCAAAGCAGATATTAGCAACGGATTTCCTACTCAAGAGGCTGCTCAGAGCTTTTTACAAGATTGCTCTGGGGCCAATTTCACTGTAGAGAGCGTAGAAATGCGCCCTGGCAAACGAAGCCCTGCCGCCCCGTTCACCACCTCTACTCTCCAGCAGGAAGCCAGTAGAAAATTAGGCTACAGCGTAAGTCAAACCATGACCCTCGCCCAACGCCTTTACGAAGCTGGACACATTACCTACATGAGAACGGACAGCTTTAACTTGAGCAACGATGCCATCACCGGAATCGCCCAGCACGTTGAAGTACATTTCGGTCCTGAATACCACCAAGTCCGCAAATTCAGCACCAAGAGCAAAGGCGCGCAGGAAGCACACGAAGCCATCCGCCCGACCAATTTCTCTAAGACCATTGCCGGTGCTGACGATAGACAAAAGCGTCTCTATGATTTGATCTACAAGCGCACCATCGCCTCTCAAATGGCGGATGCGAAATTGGAGAACACGACGATAAAATTGGCCAATGAAAACGCTCCTTCTGCAGAGCGCTTCACTGCCCGCGGTCAAGTCATCACGTTCGACGGATTCATCAAAGTATATAGCGAAGGCACGGACGACGAAAACGCAGAGACCGTAGACGGCCAATTACCTGCCGTAAAGGAAGGCGATCGCCTTTCCTACACTGAGATCACGGCCACGCAACGCTTCACCAAGCACACCCCGCGATACACCGAAGCTTCCTTGGTAAAGAAACTTGAAGAACTGGGCATTGGACGTCCTTCGACCTACGCACCGACCATCTCTACCATCCAAAAGCGCGACTACGTGATCAAGGATAGTCTAGAAGGAAACCAACGCGACTACCAAGTCCTTACGCTCAACGCCGACGGACTGTCCGAAGCCACTGCCACAGAAACCTATGGCGCAGATAAAAACAAACTTTTCCCTACCGACATAGGCCGAGTAGTGACTGATTTCCTCACCGAGCATTACAAGCTCATCATGGATTACCAGTTCACCGCTAAAGCCGAGCAAAACTTCGATACGATCGCTGGAGGTCAAGTACGCTGGCAGGATTCCATTCAGGATTTCTATAGCCAATTCCACCCACTCATCGAACAAGCCCCACAAGGCGGCAAGGCTTCACGCCTTCTCGGTGAAGAGCCAGGCACTGGCGAACCAGTGTATGTAAAACTCGCTCGTTATGGGTTCGTATTCCAGATTGGTGATGGTGACGAAGAGACCAAGCCTCGATTCAAAAAACTCCCACCGAACGTTGGCTTCTATGATGCAACATTGGAAATGGCCTTGCGCGAAGAGGTCCTTCCTCGTACCGTGGGGACTTACAAGGATCTTGAAATCAAAGCCAATGTAGGTCGCTATGGTCCATATGTGATGTGGAACAAGAAATTCTACAGCCTGACCGAGGATACTCCAGAGGAGGTGAGTTTAGCAAAAGCGATACAGGTCATTGAGGAAAAAGAAGCCGGTGCCGCGAACAACATTATTGTGGAATTCAGTGAAGAACCGGTCATCCAGATACTCAAAGGACGCTATGGACCCTATATCAAATCAGGCGGCAACAACTATAAGATTCCAAAAGGCACAGAAGCCGAATCTTTGGACCGTGCGGGTTGTGAAGAACTTATGGCGGCAGGACCTACAAAACGTCGTCGCGGACGTAAATAAGGCCCTAAATTGGACGGGTAAAATCCTTATCCGTGCTACACCTTAGCCCTATTCCCGACAGTGTACTCAACGCACTGCCCGTTCTGGACACGAACCAGCTTGGTCGAGTCGTGCATAAGCACACCGAACTCGACGGCTTGCCTGATCTCGACGACATCCAAGTGGCCATTATAGGGGTGCAAGAAGACCGTCGCGCCTACCGCAATGTGGGATGTGATGGTGCTGCAGATGCTATTCGCCCGTTTTTGTACCAACTGTATAGGGGTAATTGGGATTTTCATGTCGCGGATCTAGGAAACCTCTACAAAGGAGAGCAGCATATAGATACCATTACTGCGCTAAGAGACATTACCGAGGAACTCCTCAAGCGCAACATCATTGTCATCACTATCGGAGGTTCGCAGGAATTAACTTTTGGATCCTACCGCGCCTACGATAACCTCGAACAAACCGTCAATGTCGTTTCTGTCGATGCTAGACTAGACGTCGGTGGCGAAGGACGTGATCTGGACCACCAAAGCTATGTGAGCCATTTGGTCCTGCAACAGCCTCATAACCTATACAACTTCACCAACCTCGGTTACCAAACCTATTTCAACAATCCAGAGGAAATCAAGCTCATCGACAAACTATTCTTTGAAGCCGTGCGTTTGGGTGAAATTCAGAATCAGATTGCTCGTACCGAACCTTTCTTACGAGATGCTGATATTGTCTCTATTGATCTTGGGGCCGTGCGTCAGAGCTACAACCCTGGCACCTTCTATACCTCGCCACATGGACTTTCCGGAGCGGAATTATGTGCCATTACGAGATATGCTGGTATGAGCGACCAATTATCTCAGCTTGGCCTCTACGAATACAACCCACGTCTCGACAACCGAGGACAAAGCGCACACCTCTGTGCACATGCGCTTTGGTACTTCTTCGAAGGCATCTCATTGCGCTACGGCGATTACCCCATAGGATCACGCTCCGACTATCAGAAATACACTGTGCTTGTCGACGATAGCGACGAAGTGAATTTCTTCAAGAGTCCTAAAAGCGGGAGATGGTGGATGGAAATTCCCAAAGGCAGTCCAAATCAGAGTAGAACAGCCCTAGTTCCTTGTGGTCTTGAGGATTATGAAGAAGCATTACAAGGAAAACTGCCCTCACGCTGGTGGAAAGCGCAACAAAAAGCTTGATAACAAAAGGTAGTTTATGTCATTCGCAAGGGAATTTTTCTATCTTTAGCGGCAACTGAAAACACGTACGCGCCAAATCAGATGAAAAAAACCTGTATCGCACTGTTCGCAATGCTCTGCACCTCAGGCCTTTGGGCTCAACAGGATGTGCAGTTCACCCAATTCGCGAATAACAAAATCTTCTATAATCCAGGAGTAACTGGAGCCGGAGATGCTATTTGTTTAGGCATGGCCGCCCGTCAACAATGGGTAGGCTTCGACAATGCCCCAAGTACACAGAACTTCACGGCGAACATTCCTCTGAACATCCTTCATGGTGGTTTGGCGGTAAATGTGACGAACGATATGATTGGGTATTTCCAAGATATGACCGTAGGATTGGGCTACGGTTACCAGATGGATCTTGCGGGAGGAACGCTAGGATTAGGATTGCGCGTTGATTTCAGAAATAAAGCGGTAACGACAGGGAACTGGGCGCCGCCTCAAACCATGAATGATCCGTCATTGGTAGCATTTGGCAGCAGTTCAATGGCTACTGACTTAAATTTTGGAGCGTATTACCGTCATACAAATTGGTATGCAGGATTGAGCAGTACCAGACTTCTAGAAACAAAAGATATTCTCAACGCCACGGGCGGCAGCTTCAATGCAGAGATTCGTGGCCAACGCCACTATTATCTGATGGGAGGATATGATTTGAATCTAGGCAATGGTTTTGTGTTGCAACCAGCAGCCATGATAAAGACGGACTTTGTCACCACGCAATTTGATTTAAATGCAGCAGCGATGTACAATAATCAAATCTGGGGTGGCGTTACCTATAGAGTACAAGATGCCTTGGCGATCATGGCAGGATACCAAATCACACCAGATTTGCGCGCTAGTTACTCGTACGACCTAACCACGTCTACGTTGAGAAACTCAAGCAGCGGCTCACATGAGATCATGATGACCTACTGTTTTACCATCGAAATTCCACCGAAAGAAAAAGGTAGTTATAGAAATCCTATATTTTTGTAATATAGCGGCTCGCTTAAAAACGAATAAAGTAGAAATACATAGATTATGAAAAAGTTCCTCTTAGGGTTCACCGCAATTGCACTTCTAGCCTCATGTGGCAGTGGTGATCACGGTGAATTAGTTGGCGTGCAAAACCGACCAACCTGGTACCCTAGCGAACCTTATGGTATGGTGTACATCCCTCAGGGATCGTTCACCATGGGAAACCATGATGAAGATGTACCGTATGCCTACACTGCTCCTGCCAAAGTAGTTAGTGTTCCATCGTTCTACATGGATCAAACAGAAATCACCAATAACGAATACCGTCAGTTTGTACACTGGGTAAGAGACTCCATTGCACGAGTGAGGCTTGCAGAGGAATTCGTTGAGGACTTTGCATGGATTGATTTAAGTGATATGGAGGATCCAAATTACTTTCAAGAATACATTGCCCTAGAGTACCCAGATAGTATGACGCGACGCCTGAATTGGGACCCATATTTAGAATGGGACAAAAATAGGTATCCCGATGAAGATTATACACGGGTTATGGAAGGCATGTACTTGCCTCCTAACGAGCAATGGTTAGGATATAGACACATTGATACTCGTCAACTCAACTACACTTTCTATTGGATTGACAAGCAACAGGCTGCTGAAAAAAGAAATCGCTATGATTATAGAGATTTGGATGGTGATGGCGAACCTGATAAATATGAATATGTTGACGATCGTTCTGGTTTCTTCAAGAAAGAAACTATAAATGTATATCCTGATACATTGGTTTGGATTCATGACTTTACCTACAGTTTTAATGAGCCTATGCATGATAAGTATTTCTGGCATCCGGCTTATGACGATTACCCAGTCGTAGGGGTGAGCTGGAGACAAGCTCGTGCCTTTGCGAATTGGAGAAGTAAGTATCGTCGCGACTTTTTGAAAAATGAAGGCGAGCTTATCGAACATGATTTCCGCTTACCTACGGAGGCTGAGTGGGAATACGCTGCCCGCGGTGGGGAGGAATTAACAACTTACCCTTGGGGTGGACCTTACGCGACCAATAGCTCAGGATGTTATCTCGCGAATTTCAAGCCTAGACGAGGAAATCTAACGGCAGACGGTGGTTTTTATCCTGTAAAGACAACTGCCTACAACCCAAATGGATATAACCTTTACTGTATGTCGGGAAATGTTAGTGAGTGGACTTCATCCGCCTTTGACGTTCAATCCTACGCTTTTGAAAGTGATATTGCACCTCAATTTGAATACAACGCCGAAGAATGGGAATCTAATACCATGAAGCGTAAAGTGATTCGTGGTGGTTCATGGAAAGATGTAGCTTACTTCATGCAAGTGGGTGCCAGGGACTTTCAATATCAAGATACTGCCACCAGTTATATTGGCTTTCGTACCGTGCAAAGTTTCTTAGGTCGAGACATCAAAGACTTTTAATATCAATACAACCTTAACTCAAATTAATTTTAATCCATTATGGCACTAATCGATGTAAACGGAAAAAGATTCAAGAATTTCATGGCAAAACTCTATGGTTTTGGTGCCGCACTCGTAATTCTTGGAGCCCTATTTAAAATTCAGCACTGGGAATTTGCAGGCCCCATGCTTATTTTAGGATTGTCTACGGAAGCAGTAATTTTCTTCTTTTCTGCCTTCGAAAAGCCTTCTACTGAATATGACTGGTCTCTAGTTTATCCAGAGCTGGCAACCGGCGATGCATCCGAAAGAGATAGAAGTTTGACCGTTACAGAACAGTTGGATAACGCCTTAGAAAATGGCGGTATTGATTCGGAACTCATTGCTCGATTGGGAGAAGGCATGCGTAGCTTAAGCGAAACTGCAAGTGCTTTATCCGGCCCAGTAGATGCGGTCGGTGCTACAGCCAAATACAGTGAACAATTGAATTCTGCAGCTGCCAATATGGAAAGCCTCAACGCCCTATATGCTGTTCAACTCGAGAATACAACTGCACAAGTAGAACGTCAAAACGATGTCATGGAGCAACTTGCTACTGCATCAACAAATGCAACAGGCTTGGCGGGCGAAATTTCTACACTGAAAGGCAATTTAGAGTCATTAAATAATGTGTACGGAGGTATGCTTACCGCAATGGGTAAATAATTGAACCATTACCTGATTTAAGAACCCTAAACAACTAAGCATATGGCATCAGGACAATTAAGCCCGAGGCAGAAAATGATCAACATGATGTATCTCGTGTTGACCGCCTTACTTGCTCTTAACGTAAGTAATGAGGTACTACAAGCATTTTATCAAGTGATGCTTAAGCAAAAGGCGTCTATTGAAACTATTGATAGTCAAAACGCAACTGTTTATGCTGCCTTTAAAGCTGCAGCGGATGACAACGAAGCTAAGGCTGGACCATGGAGAGATAAAGCTTTAGAAGTTAAAGCTCAATCAGATGCGCTTTTCTCGAGCATTGAGGCAATGAAATCTGAAATTCTTGCGCAAGCTGGAGGTATGGATGAAGAAGATCCAGAGAAACCGAAAAAGATGGATGACCGCGATGTAGGCGCCAACTTTTTCATCAACAAAAAAAATGGTCCCGCGCTCAAGCAAGACATTGAAAAATATAGAGATTTCCTCAAAGGAGAAATTGATTCGAATGAGACACTAAAAGCTGTGTTAAATCAAACTTTCCTTCTAGAAGGTATTGTAGAAGATGGAGCATCGAAATCCTGGGAAGAAAGTCATTTCAAAAATGTTCCACTCATTGCCGTAATGACTTACCTTACTGCCATTCAGGGTGATATTCGATCATCAGAAGCTAATGTCATTGGGTACTTACAGGAAAACATCAACGCAAAAGATATCAAGATTACAGGGGTTAAACCTGTTGTTATACCGAAAAGCACATTTGTCACACGAGGTGATAATTATGAAGCACAGGTGCTGCTTGCTGCATATGATGAAACACAAAACCCAACCTTTATTATTGATGGCAAAGAAATCTCTGCTGAGCAAATTTCTAAAGGGGTTGCGAACATATCCTTTCCAGCGAGCGGTCAAGGAACCAAGAAATGGAATGGTGAGATCCGTTTAATTACCAATGGTGAAACGAAAGTGTACCCCATTGAGGAGCAATCATACAATGTGGCCCCACCTAGTGCTGTCATATCTCCTACCAAGATGATGGTACTATACCGTAACGTAAAAAATCCGCTAGAAATTTCTGTACCAGGGGTTGACCCTTCGAATATCATAGTACGAGGTAGCGGAGTTAAACGCTCAGGTAGCGACTATGAAGCGGTTGTTCCTAGTAACTATTCAAATGATGAATTAACTATCTCAGTAAGTGTTCGCGATGAAGATGGATCTACTAGGTCCATGGGATCTAAAACGTTCCGTGTTAAAAAAATTCCACCTGCTGAAGGAGGTATTAATGGTAAAAATGGCATTAGAATGTCTAAAGGGAAACTTGCAAGTGCAAGGATTACAGCATCTTACAGTAATTTCAATTTTGACTTGAGCGCCTCTGTGACTTCATTTGAAATAGTAATTCCTGGTGTTGGCCCTATTAAATGTTCCGGAAATAAATTGAGTTCAACAGCGAAAGCTGCCCTGAAAAGAGCTAGGCCGGGAAGTACAATTGTCGTAAGAAAAATAGAAGGAAAAACTTCGGCAGGCGGACGAACTTCAGTTACTGATTGCTCCATAGATTTGAATTAATATGAAACAGTTAAAAAATTGCATCTATATCGCTATTCTAGCTGCGTTGATTCCAATGCACAGTGATGCACAAGTTCTTGATCCTCAAGATGACGGTATTGTTAAAAGGTCTAATATGCACCATGATAAGTCAAATATTGAAGATCCTTTTGCGTATTCATATTTACATGAAGATGACATTCTTTGGTCAGAAAGACATTGGGAACGTATCCAAGTAAGAGAAAAAATCAATCTACCGTTATTTTATCCCTTAGAACCTCAACCTGACCGAATGTCGCTATGGGATGTGTTAAAAAAAGCAATTCTCGACGAGGGCACTATCTCTAAGGCTTATCTCTTTGATGACTTTACAGAAGCATACTCCGAGGATGCATTACTGAATAGAATACAATCCTATGAAGTGGATTACGACTTTAACGATATTGACACATTAGACGTCGATACTCTTCCCCTTACCTCTGCAAATGTTGTATCCTATCTGATAAAAAGTGATTGGTATTTCGATAAGAAAAGAGGAGAGCTGAAAAACAGGATCATAAGTATTGCACCGGAAGTAATGGATCCTGAAACGAAAGAAGTCTATCCTGCATTCTGGGTTTGGTTCCCAGAAGCAAGAAAAGCTATGTCAACTTGTGTTGCCTTCAATGAGAAAAATTATAAGCAACGTTTGACTTTTGATCAAATCATGCATCTGCGAAAGTTCAGCTCAACTATTTACAAAGTAGACAACGTATACGGACGGACTATTGAGGAATACAATAGAAATAGGTCTATGAATCAATTGCTCGAAGCCGCTAGACTTAAGGAGGATCTAAGGAACAAAGAGCACGATATGTGGACTTACTAAGTCTTGATTAAGTAAAACATCTTACAGAACTCCTGTTACCTTTGTAGCAGGAGTTTTTTTATGCCTTACGTAGATTATATCATTGTTGGTGGAGGTATCTCTGGATCCGTGCTTAGCTATACACTTATGAAGCACGGCGCTAGCGTACATCTCTATGATGTGCCAGATGAGAATATGAGCTCTAAGGTCGCCGCTGGACTTTGGAACCCTATTGTGTTGAAACGCATGAAAAAAGTTTGGATGGCCGATGAGATGATGGAAGTCCTGCACGAAGTCTATCCAGACATGGAAGCCTGGACACATAAATCCTTCTTCGAGCCTCTACCCTTACGTCGTGTTTTCCACAATCCGGGAGAGCAAAATACTTGGATGGAGTTGTCGGATCAACAAAGCTTCGCTCCATTTCTCCAAGACTCCATTGAGCCCACACCCACAGGAATCATAGCGGAACACGGTAGTGGTTTAACCAAAGGCACGGGAAGACTTAAGGTAAATACTATGATGGCCGCAGTGCGCGAAAAACTCGAGGAAACAAATTCTTTTACGGAGGAATATTTTAATTGGGAAGTAGTTGAGCCGCATAGTGAAGGTGTGCAATACCAGGACATCAGGGCGCATGCCATTATCTCTTGTGAGGGAACCCACATGGCCCTAGGCAAAAGCCAGCTTGATCAGCAGGGTTTCTCACCTGTTAAAGGGGAAATTCTAACAGTCCAATTACGTCGCGATTTAGGTAAGGAATGCATTCATCAAGGACATTTCATGTTAGGCGAGGAGGATCTTAAAGCCACTATTGGAGCAACCTATGCCTGGGAGGGGTTCGAGGATGGCCCTACCCCGAAAGCTAAAGGAGAACTTATCCAACACATTGAAAAAGTCTGGTCAGAAGAGTATGAAGTCATTGATCATTACGCAGGTACTCGACCGGCCACGAAGGATAGAAGACCCATCATAGGACCTCATCCTGACAAGGAGAATGTATGGATCTTTAACGGTATGGGATCTAGAGCGGTGCTGATGGTGCCTTACTTGGCACAAAATATGGCAGAGCACTTGCTATATGGAGTGCCTTTAATCAAGGAATGTGACCCCGCTCGGTTCAAGAACTAGTCACTTCTTTTCTTTTTGCCAGCGATCGGCGGCATCCTTGTCGTAGTGGACGAAGAGCGATAGCCATGTAGTACGAGATAATCGGAATAAGAAAGGTCCTAGGATAACCAATATGATGCCCAACGCACTTACTGTGGGCCACATAGACCAATCCATCCAAATACTAAATATGATGTATACCGCAACGAATAAGGCCACTGTATAGCCATAGCTTACATACATCGCGCCGTAATAGAAATTTGGTTCTGGCTCAAAATTTTGGTCGCATACATTACAGCGCTCATTAAAATCCGACAACTTCTTAAGATGATAAGGATTATTATCTGGATATATATCTCCTTCCATACAACGCGGACACTTGCTCTTAGTGATGGCGTAAAATTTCGTGCCTTTTAACATCTTGATTTATTGCTGATTTGTAGGGTAAAAATACAACGGTCGCGCTGGTGTTTTTGATACTTTTGTCACAATGGTAGTATCATTCAATAAGGCCTCGCTATTTTTTGGCGGAAGGGCCATCTTCAACGAAATCAGTTTCCAAATCAACCCGGGCGATCGCATTGGTCTCGTGGGTCGAAATGGTGCGGGGAAATCTACTCTACTGAAACTCATTGCCGGCGATTACTCCCTGGACGAAGGGAGTAAAAACATGGCGAAAGAGGTACGTATAGGCTTCCTGCGCCAGGATTTGGCCATGGATATGGAAAAGTCCATCATGGAGATCGCCCGCAGCGCCTTTGACGAAATTATGCGCATCAGCGAGCGCATGGAGGAGATCAATAAAGAGTTTGAAGTTCGTACAGATTACGAGAGTGATTCTTATACCCGATTAATAGAAGAATTAAGCCTACTCAGCGAGCGCTTCGGCATACTTGGTGGAGATAATCTTGACGAAAGTGTCGAGTTGGTGTTGAAGGGACTTGGATTTACACAAGATACCTTCCATAATACCCTCAACACGTTTTCGGGGGGATGGCGCATGAGAGCAGAATTGGCCCGATTACTTCTTCAAAAGCCAGACCTACTGCTGTTGGATGAGCCTACGAACCATTTGGATATAGAAAGTATCATGTGGTTGGAGCAACATTTGAGCGAGAGCAATCAAACCCTGATGGTGGTAAGTCACGATAGAACATTCTTGGATAATGTGACCACACGCACCATTGAGGTGACCATGGGCAAGGCCTATGATTTCAATGCCCCGTACTCGAGGTACCTGACGTTGAGGGAGGAGTTGCGGGAGAAACAATTGGCCACCGCGAAAAATCAAGAGCGTGAGATCAAGCAGACCGAGGAATTGATTGAACGGTTCCGCGCGAAGGCCAGTAAAGCCTCTTTTGCGCAGAGTTTGATTAAGAAACTCGACCGTATGGAACGCATTGAGGTGGACGATATGGATACCTCAGCCATGCATTTCAAATTCCAACCGGCGCCACGAAGCGGTAAGGTGGTTGTGAAGGCAGAGGGAGTGAAAAAGTCCTATGGCGATTTGCAAGTATTGCGAGGCGTGGATTTGGAGGTAGAGCGCGGCGATCGCGTGGCCTTCGTAGGACAAAACGGCCAGGGAAAATCTACCTTGGTGAAAGCCTTGCTGAAAGAGATTCCTGCGGATGGTTTGATGGAATTGGGGCATAACGTCATGGTTGGCTATTTTGCTCAAGACCAAGCAGATGCCCTTGATGGCAGTAAAACAGCCTTACAGACCATCGAGGACGCCTCTCCTGAGGAAATGCGCAAGCATGCCCGAAGTATGTTGGGTGCCTTTATGTTTAGAGGAGAGGATGTCGATAAGAAGGTTAAAGTTTTAAGTGGTGGGGAGCGTGGTCGATTGGCACTTTGTAAGCTCCTGCTTAATCCGATCAATTTCTTGGTGATGGATGAGCCTACGAACCACTTGGACATGAATAGCAAGGACGTGCTTAAGCAAAGCCTTCAGGCCTTTGACGGCACGCTGTTGGTGGTGAGCCACGATCGTGAATTTTTGGAGGGGCTGGTGACCAAGACTATTGAGTTTAGAGACCATAGCGTTAAAACGATATTGGGAGGTATTGAATACTATCTCGAGCAAAGAAAATTGGAATCGATGCGCGAGGTCGAGGCGAAATCGGCCCAAAAGAATATTCAAAAAGACAAAGAAGCTGATAATAGTGGCCTGAATTATAAGGAGCGTAAGCAACTGGAGAAAGATTTGCGCAGTGTGGTGCGGAAATTGGAGGAAGTTGAGCAAGAAATTGAGAACTTAGAGGAAGAATTAAACGCTTGGGACGAGCAGCTCGCCGATCCGCAGGAATGCAAGGGGCTCATGGCTGATCCAGATTTTTATCCCAAGTATGAAGAAAAAAAGTCCGTGGTTAGCGGCAAAATGGAATTATGGGAGCAACTCAACGAAGAAAAAGAGGCCTTGGAATCGCAATTATCGGAAGCCTGCTAAGCGTAAACCTTTGGGCACAACCAAAGCTTGTCGTTCAAGTTGTGGTTGATCAAATGCGCGCAGAATATTTGCAACGCTTTGACCACCAGTTTGCACCTGATGGTGGCTTTAGAATTTTATTGGACAGTGGTTTTTCGTATTCCAATACTCATTATAACTACATCCCTACGTACACGGGGCCTGGGCACGCAAGTATTTCTACCGGTACAACGCCTAAATATCATGGTGTGGTAGCGAACGATTGGTGGGACAACAGAACGGGCAGTGAGGTTTATTGTGCGCAGGATATGGATATAGAGCCGGTGGGTACGGTAGAGAGCTCGAGCAAGCGCTCCCCGAAAAACTTACGCTCACTGACTTTCTCGGACGGCATCAAGCTCTATACGAACGACCAAGGAAAATCCTTTGGGGTGAGTGTAAAAGACCGCGGAGCGATTTTCCCGGCGGGTCACATGGCTGACGGTGCGTATTGGCTGGATGGCGCGATGCACTTTGTGACTTCCACTTATTATGCCAATGAATTGCCGAAATATGTGCAAGATTTGAATGCGGAGGAATTGGCCATGAAGCAAATGCGCCGCGGATGGCGATTGGAGCTTTCCCCGCGCAAGTATGAGCTGAGTTTGGAGGATGAGAACCCTTATGAACCAAAGCTGAATAACGAGACCTCTTCCTTCCCCTATGATCTAGAGAAAATGGTGGAACAACGCGGACTTGGAATTTTGAAGAATACACCTATCGGTAATGAGATGGTGTTGAAGATGGCACTATTACTACTGAAGGAAGAAGATCTTGGGGACGATGAATTCACTGATTTCTTGGGCGTGAGTTTCTCTTCGCCGGATTATGCAGGACATACTTGGGGCGTGCGCTCTCGTGAGGTGCATGATATGTATTTAAAGTTGGATGCCCAATTAGGCCAACTCATTAAAGCCCTCGATAAGAAAGTGGGGCGCGATCAGTACATCATCTACCTCACCGCAGATCATGGGGCAAGTGAAAATCCCAATCACCTGCGAAACTTTGGCTACGATGTGCGTAACTATGCCAATGCCGATGTTGTGGCCATGCTGAATGATGCCATCGTCGAGGAGATGGATGTGGAAGTAAACTTGGAAAACGCCGTGTCTAAAATCATTAATCACCATCTGTATTTGAATGATTGGGCCAAGCCGTATGCGGAGGAGATCGCTAAAATCGTTGAACAAGTTGATCCATTTGTTCATGTGTATACCGCAGATGAGGTGCGCAGGCCAGGAAATGAAGAACTGGCCCTACTTCTTCACGAGGGATACCAAACCCGGTTTGCAGGGGATTTGATATTCCAACTTCAACCGAATTGTATTTTCTATGGTCCTACGGGTTCCACCCACGGTACGGGCTATACCTACGACACACATGTGCCCTTCTTGATGATGGGTGCCGGAGTAAGTGTGGGAAGCAGCCATGAAACCATGTACATTACGGATGTGGTGGATAAGGTCGCAGAGAAGGCAAACTTGCCTTATGCACCCAACAGCTTGATGCATTAGAGGCAAAGTCACTATATTAGTGAGGAACAAACTCGCTAAATAATTACACTCATGAAAAAAGCCCTACTAATCTTAGGCGTAGGCTTTGCCTTAGCCTCGTGTGGAAATGCATTCTGTGATTGTGATGTCTATGAAGACGATTACTCTTGGGACGGTTTCCAATACCAATTAGATAATTCAACACTCACCGTGGAAGATACTTGTGTAGATCCAGGTGTTTTGGACTCAGCTACTGCAGGAGGAGGTGCCACTCCATCATATTTGAAAGTAACCCGCGCGGAGTGTCCATAGGAGAAATCATATTGCACAAAAAAGGCGCCCTCTGGGCGCCTTTTTTATTAGTACGAAAAAATTTCACTTCCCAGTGAATTTCTTGACGAATTGAATCAGAAGGCTTACGCTGTAAATGAGCAACCCATAAATAGCAGTAATGCTGGATACCTTTAGGCCACCCGCGAGCATGGTTTGGCTGACACCACCCATTTGCTCGATGCCTTCAAAGGCGCCGAAAAGACCTATTATTTGGCCTAAAAAGCCAACCGCGAGGGCCAATAGGCCTAATTCCTTTACGCCGCTATTACGCACGGCAGCATAAATCATCAATAAAAAAATCAGGGTAAGGATGCCCATAAACAGCGGGCCACCCATCATGAAGTAGTCTAACATAATCTTGTGAGTTTCGAGTTACTCTAAAATAATGCCAAAATTGGACCAAAAAAAACCCGGCACTAGGCCGGGTTTTATGTAGTATTTGAAAAAGATCTTATTTCAATCCTTCCTCGATCAACTTGTTGAATTCTTCCAACTTTGGCAATACAACGATACGAGTTCGACGGTTCGAAGCACGGCCCTCACGGGTGTCGTTACTTGCAACCGGAACATGCTCACCACGCCCTGCAGCAGTCATGCGCTCAGGAGCAATGCCGAAATCATTTTGAAGGATACGTACAATGTTTGTTGCACGACGTGCACTCAATTCCCAGTTATCGCTAATACAATCTGTAGCGATAGGATCAGAATCTGTGTGACCTTCTACAAGAATTTCCAAAGTTGGTTTTGCTTGCATGATTTTCGCAACTTTTCCAAGAACTGCTTTAGCCTCTTTACTAACGTAGTCAGATCCTGGACGGAACATCAACTTGTCGCTAAGGTTTACATAAACAACACCTTTTTCAACGCTAATTTGAACGTCTTCATCATTCATGTCGCCAAGAGCTCCTTTCAAAGAGTTTACTAGAGCGAACGTTACACTATCCTTGCGGTTCATCGCGTCCTGTAGACGTGTGATAGTAACATCCTTTTCATTGATACTCTCCAATGTTTTCTCCATGTTTTCAGCGTTGGTTGCGCTCATCGCTGTTAAATCACCCACTTGTTTTGCCAAGTCAGCTTTATCAGCTTTTAAGTCTGCCAACTGTTGAGTCTGTGCGTCTTTTGCTGCCAATACTGTAGCCAGTTCAAGTTTTGCACCGCTCAATTTATCAGAAGTAGCTTGCTGCAATTCTTCGAGCTCAACGTATTTTTTCTTACTTACACAGCTCGTCAAGGTGAACGTAGCCGCTAAAGCCATTACAAGTACTTTTTTCATTTTGGATACTTTGATTTGACGACAAAAATAAGAAGAATTACGACCACACAAGGGGTTAGCTATGAGATTTCATTAACTTAGTCTCAGTAAATCATAAAAACCCATGAAAAAATTTGTCCTTACCCTAAGCTTCTTGGCTTTTACCGTAGCTGCTAGCGCTCAAGAAAAGCCCCAAAACGCTGAATCTAAGCATGTTTGTACGGAAACGTGTAATCACGGCGCAATGGCTATGACAGAGATGAAATCCTGCTGTTCTGAGAAAGCTGGCGAAGCGAAAGCTTGTTCGGAAAAGAAAGAAACTGCCGTAGTAGATAAGAAATCTTGTTGCTCAGAAAAGGAAACGGCTAGCGCATCATGCACTGATAAACCGAATCAAACTGCTGCCACTGAGGAGAAAAAAAGCTGCTGTAGCAAGCCTGCCGGAGCAGGAACCGAAAAATAATTGGAGATAATTCTACTATAAAGGCGCCCTAGGGGCGCCTTTTTTATTTGACCTTACCCCCCAAATAGTCGTCGATGAAGGTGCGGAGCGTAGTTTCCACATCGAGATTCTTGGCGATGATATTCTTGTCTTTATCTAAGACGAGTTTCTTGGGGGTTGTTGGGATGTAGTAGTACCACAAAAAGTTCGGACGTTCGAAATCACTTTCATAGCCGTTGATCCAGGTGAGATCATGCTCTGCAATGTATTTTTCCCAATCACTAAACTCATTCTCAAGAGTAATAGTCACCACTTCTACCCCTTGGTCTTTATACTCTTCGTAGAATTTCTTCAAACGCGGAGTTTCTTTGCGGCAGTGCCCGCAAGTACTGTCCCAAAAGTACAAGATGGTAATAGGGCTCTCTACGTCTGTCAATTTGATGCGACCACGGTCTTTAGTGTCGAAGGCAAAGTTTGGTGCAGGGTTGCCAATGAGTTCCGTTGCTAACCCTTCTGCCTTTTCTCGAATCTGGGCTAAATCATTTTTACTCATCCAATCCGCGTAGTCGGGACGGTAGAACTGCTGAGCCAACCATACAAATACCTCGTCCTCCCCCATATATTGAGATGTTTCATAATGATACGTGGCCGAGCTGATCAAGACCTTACGTACTTTTTCATCCATGGGACCTGCCAATAATTGGGTCAAGTGATGGATGATGGTGTCCGGTTCGTGACCAAGAACCTGATCAAAATATATGGAACGATTTTTCTCGAAAAATGGATTGATAAGAGTGCTGGGGGAACTCAGGTTGGTATAATTCCAAAAGTGATTGCGCAACCAATAAACATTCGTATCAGGGTTGAGCGGAAGGATTTGAGGTAGAAGAAAATCTCGTAAGGCGGGATCTTCAATGCCTAGCATAAAAGCACGCACTTCTTCCTCCGAAGGCTCCTTTGATATCAATGATTTAAACCCTTGAAACTCTTCGATCCCAGGGCCCTCGAGCGATACTTCCGCCAAGGCGTTATAATCCGCATCAATGGTAACCGTGCCCTCAGAAATGACCATATCGAAAGTGTGCATCCCGTCGATGTATAGCACAAAGATGCCGCGCTCCGGGTGCTCCCAAGCAGCCTCAAAACAACCCTTATTTACGGGAATTTCCTGCTTTACACCAAGGCTACGCCCTCGGATATAGGCCACCTTCACATTGCTTACGCTATCGGGTAGATTGGCAATACATCCTTTAATGGTGGGTTGGGTTTGAGCGCCTAATGGAACACTAAGCAGTAGTAGAACTAAGGCAATAAGGGGGTGGAATTTCTTCATCTCTCAAAGATAATTTCAACTCACAGCTTATCAATGGGTGTACTCCACTTTCCTTGGGTGCCTTCGAATAATTTAACAAGTTCTTGAGTGATTTGGGTGCCAGAACGGTTGACTAGCGTGCGACCGTCCACCTCTGTGATCGGGGTGAGCTCGCCCATCGAACCTGTTCCGAAGGCCTCGTCGGCGGAATACAGCTCGGTCAGCGAGAGGTTTCGTTCCTCCACAAGCATGCCATTTTCACGGGCTAATTCCAATACCAAAGCCCTAGTAATCCCGTGCAAACAGGCATCTGCCGTAGGAGTCAAGAGCTTCCCATTCTTTACCATAAAAATGTTCGTCCCGTTCATCTCTGCGATAAAACCTAGGTTGTCCAACATCAATGCCGAATCCACCCCCGCTTGGTTCGCTTGAATCTTTGCAAGGATATTATTGATCAAGTTGTTGTGGTGAATTTTTGAGTCCAAGTGCATCGGGCTGTTGCGACGAATGGCCGAGGTCATGATTCGGATGCCTTTGTCGTTGTCATATACCGGCGGTTTCCATTCGGCCAATACAATGAGCGTGCACCCTTTCTGGTTCAGCCTCGGGTCCATTCCGGAGGTGATCTTTTCGCCACGGGTCAAGGTCAACCTGATATGGGTATGGTCGGTCATCCCGTTGGTCTGGAGTGTCTCCTGTATGGCCTTACGAATGAAGTCGCGTGTCGGCACCCCTTCAAAGGCCATCGAAATGGCACTATCCTCGAGGCGGTCGAGGTGACGGTCAAGGCAGTACACCCCGTGCTTGTACACGCGCATGCCCTCCCACACGGCATCACCGCCCTGTACCGAGCTATCAAATACACTGACTTTCGCATCGTCGCGGTGCACTAGGCCATCGCCTACCCATACTTTGATATCCTTATTTCTTGGATCGAATTGTTGTAACATATTATTCGAATTGTAATCGTTGTTCATACAAAGCCTCATAGGCCGGCAATGTCGCCTCCACCACAGCTTCGTGATCGGGGCGCAGCGGCGCTGGCATGGCCTTAGCCGGACCAAATCCCGTACTCTTGTGGACGTTGGCATACCAATAGGGCCACCAAGGTCCGTCGTAAGGCTTTTGACCGGGTGCCCAGCCGAACATTTCTGGTCGTGGTACCAGGCCAAGGGCTTCGCAAATTAAAGGCATATTTTTCGCTGGATTGGCTAACATTTCGTCGGAATCCACGATGATTTTTGGGCCGGCGAATTGGGATAATTGGACCCACTGCTCCCATTGCTCATTCAAACCGATGTCGAACGGACTCATCGTGTTGATCACCTTCGCGAAACTGTGCACTACCTTGCGGGGATGACGGATCCAAAACACGTAGGCCGACGGCTCCACCCAATGCCAAGGCTCGCCGTGCATATGATGCGCCATGTTTTTGAGGTAAATCTCGTCGTGGGAAGAAAGCGCAGCGACATGGTCCCGCACCTCCTCGAGTGTGGTGGGCCATTGCGCTAATACGTCCTCTTTTCCTGGGTGATCCGGGTCCAGTTTCTCCAGGTATACCCCGTACATCGGTTCATCAAAGACCTCACACCCGGGACGCTGAGCAAAACTGTACATCAGTGCAGTGCTGATGTTGCGAGGTCCAGAGATGGCGTGGATGATTTTTGGCATGGTTTGAAAATACGTCTATCTGCTCAAAACCTGCTCTAAAACCGTGTAATACTTATGGCCAATGAATTCGGCACCTTGTTGGTTATAGTGAATGGGATCAGCAAGGAAAGAATCGCTAAAGCCGTCGCCCATATCAACCGTTATTACCTGGGAACTGCCCGTAGTGTAATCATTGGCCATTGCTACAATGTCCACTTCCATCTGTTCATAGAACGAAAGCAAATCACCGGTCATCAGACTCGAATGTGCAGGTGCCATTAATTCAATAATTATAGTTACTTCGGGATTGTGCGTTTGAAGGATCTCTAGGATATCTTCTATGTTATCCATGGCATCGCTATATGATAGTCCGTCCAGTGCATCATTTCCGCCAGGGGAGCTAATGAGTACTACATCAGGAGTATCAATAGTGTTTAACCAATTTGGCAGGGAGGTCAGAATTTGACCAGAGGTCCAACCTCCATGTCCTTCATGATCGGGATCAAAATCATCATCACCGTAATAAAATGGATCTACCTCATTCCCGATAAAATCAATTGACCACTCATTATCGATGAGCTCACTCCATAATGAATAGCGATAACTGTAGAATTCCGGGGCATCACCCTCAACCCGTGAGGCTCCTAGAGGTAGTATTTTATTTTTTGCTTCCTCAACGGGTTCTGATTTGCAACCAAATAAGACAAGCAGTAGAAAGAAGTGTGCAAAAATTTTCATTGTGAGAAGTTATGGATTTTTCGCCTGCGGCGAAAGATCCAAAAACGCGCCCTTGTACCCAAAGACGAGCCGTGCGTTGCTGCCGCAGCGCTGCGTCATTTTTAAAGCCTGCACCTTTGAGCAAGTACAGGTGCGGCATTAAAAAAGCCGTGCACCTTTTCGGTGCACGGCTTTATCTTTGTGGGCTATACTGGATTCGAACCAGTGACCTCTGCCCTGTCAAGGCAGCGCTCTAAACCAACTGAGCTAATAGCCCTATTGAATTTCAAAGATACGGGATGGGGGTGTTTTGATGTACACATACTTTGAATTTGTATTTTGGCGACTTACTCGCACACAATGAAACACTTACTTGCCTTCGTCCGCCTGATTGGCTTGGCGTTTTTGTTTACCCTGACAAGCCTTCTAGTAGTTATAGGACGCTTATTTGGCCGAAAATGCGCACATGCCATGCTTCGATTAGGGGTGTATTGTAAAGCTAAGTTGCTGGGGATTAAGAGTGATGTTTTTGGAGAAACTACGAAGCAGACTCAGCTGATTTTAATCAACCATCCCTCCTACTTGGACATTATGTTCTTGAATTTTGTCAAGCATCCAACTACGCTGTTGGCGGCGATCAACTTTAAAAATTGGCCGTTGGTGGGTTGGCTTGGTAAGGCCTTGAATGTAATTTGGGTCAAGCGTCACGATCGCAATGCGGGTAAGCAAGTATTGTTGGATGCCAGTCAAAGGTTTAAAAAGGGGTTGTGTTTGATGACCTCGCCTGAAGGGAGGACTTCGGGAACGCACGATATTTATCCTGTGAAGCCGGGGCTGTTTATGTTGGCGCAGAGCGCAAATGTGCCCATTACGTTTATGTGCCTGAAATATAAAAACAACGCGGCGCCCTATTTCCATTCGTTAAAAGAGGGTTTTGTTCCACACTTTTTAAAGCACTTTTGGAATGTATTAGGGCAGTGGCAGATTCCGGTGGAGGTTCATTTTTCAGAACCGAATTTTTTCTCGGATGCGAGAGAGGGAGTACAAGCTTTCTATGAATTCAATAAAAAGCATCTACAGGATGTTCTCCATTTTGAAGTGCCGGTGAAGGAGGAGTTTATCGGAGAAGCGCTTACTCGATTAGATGGGACTTTACTCAGTTTCCGGGCGGAAAGCAAGGAGGAACTGCTGGCTTAAGTATCTTTAAGGAAATAATTGGACCCCCATGAAATTCAAATTGCTTGGGCTCGCCTGCTTGCTAAGTGCAACAGTATTGGGCCAACCTGTGCACACCGCCATTGTTACTGGATCTGTTATTGATTCTGCGACAGGGGCTGGAATGCCGAATTATCCTGTATTTATTGCCGATTCTTCCAATGCCATGGGCGGCGGAGGGAGCACCTTGACGCTATTTACAGATGCCAATGGAAACTATGCCGACACGATGTCTGTGTACAGCACGGCGGGTATTTTATTGGCGCAAACTGAAGATAGCTGCTCAGGAAATTGGCTCTATGACTTCTACACCTACACGGGCAACACGCCATCTGTATTCACCTTCTCTTCGACCTTCGTTATTTGTGGAGGCACGAGCTCAGGCGGAGGTGGCGGCTCCGGTGGTGGAGGCGGTTCGGGCGGTGGCTCCGGGTCTGGAAATACCGGATGTAATGCAGCCTTTACCTTCGATTCTACCCTAACTGGTAATGGTCAGATTGTGCTTTACAATACCTCAACCGTGGATTCGATGTTCCAAAATGCCAACGTATTATATCAATGGAGCTGGGGTGATGGTTCAGGTGCCGTAGGTGCCTTCCCTTCTCATCAATACACTCAGAGCGGAACGTTTGTGATCTGTTTAACCCAAACGGCGACAGATAGCACCGCTTTTGGGGTGATGACTTGTACCAGCACGTATTGTGATACCATCAGCATAGACAGTACAGGCAATGTGAGCTATAAGGGGGTGAACGTAATGGTCAATGTATATAGTCCAGATCAAATGAACTTGGACGAAGAAGAGACCGTAGGGTTCAAATTATTCCCTAATCCTTCGCGGGGAGCGGTGAATTTTGAATGGAATCGTGCCTCAGAGGTCACGATTTATACGATGAGCGGTCAATTACTTTATACAAGTCCAAATGATGGTCAGACCGCACTGCCACTGCTTCCAGCAGGCACTTATGTGGTGCGTGCGCAGAGCGATAAATACGTTCATCAAGAAATTTTAATCGTCCAATAATTCGATTGCTCGATAATTAGCCTCACCTTTGGAGGAATAAATATTTTTTAAGTGAATCAAGGAACAGTAAAGTTCTTTAATACTGACAAAGGATTTGGCTTTATTAAAGACAACGATTCAAACACCGAGTACTTCGTCCACGTGACAGGTCTTGTACACCAGATTTCTGAAGGTGATGCGGTTGAGTTTGAATTGCAAGAAGGAAAGAAAGGATTGAACGCTGTAAACGTAAAACAGCTTTAAGTTTATACCAGAGTATTCCAAAGGCCTCCATTTCTGGAGGCCTTTTTTTATGGCCAATTTTGTCGATCTAATTCGTATTTTCCAATTCTAATCAAACCAAAATAATTATGAAGCGAATTATGAAAACTCTGATGTTGGTGGTAGCAGCATCGCTGCTTGTCGTTGCCTGTACGTCTAATTCAACATCAAGTGAAGCCGAAAGTACTATTGTCGAAGAAGAGAATACTAATGGCCTACCACAAGAATATTTGGGTAATTACCACGGGGTTCAACCAGGTTATAATATGAAAAATCAATATGGTGATGATGTCATCATCAATGGCCAAGCCCTCAAAATCCCAGCCATTGATCACAAATTCTTAGTCAAGGAAGGCAATATCATCAGCCTTCAGCAAACCAGCCTTGACGACAATTCGCGCTATTACTACGAAGGAAGTTATAGAGTCAACGGCGAGACTGATACAGAATATACTATAGAATGTAACGTGAGCGATAGCAATGGTACTAGTAATCCATCCTTCTCGTTGGTGATTCAAAAAGAAACTAAGTCTGTTAAGTGCAGCTCAGAAGATCAACCCGATTTTGATTTAGAGAAAATTAAATAACAAAACGAATCTTACATCTTGGTACTAGACATCAAAAAGGCGCCTCTGGCGCCTTTTTAGATATAGTTATTTGTGAAAATATCCCAACCTCTTGCTAAGCGTTGGTTACAGTCTCCTATAAGCACCTAAACTTGAATTGTTATTAGCTCTCTACTTAATCCAAACGAGTTCTTAAATATCGAACCTCCGATAAAATTTGGGATTCTTTTGAAGAAAATTTCGATGCTACAACCTCTTCCTTTTCAGGGTCTAGCCATCTAATTAAATTGTTATTGTGAAAATAATATCGATTCTCACCGGGCATGTCACCCTGATAATTACTTAAATCAGAAGGTAAATCATAGTTATCCAATTGGGTGTACACGAAAAACAATTCATTATCCCAAAAATAATATTCCTCGATGAGTCTTTCAAAATCACTTTCGAATCGGGTTGTCATTTTCCTGAGTTGCCCATTTTTATAATATCCTTTCAATGACAATGTGTGGTCATCCGCCGATGAAATGACCTTACTTACTTGATCATAGTACTTAACATTATAATTTATAGCCCCATAATGTTCTCGAATAGTGGATATCACCTCTTCAACATCCAATACAACATCCTCAGCACCTTCGGTTCTTTGTTGCAGTTGTGTGGATCAGCGGATTTTTCTGGGGAGTAATCTAATTTAAGCAAAGATTTTTTGGAGTCTAAAGAGGAAGTATTTGGTGTCTGTAACCCCTCTGAGATTGGCTCTAAAAAGTTTGATTTGAGCGTTTAGGGATTCCGCATGTGCATTGGTACTTCTGTTGTTGAAGAAATTCAAGATGTTGTCCCAATGGTTGATCAGAGAGTCTGCCACAGTCTGGAAGTATTCATTGCTGGACTCCTGTACTTTGTGTATCCATTTCATGAGTTCTTTGCCCGCCCCTGTTCTGTCGGTACCTTCATAAATGGTTCTGAACTCTAGATGTAGCTTGTACGCCTTTTCGATCTCTGGATAGGCCTGGAACAGCGTTGCCGCTCTGACCATTTGATTTTGAGTCCACTGATGGGGCAACTTGTAAAGAATGTACCTAGAACGTGCCAACAGTTGTTTTGGGGTGTCTCCGTTACTAAAGGTCTTGACTCTGTATCCCTTGCCGGCCTTGCGGGCCCGCAGTATGGATTTGTTTTCCTTGTCTATCTCTTTCCAACGTTGGTCTATGCGTGCTTTCTGCATGGCCTCGCCGCTAAGACGCACCACATGAAAGCGATCTGTGACCAGCTTGGCATATACAAACAAAGAATCGCAGGCCTTACGCATACTGGGAGACATGTCTAAAGTGACTTCTTCTACCGCATCGCGGTGGGCCTTTGGAAGGGTACTTAAAACGGTAATTAGATCTTCAGCCTTGGTTCCAGCTACTACAGCAATCAGTTTTCCTTTTCTACCCGATCGGTTTCTGGAACTGACAATGGTGTAAAGCTCTCCTCGGGTCAGGCTGACTTCATCAATAGCAATAGCACGGCTCATATTCTCAGGGAAGAGTAGGTACGCTTCTGCATGAGATTTCTGTTCCCACTCTTGGTAGTTGCTCCATTTTTTCTTGTAGTGTCTACGGGCGGTATCTACCTCCATCCCGCAATAATGGGCCACTACGCTAATGGGATCCAGTCTATTCTCCACGGAGTTCTTTAAAAAAAGCGGCTACCTCTTTGGTAAACCGCGATCCTTCCGCAATAAAGCTCAGGTCTCTGCTTATAGTCGATCCTGTTTCTTTATGACGCCACCGGCGACGACGAAGCTTCAAGAACGCCGCATGGCTGCGGATCGGAAAGTCTTGAATGGTCTTCTCTACAAAGTCTTTGGCTTCATACTCCTCACTAGAGTAACCCTCTGGCAACTCATTGCGTTCCGTAAACTCAACCTCTAGATAATCACCGTGCTTGCCTTGCTTGATTGCACTGCCGGTAATGTCAAAATGAGCAACCAGCTCTTCAGGGAAAAACAACTTCAATAACTCCAGTTCCATAGTCTTGATTTATAAAACCAAAACTACGCTTTTGCTATCTGCTCCCCAGAATTATCCCGTGACCCAGTTGTGTCTCCTCATTTTCGAGATTTTCGTTAGTATTATTCATACTGTTTCCACAGGCAATGACTACAAATAATAAGGAGTAGCTAAGTAATTTTTTCGCGCTCATAAGTTCAAAGATTTCTTCTTCCCTTCTAATATAAGGAGATATTTAGGCTTGGGCCGTTATGTTGAATTTGAATAAATAATTAGTTTGTTTAAATCATCGAAGCTAGATCCAATGGGCAAACCATATCGGATTGAGCAAATTATATCACGCTAAGGCCAACGAATAGTTAGATTTTATAACTCGGGGTTTTCAGAACACACGTTCGGAATCACCTTGAATTTAATTAAATTTCAATAAAATAATTAAAAAGTTATTATTTGCATAAAATAAAGAGGTGAGTATTATCGTTTTCATAATAAATAAATCTTTTCATTAAAAAAAACCCAATTATGCAACGAATACCATTTTTATTCTTTTTGACATTATTATCTACCGGATTGCTAGCTCAAAAATCGATCAGTGGCGAGTTGACCGGTGATGAAAATTCAAACAGCAAGGGCGCCCCAGCAGATGAATATACAATTCAGATTAAAACAACACGAATCCTGAATATATGGCTGAACTCCGATGATTTTGATGCGTCTCTAATCGTTGAAAGTGAAGACGGTACAGTCTATGAAAACGATGATGCTGAATGGGATAATGACAATAGTTACCTATCAATTATTGCTGATCCCGGTGTTTATAAGATCTGGGCAGGAGTATATAAGTCAGAATGGGAGGAATTTGAAGAACCTGAGAAAGAAGCACGTGGCCAATATGAATTGCTCTATGAGAGAGGTTCTGAGGTTAATGTAATAACAGTCCAGGGTCGCTTGGATAATAATGACCAACAGTTACCCAAAGGAGAATACCTTGATATTATTGACCAAACTATTAATCCAACTGGTCTCTTTGAGATCCGGGTAAAAGGATATGGGTTCTCAGCGTACCTTTATGTCGAGTCTCCATCCGGAAAAGTGTACCGGTCTCATGCTTATGACGAGGTCGGAGGGTATGCGCGAGTAACGGATATCACTCCCGAACAAGGTTCTTGGAAACTTTACGTTACTAGCGATTATAGAGAAGACATGGGCGGCTATGATCTTAAGATCATCGATTTCGGAGCGGATTCAATCAAGGTGAATAATGCTAAACCTATAAATTTGGAGTAATAGACCGGATTCCAGTTTTCATAAAAGCTAACAACAAGGTAAAACACAAGTCCATTCAACAAGTTGCAAGTCCGCGCCTAACGGCTGCGGGTTTTGCTCCTCAATGATTTTCAATTCAATAAAAAAACCCGTGCTTACGCACGGGTTTTTGTAGCCCCGAAGGGAATCAAACCCTTATCTCAGGTACCGGAAACCTGCATTCTATTCGTTGAACTACGGAGCCTTAATGATTTACCCAATCACAGCGCCGCTGTCCGCGCCGCCTTCAGGAGTCATAAGTTTTAGTTTCCCATTAGCGTCCTCGGCCATGAGCAGCATGCCTTGGCTTTCAACACCGCGGATTTTGCGTGGAGGCAGGTTCATGAGGACCGTTACTTTTTTACCCACCATTTCTTCTGGCGAGAAGTGTTCTGCGATGCCGCTGACGATGGTGCGTTGGTCTAGACCGGTATCTACCAAGAATTTCAGGAGACGGTCTGCTTTCGGGACGCGCTCAGCTTCGAGGATGGTGCCTACGCGGAGGTCCATAGCCATGAATTGATCGAAGGAGATATCTTCTTTTTGTGCCATATGCTTCTTTTCTGAAGTGGTTTCTGTTGGAGTGTTGGCCGCAGCGGCAGCTTCTAGTTTTTGACGTTGTGCTTCCATCTGCCCATCCTCAATTTTTGAGAATAGCAAAGCACTTTCACCTAGTTGTGTTCCACCAGGGATGATGGTTTCTTCATTCGCATCTTCCCAACGGAAACCGTCGGCCATGTCCAGCATGTTGCGGAGTTTAGCCGCAGTTGACGGCAAGAACGGTTCGAAAACGATGGATGCGGCACCCATGATTTGGGTGGCAACGTACAAAGCAACGCCAGCGCGTGTTGGATCTTGTTTGTAGACCTTCCACGGCTCTTGCTCTTGAAGGTATTTGTTCCCTAGACGGGCGACGTTCATGGCTTCATTCACCGCTTCGCGGAACTTGAAGGCTTCAATAGATTTAGCGATGCGGCGACCGTATTGGGTCATCGCAGCGAGTGCTTCGCGGTCCGCATCAGTTAGGACGTCGGGTTGTTGAACGATGCCGTCGAAATATTTGTGGGTGAGCACCATTACTCGGTTGACGAAGTTTCCAAGGCCCGCCACAAGCTCACTGTTGTTACGCTGTTGGAAATCTGCCCAAGTGAAGTCGTTGTCCTTTGTTTCCGGCATCGTGGCGGTCAATGCGTAGCGCAAGACATCTTGCTGGCCTGGGAAATCCTGAAGGTATTCATGAAGCCATACGGCCCAGTTCTTTGAAGTGCTGAGTTTGCGCCCCTCAAGGTTGAGGAACTCGTTCGCAGGTACTTGCGTCGGCAGGGCGTATTCGCCGTGCTGCTGAAGCATTGCAGGGAAAATAATACAGTGGAAAACGATGTTATCCTTGCCAATGAAGTGGATGATTTCCGCGTTCTCACCTTTCCAGTAATCTTCCCAATCGTTGGGCAGGAGTTCTTGGGTAGCGCTGATGTAGCCAATGGGCGCATCAAACCACACATACATCACTTTTCCTTCGGCGCCTTCGACTGGAACGGGTACCCCCCAATCCAAATCGCGTGTCATCGCACGTGGCTGTAGGCCGTCGCCAGCGTTTAACCAGCTCATGCATTGACCCATAACGTTAGGCTTCCAGCCTTCACGGCTTTCCAAGAACGAACGTAAGTCGCCTGAAAGTTCGTCAAGAGGTAAGAACCAGTTGGTGGTATTGCGCAGCTCAGGGGTGGCGCCGCTAAGCGTTGATTTTGGTTGAATGAGGTCAGTGGCGTTCAAAGAAGTACCGCAGGATTCACATTGATCGCCATAGGCATCTGCCGCGTGACATTTGGGGCATTCGCCAGTGATGTAGCGGTCAGCAAGGAATTGGCCCGCTTCCGGATCAAAGTATTGCTGCGTCTCCTTCGCTACCAAAGTGCCCTTGTCCATCAAGTTTTTGAAAAACTCTTGGGCGTTTTTGTGGTGTTGAGGACTTGAGGTGCGGCTGTAATGATCAAAGCTGATTCCGAATTCTTCGAATGCGCCTTTCATCATCGCGTTGTAGCGGTCCACCACATCTTGCGGGGTGATGCCCTCCTTCTTCGCTTTGATGGTAATAGGCACCCCGTGTTCATCGGAGCCACAGACGAACTTCACATCACGGCCCCGCATTCGTAGATACCTAACATAGATATCCGACGGCAGGTAACACCCCGCAAGGTGCCCGATGTGTATAGGACCATTGGCGTACGGCAAGGCCGCAGTCACCATGATTTTTTTGTTCGTACTCATTCCTGTTTGATAACGTTTAAACGATACCGCGAAGATAATGCGCATTTATTGGGTATTTTTCGGGTAATGAAACAAACCACACCACATTTCCTAACCCCTGGAGATACCATTGGCATTAGCGCTACAGCTAGATTTGCCCGTCCCGAAATGATCGAAACAGCAAAGTCGGTTTTCGAAGCCGCGGGCTTCAAGGTCTATTACGAACCGGGCATTCTCAGCCAACACCACCAGCTGGCCGGCACCATTGAGGAGCGAGTGGCCCACTTCAATGCTCTAGTACACCATTCCGAGGTCAAGGCCATTTGGAATGTGCGTGGCGGATACGGAAGTGCGGAGATTGTGGATGCGGTGGATTGGGCGGCGCTCCAGAAAAATCCGAAATGGCTTGTGGGCTTTTCAGATTTCACTACCTTTTTGTGTCACGGGGTACAACAAGGATTGGCCACCCTACATGCGCCCATGCCCATCAGTTTTGAAACGACCAAAAAAGAGGCCATCGAAGCTACGCTCAAGGTCTTGATGGGTGAAGAAGATGCGCTGCATTGTACCTTGCCTAAGGAGGTGCACGGCCAAGTCATTGCCGGCAACCTCAGCGTCATATACAGCATCCTAGGCACCCCAAGCTTACCGAGCTTAAACGGCTGTATTTTACTGTTGGAGGACCTCGACGAATACCACTACCATCTGGACCGTATGCTCCTTGCCCTTCGCCGACGCGGGGCCTTTATAGGGCTACAGGCTGTAGTGCTTGGTGTATTTTCTGACATCCACGACCACCACATTCCGTGGGGTCCCGACGTTCGACATTCCCTGAGAAAACATTTTGAGGCCGAGGGCGTGCCCGTGTATGAGCACCCCATTATTGGGCATGGAAAAGAGAATTGGCCCATTATCTTACGCGAAGTATGATCAACGTTACCTACGGCATACCCAACGAAGAAACACATCATTTGAGTTTTGAATCACTAGCAAAGGCGAGGGAAAAAGTCCTGCCCTGGCTGGAGACCAAAACCTTCTTTTTACAGGTGGAGAAACCCCTGAGCGGGTGTCGGTTACTCAAGTGGGACAATGGCACATGAGAGGTTCGTGTCGGGACTTGGGAAGAAGGCAGCGATAACAGCTTTGACCGAGTGTTCACTTCCACCCAAAGAGAGCAGGTGTTTGAGGTGATGCGAACGTACCTTCAAGAGCCAGGGCACTTTGAAGCGATGGGCCAAATTTTAAAACTTCACGAGGCTAGAAAGCAGCGCAAAGGAAGCTTTACCGAAAGGCATCAGAAACGCTACGCGCAAAGGCAGCGGGTGAATCAATAAAAGACTTGGATTAACTTTTTCATCACCCTCTTAATCTTCGGTGTGTTGGCGCTCTTCTTTTACCGCCAGGTGATGACCCTGTAAAACTTTTAGTTCTCCACATTTCTTGTCTTTTCCTTTTTTAGGGGCCAATTTCTTGGGTATGGCATCCTACAAAACATACGAGCGATTAGCCACAGAAATGCTGCTGGCAAGCGGACATCATTTGGTCGCGAAAGATTATCGCATGGGGCGATACCAGGCCGATGTGATCACCAAAAAAGACGGTGTGCTCTTCGTTGTGGAGGTCAAATACAGAAAATATATTCCTCAAGAGGCTTGGCTTTGGGTCGAACAGAGACAAATTCAACGGCTGCTTTTCTTGGGCGTATCCTTGCTCAGTGAGCACCAATGCTCGGAAGTGGAAGTGTGGTTGATGGGGTTTTCACCGGAATTGGACACCCCTATCCTACTCCCGTTAGATGTTAACTGAAATTTTGTGGCATTTGAATTGCAGAGGACCTAAGCATATACCTTTGTAAAAATTACCGCATCATGCGCAATAGCCGCTCAAACTCTAGAGGACCTAAGAAAACTGAAAGCCGCAACCGCTTCTCAGACGGCCCTAGTTCGCCACGTTTTTCGGATTCAGATCGTTCTAAAAACGACGGCAAAAAGGATTTCAAGAGAGGTCCTGGGAACTTTAAGCGTGTCAAGCGCAAGAGCGCGGAGGAATTGGCCGGGGCGAATGATGAGATTCGATTGAACAGATTCCTTTCAACCGCAGGCATTTGTAACCGTCGTGAGGCGGATGATTTGATCGCAGCCGGCTTGGTGGAAATCAACGGTAAGGTCGTGACCACTATGGGCTACAAGGTCAAGCCTACAGATACTGTGAAATTCAACGGCAGCCTAATCAAGAGCGAGAAGAAGAAATATTTGTTATTGAATAAGCCAAAAGGGTTCATCACCACCGTAAACGACAACCGCGTGAAAAAGAGCGTTGACGAACTCATTGGCAATGCGACACGTGAGCGCTTGTATCCCGTAGGCACGATGGACCGTTCGATGACCGGAGTATTGCTATTCACCAACGATGCCGACACCGCGAAAAAGCTTGCCCACCCGTCTAGAGGTGCCGTACAAATTTTAAGCGTTGTCCTAGACAAGGCCTTGGCGAAGAAAGATCTACTCGCCATTCAAAAAGGGGTAGAACTCGAAGACGGTAAAGCCTTCATTGAAGAGATTCGCTATGCCAACGAAGCCAACAAACGCGAAATAGGCATTCGCGTGAATAGCGGCAAAAACAGGTTGGTACACCGTGTATTTGATTCCTTGGGATATACCATCGAAAAATTAGACCGTATGTCCTTTGCGGGGTTGACCAAGAAGAACCTCAGTCGCGGCGAATACCGCTTGTTGGACACTAAGGAAATTGACTTTCTGAAAACTAGGTAAATCTGGATGAAGAGAGGGCTGAAAATATTCGCTTACCTCGTTATCGTGCTCTTCCTTGTTCTAGCAGGGGGCGCAACTTACCTTTATTCACACCGAGACGAAATCATTGCCGGAGGAGTTGAACGAATCAATGCACAACTAAAGGCACCTGTATCCGTAAGTACTATAGATTTAGATCTATTATCGGGATTTCCACGTGTAAGAATAGTGCTGAATGATGTATTGATAAATGATCCTTTTGAGGGTGACGAGCCCCTGTTACGTGCCGCAGAAGTTGGATTAGGGATGAATGTCATCAGTGTATTCAAAGGAGACTACACCATTGAAGAATTGGCTATAAATGATGGGGCCATAAACCTGAGACACCTTGAAGGCTTAGGAGATAATTGGGATTTATTAACTACAAGTGATACCACAACCACCGAATTGAACCTTCAATATGTAGAGGCTAACAAGGTTCAAATTCATTATGGCGACGAGGAAGAAAATTCTTATTACAAAGCCTTTATTGAGACCTTATCCGCCTCCGGAAGTATTGCCGAAGAAGTTCAATTCGATATTGACGCGAAACTTGAACATACTTATGCAACCATAGAGGAGAGCATTTTTCTTGTCGATGCCCCCGTGGAAGGGACTACAAAGGTCAGGTTTAATGATGACCAATGGGAAATTCAATCTGATAATTTGAGGCTACATACCTTCCCAATAAGCCTCGTGCTTCATCAGGATGGTGGGCAAATTTCAGGTTCAAAAACAGATATTACAACAGCACTGGGATATGCGCCTTTATTTGAATTACCAGAAGATGTAAATATTAAAAAGCTAAATGCAGATTGGGCCTGGCAAGGCAGCTATGAAGAATGGTCTATCGACTTTTCAACTACAGGGGCTTCATTAGTATATAACGATATTGAGGTTCCTTCACTATCGTGCAAAGGACGATTGTTCTGGGGTGAGCAGCCCGACCTACAAATAAGTTCACTCCGAATCAAAACAAAAACTGGGGAGATCAATGGAGCCTTATCCTTAAGCGGTCGGCGGCCACAACTTTCTACGAACTTGAATGGAGGTTCCAACCTGAGTGAATTATTCGATTTTGTCGAAACTGATATTCTAGTGGGGGCCACAGGATTTTGGAAAGGAGACGAATTAAAAATTAAACAAGCCTTTAGCTCTTGGGAAGATCTTAGTCCTTACGGCGCTCCACTCTTTGAAGGAAATATTCAACTGTTAGAATGCTCATTTGCTTTAGCCCAGAGCAACATAATTTTCGATAAAGTAGAGGCTGAACTAAGCGCGGACGGTCGCAATATTACAGTGAATAGATGCTTATTACAAAGCGGAGAAAATACAGCTGTAGTACAAGGAACCATTTTTCATGCCTTAGTACCCGATGGATATCCAAAGGTTGAATTATCACTACAGAGCTCCACTATCGATATTGACCCACTCCTATTCTGGGAATTCGATGATACTTCTGATGATGAGGAAACCTCCTTTGATTACAGCGTGAGCTTACATGTTGATCATATCAATCTTGGGGATTTTAATGGAACGAACTTGAGTGGGACCGTGTACAATCGTGGTGCTTGGATACTTGGCAAAGACATGAGTATCGAAGGGTGTGATGGCACTATGGGAGGAAATTGGACCTTATTCGAAAATGGCAGTAATAATGTTTTCAAATCGGACCTCAAGGCAAAGGATATTCAGCTTGACCAACTGTTGGCTAGCTTCAATAGCTTCGAAATTGAAGACCTAGACGCCTCTAACCTTTTAGGCCAGGCAAACGTTGAAGCTGCAGTTTCGTTGACGTTCGATGAAGAATGGAATCAAATTTCTAGCAAAACACTTATTGAGGGCCGCGGCGATATCCGAAATGGAACTCTCCAAAATTATGCTCCTTTACAAGAACTAAGCACCTTTATAGACCAAGGGGAACTTAAAAGAATAGACTTCCCATTTTTGAGCACTGATTTTAGAGTACATGGCGATACTTTACAACTTCCAGAAACTAAAGTGGAGAATAGCGCACTGAACTTGTGGGTCAACGGTTGGCAAAATCTGGAAACTGATGATATTCGATACAGCGTTCGGTTGGGACTCAAGGATTTAGCTCTGCGCGGTAAAAATTCCAACCGCGATTTGGGAAATTGGATATCCGAAGCCGAAAACGAAAACCAGCCCTACATCCGCTTGATAGTAGGCTGTAATCTCGATGATGTCTGCATCAGCCTAGACAAAGCACGTATTACCCAAAGTTTCAAAGAGACTCTGAAGCAAGAGAAGGAAGATTTACTCAACGTCTTCAAGCCTACTCCGAAGGAAGAAAAGAAACCATTCCAAGAAACCCCGGCATCTGGAACCTTTGAATTAGTCTGGCCTGATGATACGCTTAACGCAACGCCAAGAATGCGTTTCTAAAGTCTTTATCAGCCTTTTCCAAGCCTATTCTGACTACCAATCGCGAGTAGAGCCCACTGAGACAGCCCGTTTCTATATGTGCCTCAGCCATCGCCGAATCCTTTTGCCAGATACACTTCAACACCCAGGAATTCATCACCTTCCCCATATCCACCGGGATAATTTTGGAAATAGCGGGAAAAGTCCTTGACTCTACTGGGTTCAGCCAAAGGTAACAAGGCGTTGTAAATAGGATGTTCCATTACTCGTGCTCTGTAAAGAGCTGATCCAACGTTTGCTGTGATAAAGGATGGTAAGAAGCTCGAGCCTTAGTATAAATCTCCTTAGCCCACGCCTGGCGTTTTTCATCCCCTTCGAGCATGCTAGTATACATAGGAACAATAAACTTGCGACGCCCCACAGTGGTCAAGAAAGACTCAACTTTTTCCTCATATACCTCAGGGTCGTAGCCCTCAAAGCCTGATTTTAAAATTGCCGTATACCATGCCGCTACAATCTCGGGATTTGGACTTCCTGTAAAACCATAATTGGCATCTGCTAACCTGTAATGTCCCTCAGTCGCACCACCGGCTTCAAGTCCTCTGATGTAGCGTAACCACTCATGCGTTGACCAGCGAATGGTTACTTCTTGTCCAAGGTATGCCATAGACTTAGCGCTAGGATCGTCCGGACTTACCCCGAGCAACATTTTGACTGCTTCATCCACGATTGAAAATCTATTGGATGCTGGAAAAGGGCAATTTACCGGCAATCCCTTACCGTATACCCATTCCTCTACACCTACAGAATTCCATTCTTCTTGGGTCATCAAACCGGCCAATTCCTGTAAAAACTCTTCTGTAATTCGCGTTTTAAATCTATACTCATCAAAATACCCTTTGAGAAAGGCATCCCAACGCTCGCGTCCCACAGTCTGCTCACATAATTTTAAAAAATGAAATCCTTTATCGTAAGCTATTGCCGTTACGGCATCGTCCGGGTTGCGTCCTCTAAGATCTTGCTTTAACCTTGTCGCATCTGGATCCTCCTCAAGCATAACGGCGAGCTCACGTTGCAAATCATCATAACTCAATGCCTCTAACATATCAGCAAAGTCCGGTCCATATACCGCATCCATGATGCGCATTTCAAAATAGACAGTGAACCCTTCATTCAACCAGAAATCATTCCACGTTGCATTCGTCACCAAATTCCCACTCCAGCTATGCGCTAACTCGTGAGCAATAAGGCTAGTCAAGCTCATGTCCCCTACAATAACTGTGGGCGTTAAAAACGTGAGTCGTGGGTTCTCCATGCCCCCAAAGGGGAACGAAGGCGGTAATACTAACATATCATAACGTCCCCAATAATAGGGTCCATAAAGGTACTCTGCCCGCGAAATCATGGCTTCCGTCTGACTAAATTCGAAGGCAGCATTACGTACCATCTCGGGCTCTGCATATACTCCAGAACGCTCACCTAGTTCTATAAACGCCAAATCACCTGCACCTAAGGCTAAAAGGTAACTAGGAATGGGCTGTGGCATTGAAAATTCATAAACACCGTCCTCAGATTTCTGTGTAGGATTTGACGCGCTCATTAGCGCCAACATCCCCTTTGGAACGTTTACTTGAGCATTGTATGTAAATCTCACGCCTGGTCGATCTTGACAAGGCACCCATGTTCTGGCAAGGATGGCCTGACTTTGGGTAAATAAAAATGGCATTCTTTTACCTTGAGTCAACTCCGCTGGGTACCACTGTAACGCTTCGGCTTTATCCGTAGTTTGATATGATATCGTCACTTTCTGCGATTCCGAAGGCAAGGCTACGATTAAAGGCGTACCTAATAATTCATCATTCTGACCAAGAGACCATTTCGCAGGCTTTCCATCTAAGGTTACCCCAACTATATTCAAATTCTTTGTATCGAAAATGATGGTATCGCTATGACTCTCCTCTAAGGTCCAAGTTGCGGTGGCGCGAATTACCTCATCCTGAAAATCTACCTCAGCATCCCAATCCAAATGTTTCACAACAGAAGCCTCTGTGCTAAAACTATGTGGATCCTCAAACAACTCTTCACGGATACTAGTATCACCATAGAAAATAGCTTCTGCAGTTTCTACATTGATCTCTGTATGATTCTGGCAATTCGTGAATACCACTGAGGTTATAGCCAATAGAAGATTTAGGAATAAATTTCGATTCATAACTGTAAACTTTCGAAAAGTGAATATACCGCGCATCTAAGAAACTTGAATGGTAAAAGGCTCCTAGCTTACAACGCTGATTGCGGAAAACGAAAAAAGAATCAATCCAAGACTTTAGTAGTCCAGTCAGCAACAATCCCAAAAGTCTTCGCAGCCAATTCCATGAAGCTTGATGTCTTGTCACTTAGATAAAAGGTAGTCTTTGAAACTTCTCTCGTAGGATTCTTACATTCTAAGGCAACAGCCTCTGCCACAATCGCTGGGGCATCTATCCAATCTACTCCTTCAAGTAACGATGATGCGGCATCTTCCAATAATGGATAATGTGTACATCCAGGTACCACAGCTTCAATACCTTCCAAGGATGGGTCGTCTAAATAATGCTTCAGTACCTGAAATTCTATGCCACTACCTACAAAACCATCTTCGATCAAAGGCACTAATAATGGTGTGGCCAATGCGCACAAATTGATGGACGGATTCATGGCCTTTAACTTCCTAGGATAAGCACCACTTCTAACGGTAGCTCGTGTACCTAACAATCCCACCGCTTTATAAGGCCCGTCTGCGAGCGCTGTAACTACCGGGTCTATGACGTTGATAAAGGTAAGATCGGGAAACTCCGTTTCAAGCACTTTGCCCGCAGCAGCGCTCGCACTATTACAAGCGATTACTACAAGATCACAACCTTCAGATTGCAAGAATGAAACTATCTTAATGCTATACGAGATGATAGCGGCATCACTTTTATCTCCGTACGGAAGGTGGAGCGTATCACCGTAATAAATTTTTGGCACGCCTGGTAAGCGCTTTTCGAGTGCCTGAAGTACCGTTAAGCCTCCTAGTCCACTATCAAACAGTCCTATTTTCGTGATGCCTTTCATTCGTACCAAAATACGATATAAAGAAACCCCTACGGCATACACCATAGGGGTTCCAGTTTTATAGTGTTTCGAGTTATTTAATACCTAACTCAGCTTTTACCAAAGCCATGACATCTTCACCACCCTCAGTGTAAATTACACTGCCTTGTGATACATCAAAAATGTACGCAAAGCCATTTTCTTTACCGACACTATTGACGGCATTTTGGATTTTTTCAATAATAGGGACTTGCAAATCGTATTGCTTACGTTGTATGTCCTGCTGAGCACTTTGTTGATACTCAATGATTCGCTGTTGCAATGATTGCAATTCTTCAGATTTAGTTTGCAGTTGTAGTTGAGTCCAATTAGCTTGGTTTGCCTGCGCATTTTGCAATTTAGTCTGATACTCTGTTTGCATTTCAGTAAGGTCATTCTCTAATTGCTGAGCGTATTTCTGTATTTCATCGTCTGCAGATTTTTGCTCAGGCATCATAGCTAACAACTCCTGAATATTGATGTGACCTACTTTTTGCTGAGCCGTAGCGGTGCCAGCAAGGCCGAGTGTCAAGGCAATTGCAAGTAGAACTTTTTTCATTGTTTTTGATTTATCACTTTAAACTGTTTAATACTTCGTCACTGTAGTCTTTCTCCTTATTCACAAAGAGGACTCCACTGTCTGCACTCTTATCCAAAATAAGATCTAACTTCCGTTTGACGGCGATTGCTTGAACGGCACCGAAGACTTTATCTTGAATAGGCTGGACAAGTTGCGCACGTTTTTTAAATAATTCCCCATCTGGTCCAAAATATTTTTGCTGCAAGTCCAAAACCTCCGCTTCCTTGTCGCGAATTGCTTTCTCCCTCTGAGCAAGTTTATCTGGCGACAACAAAATTCTTTCGACGGCTAGAGCATCTTTCAAACTCTGAAGTTCACTTTGCATGGCACTGATTTCTCCTGCCCATTGCTCACTTAAATTGTTAATCTGACTTTTAGCCTGCTCATATTCCGGCATGTTGGCGAGGATGTATTCCGTATCTACGACGCCATAGCGCTGTGCCATAGTAGGCAAGCTCAGAAGGGCGGCGATGATGATATGGAAAAGGCGAAGCTTCATTGCGGTGAAGGTAGTTGAATTAGAACTGTTGGCCAATGATGAAGTGCGTTTGCCATCCACTGGCTGCAGCGCCATTCGGCATAGGATCGAAGCCATAGGCAACGTCCACTCCCATCAAACCAAACATAGGCATGAAGATGCGCAAACCAACTCCAGCACTACGCTTCAAGTTAAACGCACGGTAGTCCCAGAAATTGTCATAATTGTTTCCTCCTTCCAAGAACGCCAATGGGAATACCTGAGCCGACGGGTTGTTGGCGAGGATGTATCGGAATTCAAGGATGTATTTATTGTACAACGCACCACCTCCAACTGGGGTAATGGAGTTGTTTTGGTACCCGCGAAGACCGATGATCTCGCGGCCATCGATTACGAAATTGGCCAAACCATCACCTCCTACATAGAAGCGTTCGAACGGCGGCAAGCCCAAATCTTTGTTGTACGAACCGAGGTATCCAAATTCCCCATGGGTGCGGATGACGAACTTAGAGGTGATCGGTGCAAACCAATCTGCATTCAACTTCCATTTGTGGTATTCCACCAATCTGAAGCGCTCCTCGCTGCTCAAGCTCTTGTAATCAATGTCCTTGTTGAACATGCTAAACGGCGGGGTCAATTCTGCCGCGAAGCTCAACTGCGAACCGCGCGTCGGGAAAATGGGTACGTCGGTGTTATTACGTCCTAGGGTAAACTTGTAATTCACGTTGTTGGAGATCCCTTTGTTGTAGTTCAAGAACCCAGTAGGGAAGTTGTCCAAATTAAAGCGACGGAATTCTAAGCCTTGATAGAGGGTGAAGTAATCATCCGGCCACTTCAAACGCTGTCCTAATCCGAAATTTACCCCGGTAATGTACAAGCTCTGGCGGTTCGGGTCGTTCGCGCGCACGCCGTTGCTTTGAACGTTGTGGTAAATGGTGGCTGTGAAACTGTTCGGTTTCTTACCGCCCAACCACGGCTCGGTAAACGATGCGTTGTAGCTCTGGAAGTATAAACCGTTCGACTGCGCACGTAAGTTGATGCTTTGTCCATCACCTGTCGGCAACGGTTGCCAAGCGCGTTTGTTATTGATGTTACGCGCAGAGAAGTTGTTGAAATTCAACCCAAAGGTCCCCACCACTCGGCCTGCACCCCAACCTCCTTGTAATTCAAGTTGAGAGGTTGATCGCTCCACCACCGTGTATTCCAAATCCACCGTACCCGTCTGCGGATCCGGTACTGGATTCACACCAATCTGTGTTTGATCGAAATAGCCTAGCTGGGCCAATTCTCGAATGGTACGCTGAATCATCGCCTTCGAAAAAAGATCTCCAGGTTTAGTTCGAACCTCACGGTATACAACGTGATCATTGGTTCGCTCATTACCGGTGACACTAACCTTTCTGATGGTCGCCTGACGTCCCTCTTGAATTCGAATTTCTATGTCGATGGTATCGTTGTGTACATTTTTCTCTACAGGAACGACTTGTGAAAAGAGGTACCCATTGTTCAAGTAAATGGAAGCCACATCATTCCCGTTTGGATCGAAGCTCACGCGTTCGTTCAAATGTCGACTGTCGTAGATATCGCCTCTGTTTATTTTCAATATGCTTTTGAGGATTGGCGTATCGTATTTCGTATTCCCAACAAACGTAATGTCACCAAAGTAGAATTTGCGTCCCTCTTCTACCGTGATCTCGATATTCACTAGTTCATCAACAATAGAATAAGATGTATCCGAAACCACTCTTGCATCCCGATAACCGATACTGTTATATTTGGATACAATTGCATCCAGGTCCTCACGATACTCTTTCTTTCGAAGCTTAGATACTTTGAAGACAGCCTTACCCTTCATTTTGGTATTCTTCATGGATTTGTACAGGACCTTATCGCTGACTGCTTCGTTACCATGGAACACTATTTCATTAATCTTCACGCGTTCCCCAGGATTCACTTTAAACCCTAAAACAACCGCGTGATTGAAGTTAGAATCGACAACCTGAACGATATCTACACTAGCGTTGAGGTAGCCCTTTTCACGGAAATATTGCTCTATTTTATTATTACTCATCACGAGCAAGTTGTCGTTTACGACTTTTCCAGCTCGAAGGCCTAATTCTTCACGCAAGTCGTCTTTCCACGACTTCTTAACCCCAACAATGTAGTATTTACTAAGCTTTGGAAGCTCCTTCAAATAGATGTCTAAGAACACCTTGTTTCCCGTTTTATTGGTCACACGGAAGGTGATGTCCTCAAAAAGTTGTTGACGCCACAGTGTACGAATAGCCTCAGAAATAGCAGGATCAGGAAATTGAATCTGGTCTCCTACGCGAATGTTGGTCAACATGATCACAACATTAGGATCCAAATCCTTCGTACCACTGACGGTAATACCGCCGACTTCATAATCAATGCCCGGTATCAAATTGAAATCTCCTGTGGTCACAATTTGTCCACGAGAAACAAGTGCTGAAAACACTAGTAATAAGGCCCAAAGGGTACGCTTCATGCTGTTACTTATCCGTTAGTTGTTCAGAGGTTTGACCAAATCTGCGCTCTCTTTTCTGGTAGGCAGCAATGGCATCATATAGCCCCTGTGCATCAAAATCCGGCCAAAGGATGGGGGTAAAGTACAACTCCGCGTAAGCTAATTGCCAAAGCAAATAGTTGCTAATGCGCTGTTCTCCACTGGTTCGAATCATTAGATCCGGACTGGGCATGCCCGCAGTGAAGAGTGAGTTCTCAATATGTGCTTCCGAAATATCTTCTGGAGCTAATACTCCGTTAGCTACTTCATGGGCAATTTTGCGAACCGCTTGGACCATTTCATCCTGAGAGCCGTAACTCAAAGCAAGCGTCAAAGTTAACCCATCATTCTTGGATGTGGCAGTAATCACTGACATTAACTTTTTATTTGCTTTTGTAGGCAATAAATCAACATTTCCTATGGCCTTTAAACGAACATTATTTTGCATTAACGTGGGCAATTCTTTCTCTAATGCCGTCATCAAAATATTCATCAAGGCATCTACTTCAGACTTGGGACGATTCCAGTTTTCAGTTGAGAAAGCGTAAACGGTTAGGAATCCTAATCCTAATTCCGCAGAAGCCGTGGTGATTTTACGTAATGCCTCAACACCCACTTCGTGACCTCTAACCCGGGTGATAAAACCTTGTTTCTTAGCCCATCGACCGTTACCATCCATGATTACAGCAATGTGCTCAGGGATATGGTCAGGATCAAGACCTACTTTGAGTCGATTTTTTCTGTAAACACTAGAATCCACTGCAGCGCTCATCTTTAGGGCTCAGATTATAAAAAATTGTTATCCCTGCAAAAATAGCCCAATCCTTCGATTGTGCATTCCCTCTAGCCAATCCACTTTGATAAGGTACATTTCCCGGATTTGAAAAATACGCGGCCAATTCCCCACGCTCCTCCACCAAATCTAGTGCATCTACGTATTCGCCACTTGTATCGTCCAAATAATCGGACCCATACGAACGCCATCCTACCTCAGCCGTCATGCTCCAATCACGAGCCAAACTTCGACGGTAACCGAAGCCCATGGGCACTGTAAGAGTGGTGGTTCCATAGAATAGTTGGTCGTTCAGGTCGGTCTGTTGCCCCTCCGTGCCCAACGGTCGCAAGTCGTACCACTGACCTTCAAACTCGCCTTGTGGGTTGTATTGAGTGAGCCCTATTCCTGCAAATAGGTAGAAGGATTGCTTGAATTTAGTTCCAGTCCCGTACGGCCAATAGTTGAATTCCGTCATGTACGAAATCTCAGAAACCTCCGTACGAAAGGCCAGATCCCTATCCTGCTTCCAATCGTCCTTTGCCCACGCATCCATGCCACTAAGATAGCCACGGGTATAGTTCAGACGAGTCGCCCAATGCCAATTGTATTGGCGACGGAGGGTGATATGAGCAGCGGGTTGGTTCGGAGTGAATCCATACACGCCTTGAGCCGCAGTACCCACTGCGCCCACATCGCCGTGGAACAGAGTGCCTGAGCCGCCGAGGCCGAGCTCATAGAATTGGCCCAGCATAGAAGTGCTTATGCCAAGAAAAGCCGCAAGTAAAAGGGTACGTAATTTCATTTAGTTTCTGTGGTCCAGTCCCCAGCTTAGTTTATTGCGAAGCGTGGAAGGGAAATCTTGTAATTCAGTTTGTACTAAAGCAATCCTGAAATCCGCCTTTTGTACGAAAAGCTCGGTTTCCGTATCAAAGCTGTGCATACGACTGTCCAATGATGTTAAAAATTCATTTTCCCTGCTTTCTACGCGCAAGCGTAAGGTGTTGTTGTCGGAAATAACGAATGGACGCATAGTTAAATTGTGCGGTGCAATAGGTGTAAGTACAAAGTTTTCACTGTTCGGCATGATAATAGGACCTCCACAACTCAAGCTGTAGCCGGTCGAACCGGTAGGTGTGCTTATGATCAATCCATCCGCCCAATAGCTGTTTAAATACGCGCCATTTAAATAGGTGTGAACTGTTATCATGCTCGTAGTTTCCTTACGGGCAATGGTAATTTCATTCAAGGCGAAGTTCGGCTTCATAACATGAGAAGAAGAACTCCTTGCTTGTAGAAGGCTACGAAAATCTAACTGAAACCTTCCTGTGAAAAGAGCGTCTAAAGAGGTAGATATGTTGTTTTTCGCAACATTCGCCAAGAATCCCAAACGCCCCATATTAATGCCAAGAATTGGGATATCTTTGCTTTGAATGAGTACCGTGGCTTCGAGGATAGTACCATCGCCGCCAAGCGAGATGAGGAAATGTGGATCAAACTGGGACAATTCTTCCTCGTTGGCATAGGTAAAGAATTGGACCTCCTTGAATTCTTCTTTAACAATATCATCGCAAGCTTGACGCAAAGTATGATACACGGAGAACTCTACTCCTTCTTCTACGAGCTTCTCCAAAACCACCTCCACGTAAGGGAGGTTCGCGGGTTTTGGGGCGCGACCGAATAATGCGATTCTCATCAGTACTTCAAATAATTCATCAAATGGTCATACCGTTGCTGGTAATCCTCATCAAAGTTCTTATCCCCAAAGATACCGCCTATTTCGTAGCCGTAGCGCTGGAGGGACTGAACTATGGGACCGCTGTGTTCCAAATTGATTTTAAGCGTGATTTCGATATCAGATACCGCTTTAGTCTTTGTTAACCATATCGCCAACACCTTAGCGTCGTTCTGCTCCACAGCACTTGCAATTTCTGCTAAACTGTATGTAGAAAGCGGCGCGAACAACACCAATATAGCCCCGGGTTGGGACAAGGCGGGCGTGCCGCGGAAGAATTCTAAAACATCAGTGAGCAAATGAGCACCTTCATAGAGCCCTTTCGCATTGACGATAGGGATGATGGTGATTCGGTCGCGCGTGCACACATCCATAACTGCGAAGGCATGGGATTTAGGCAAAACGCTGGGAGCAAAGGCAGGGTTGAGCACGGTATGCACCTGGGCGCGGTCGTCCGCTGCAGCCAATAGCGCATCCTCGCTGATCAAACCCAAATATGTTCCTCCGGCGTCCACCAAAGGCAAGTGGGCCAGCTTCCATTCTTCCATATGATCCAAGGCCTCGACAATGCTGTCCGAAGGGCGCAATGGGCTAATGGGTTCGGTATGTATGGATTCTTGTAACATTCTTACACAAACATAGGTCTTTTCTTTAGTTTTGCACCCATGAACAATCACACAAAACTGAGCGTCAACATCAATAAAGTCGCGACTTTGCGTAATGCACGAGGGGGCGATGTACCCAACGTCTTGCAGGTGGCATTAGATTGCGAGCGCTTCGGTGCGGAAGGCATCACCGTACATCCTCGCCCGGACCAACGTCATATTCGGTATAGCGACGTGGGGGAATTGGCCCCAGCAGTAACCACCGAATTTAATATCGAAGGCTACCCCAACAAGGAATTCATTGACCTAGTTCTTGCGTACAAACCAGCGCAAGTCACCCTTGTTCCTGATCCACCGGGAGTACTGACCTCCAATGCTGGTTGGGATACCATTGCACATAAAGATTTTTTGACCGAGGGGATCCAAACCTTCAAAAACGCAGGTATTCGAACCTCGATTTTTATTGAAACCGACCGGACCTTGATCGAGGCTGCAAAGGCCATTGGTACAGATCGCATTGAGCTTTACACGGAATCCTATGCCGTGCAATATTCGAAAAACCGCGAGGCCGCTGTAGCACCCTTTGCAGACAGTGCAGCCTTCGCCAAGAGCATCGGCCTGGGCGTGAATGCGGGTCACGACCTCAGCTTAGAGAATTTGACCTATTTCGGACAGCAGTTACACGGCAATCTCGACGAGGTGAGCATAGGTCATGCCTTGATTTCTGATGCCCTTTATTTGGGATTGCACAACACCATTCAACAATACTTAAATTGCTTGAACCCGACGGCATGGAAGTAACCCCATTGTTTTCGAAAATCTACGGAGAAGGAGCGCCCTTAATCATCTTGCATGGCTTGTTCGGCATGGGAGATAATTGGGCCACACACGCCAAGCACTGGGCCAATTTCGGTTGGCAGGTGCATGCCGTAGATGCACGAAATCACGGGCGCAGCCCTCACATGGCCGAGCACAATTACGATGCAATGGCGGCGGACTTAGAAGCCTATTTTGACCAGCACAATATTGAAAGTGCTGTGCTCTTGGGACACAGCATGGGTGGAAAAACTGCCATGCACTTTGCTGTATCTCGACCTGCACGCGTTCGGGCACTCATCGTGGTAGATATCGCCCCAAAGGCGTACCCGGTGCACCATCAAGGCTACATCGATGCCATGAAATCCATAGATTTTGCCAAGGTAAAAAAGCGTTCTGACGCGGAAGCACAACTCTCCCGTACCGTTTCGAACGCGGGCATTCGCCAGTTCTTCTTAAAGAGCATGTACCGCACGGATAAGAATTCCTTCGCCTTCAGATTTAACCTCAATGCTTTAGAAGCTCAGATTGCCTTTGTCGGGGAACCGCTAGAATTCGGGTATTACGACCAACCCACGCTGTTCGTCGCGGGGGGCATGAGCGGCTATATTGAGCCGGCCGATCACGACCACATCTACGATTTGTTCCCTCAGACTGAGATTAAGACCATTGTCAATGCCGGCCATTGGGTGCACGCCGAAGCGCGCGAAGCATTTTCAGAGATGATTGAAGCGTTCCTAGGCGAACTTTAATAGTCCGACACGCTTTTTAAGGTCATTCGCAACTCGGTCCAATTTCCTTTTGGAGCCACCAAAGTTTCCACGTGTTCCGGGCGGCCCAAAAACTTCCAGGCTCCATTGCTAAATCCATAACGCTCCGTTGGCTGTCCAAAGACGCCCATGTCCAATTCTTCGTTTTCATTGGCGTCCTCATATATTACCACACCAAACTTACCCTCTAAATCTACAGGGATAATTACAGGAGTTTTGGCATCCTTAAGGGGTACAAAATCCGCAGTAATACGGTTCCCGGAGGCATCCATAATATCATACGCCAATGTTGTTGGGTAGGTATCTGCTCCGCTCACCCAAAGTTTGATGCCGCGTTCCTGAGCACATAAAGAGATGCTGCATAAACAAAAGAAAAATGAGGCAAAAACAGCTTTAGTCATAATCAGCTTCAACACCTCTGCGTCCTAATAGTTCGCCGTTGATCTTTAAAGAATCTAATACAGCCTCATAAATTGGAATGAAAATATCAGGGTGTGAACTGTAAAAAGCAAAGGTCTCTTTGAACTGTTGTTCGGTAATTTGGTGCTTCTCGTAAATCTTGGCGTAGTAGTCTTCAATACCGTTGGTATCACCTAGAATCAAGGCACCATTTCTTGCACCTTCCACCAGATGAACATCGACCATTATAGGCAGTAATTCCTCCGGAGATAGTATATCATTGGGAATCTTAGTACTGCTTGAATGACAAGAGACCAATGCGGTGAAAAGGCCACAATAAATAAATAACCTTCGCAGTATCATTTATCGGTTGAATTTTAATCTAGATCCTTTAACTAGCGGATCTATTTGTCCATCCTTATAAACGAGGTGTCCACCAACAAACGTATGTGTGACTCGGCTTTTAAACAATGAACCTTCAAATGGTGACCAACCGCACTTATATAGCAGATTGCCTTTGTTCACACTCCAAGGTCGATTAGGGTCTACTAAAACCAAGTCCGCATGATATCCTTCGCGCAAAAAACCGCGATCTTCTACGCGAAACAATATGGCGGGGTTATGACACATCTTCTGTACTAAGGTTTCTATATTCATCACCCCGTCGTGCACCTTCTGCATCATGGCCGGAAGTGCATGTTGCACCAAAGGACCGCCTGATGGAGCATTTAGGTAGGTATTACTTTTCTCCTCCTTTGTATGCGGAGCATGATCTGTGGCAATTACATCAATGCGATTATCCAATAGGGCCTTCCACAAGAGATCACGGTCCTCGGCCGTCTTCACTGCCGGGTTCCACTTAATCAAACTTCCTTTCTTATCGTACTGGCTGTCGTCAAACCATAAATGATGCACACAAACTTCAGCCGTGATTCGCTTCTCCGCTAAAGGCTTTTTATTCGAGAATAGCTTCGTCTCTACCCCTGTTGAAATGTGAAATACGTGTAAACGACTGTTGTATTTCTTAGCCATTTCTACCGCTGTTCTAGAGCTGAGTAAACATGCTTTTTCGCTACGAATTTTTGGGTGCATACTCATCGGAATATCATCCCCGTACTGTGCTTTGGCCGCTTCAAGATTTGCCTTAATCGTTGCCTCGTCTTCACAGTGGGTGATGAGTTGATGGTCCAATTGGAAAATACCTTCCAGCGTTTTCTGAGCATCCACCAACATATTTCCTGTCGAAGATCCCATGAAGATTTTGATCCCTGCGACATCGGTCTTAGATACACGCTTGAGTTCTTCGAGATTATCATTAGTCGCTCCCATATTGAAGCTGTAATTCGCCAAGCTTACCTCAGCCGCACGGCTGTATTTTTTCTCTAACTCTTCAATAGTAGTTGCCGCAGGCTTGGTATTGGGCTGCTCCATGTAAGAAGTAATTCCACCCGCTACGGCTGCCGCGCTCTCTGAGGAAATATCGCCCTTTTGCGTTAATCCAGGCTCACGAAAGTGTACTTGATCGTCGATCACCCCTGGGATTAAAAATTTACCCTCTGCATCAATGATTTTGACATTTGAGTTTCTTGGACCAATACTCGTATCAATCTTGGAAATTCGTCCATTTTCAATGAGAAGATCGCCTTCAAGGATATCTCCCTCATTGACCATTCGTGCGTTTTTAATGAGGTATGATTTTAACATCACTGTGTGTCGTGTTAATGAGATTTTTGAAACCAGCTCTTAAGCTTGAGTTTGATGACGCCAAATATGGCTTCTTTGATGATACCGCCTGACATTTTAGATTGCCCTTCGGTACGGTCCGTGAAAATTACTGGCACCTCTACGATTGACATTTTATGCCTCCATACTTTAAATTTCATCTCGATCTGGAAGGCATATCCCACGAAATTAATCTTATCAAGGTTAATGCGTTCTAATGTAGTTCGCTTGTAACATTTAAAACCAGCAGTCGAATCTTGAATGGGCATCCTAGTAATGAATCGAACATACACCGAGGCAAAGTAACTAAGTAATACCCTACTCATAGGCCAATTCACCACATTCACCCCTTTGACGTAACGAGATCCAATGGATAAATCAGCCCCATCTTCACATGCCTTTTTCAAACGCCCGAGATCATTTGGATCATGGGAAAAATCACAGTCCATTTCGAAGATATATTGATAGTCACGCTCAAGTGCCCAATTGAACCCGTGGATATAGGCCGTTCCTAATCCTAATTTTCCCGTTCGCTCCTCTAAATGTATGCGACCTTTAAATGTTTCCATTTTATCTCTAACAACCTCTGCCGTTCCGTCTGGAGAACCGTCGTCAACAATTAAAACATCAAAGTGATCGTTTAGATTCATAACCGTATCTAACATCTTGCTGATGTTCTCAATCTCGTTGTAGGTAGGTATGATGACTAAAGCGTTCGACATAGAGGACAAATGTAGCAAAGAAACCATAGTTTAGCAGTCATGAACAGCGATGTATATACACGTAAAATTTGGTGGAAAATTGCCATTATTTCCTTTGGAACCATCATAGGATTCGCATCACTGTTGTATACCGAGTCTTTCTTAGGGGAATTACGAAATGAGGAGGAACGCAAAATCAAATTATGGGCTCAAGCTATCGAAGGGGTTTTCTTCGCCGAAGATGATTCAAACCTTAGCTTTTATACCCAAATCATTCAGGATAACACTACCATTCCTGTCATCCTAACGAATAGTGAAGGAGAGATCATTGCCCATAGGAATTTAAATGTGCCCGAATCCAATCCTGAGAAATACCTCCAGCGAAAACTTGAGGAGTTTAAGAATTCAGGAGAGGTTCTAGAAAATAAGTTTGCGGATCGCGAAACTAACTACCTCTACTACAAGGGCTCCAACCTGCTGACTAAACTCCGCCTCTACCCCCTCATCCTTCTGGCCGTCATCGGCATCTACATGCTGATCAGCTATATGGCCTTTTCCAATGCGCGCCGCAGCGAGCAAAACAAAGTGTGGACGGGCATGGCAAAGGAAACCGCCCACCAGATCGGTACCCCCCTAAGCGCCTTGATGGGTTGGATTGCATATCTCAAGGAGCAGTATCCGAAGGAAATTGCCTTTGGAGAAATGGAGAAGGACATTGACCGATTAACCGAAATCACCGACAGGTTCAGTAAGATTGGTTCACAACCGGAACTCAGCGACCTCAACCTCGATCAAACCATTTCCCGCACGGCAGATTACCTCGGTACACGCTTGGGCAAGAAAATCAGCCTCACCACTAATCTAGGATCTGAAAGCAATGTCCAGCATAATGGACAGCTCATCAGCTGGGTATTAGAGAACATGATCAAAAATGCCGCCGATGCTATGGAGGGCGAGGGCGAAATCCGCATTCGCAAGGAAACCGCCGCCGCTGAGGTTCACCTATTCATCAGCGACAACGGCAAAGGCATTCCTGCCAACGACCAGCGTAAGATTTTCCAGCCAGGGTTCACCACTAAAAGTCGTGGTTGGGGATTGGGTCTGAGTTTAGCCAAGCGCATTATTGAAGATTATCACCAAGGCAAGGTAATCCTCGTCGAAAGTGGTGCTCAGGTGGGTACGATCTTTAAAATCACCCTCCCAAAGGCCTGATGAAACACGCCACGCTGTACCTTCACATTCCCTATTGCAAGCAAGCTTGCCACTATTGCGATTTTCACTTTTCCACGGTTCGCTCGACCGAGAATGAGGTCGTAGAGCGGATGTTAAGGGAATTGGCCGAGGGTCAACATACGTGGTCGGAATATGAATTTACCAGCCTCTACTTTGGAGGCGGCACGCCAAGTATTGTAGCGCCGGAACTCCTCGAACGCTTCATTACCCTTTCTTCTACATTCTATGCCCTTCGCGAGGATGCAGAGATTACCCTCGAGGCGAATCCAGACGACATCACCCCCGAACGACTTGTCCAATGGCATAGCATCGGTATCAATAGGTTGAGCGTGGGATTACAGAGCTTTCATGATGGGGAATTGGCAATGATGAATCGTGCGCATCATGCAAGTCATAGCCTACAGTGCTTGCAATGGATTTCTGAAAGCCCTATCGAGAATTATACGGTTGACCTCATGTACGGCATGCCCGGTAGTACGGTCGAAAGTTGGCAGGAACAACTCCTTACTCTCGCATCCTTCCGTCCACCGCATTTGAGTTGCTATGCCCTAACCGTCGAGGAAAAAACCGTGTTCCACCATCAGGTGAAAACCGGTAAGATTTCCCTTCCCGCCGATGATGTTATATTGAAGCAGTTTGAGGTTTTGGACCATTGGGCCAACGCCCATGGCTATGCGCATTACGAGCTGTCAAATTTCGCACAGCCCGGTAAGCACAGCAGGCACAATAGCCACTATTGGACCGGAGCGCCTTATCTCGGCATTGGACCTGGGGCACATTCCTTCGACGGCACGCGCCGTTGGTGGAACATTTCCAATAATGCCCTCTACGCGAAAGGTGCCAAGCCTACGGAGGAACTCCTTTCCCCCCAAGACCTCTTACATGAGCGATTGATGGTTCGCCTTCGTACCGCCGCGGGATTCAGTTGGGACAATGATTTTCCCGACGAGCTGGGACGGGCCGAGCGGGTCGTATTAGAGCAGGAGGTAGCTCGGTCGGTGGCGCAAGGAGAACTAGTCTCTAAGGATGGAGGTTTTGCCATACCGGTGGCTCGTTGGATGGAGAGCGATAGAATTATTGCCCAATTATTTTTGGATTGACCTATCTTGTCATAGATGAAAAACAGTCCACTAGATCTCGAATTTGTAGCAGACCTCAGTTTACCCGTGGGCGATGTCCCTCGTGCCTGGTACATCGATGCGCCCACGTTTGAACCTGTTCGATTGGGAGATTGGGTAGGAAGTGTTGCTGAAGGCGGCGCCGTAAACTTTTTCAATGTCGGCTTCAACCCTCATGCACACGGCACACACACCGAGACCGCCGGTCATATTCTGCCCGAACGCCACAGCGTTCACCAGCATTTCAAAGATTACTTCACCAAAGCCCTCGTACTCACCGTGGCGCCCAGCAATGGCGTAATTACATTGGAGGATTTCAAAGTGCGTTGGGATATCCTTTCTGAAGGCACAGTGAAATCTGTGATCATGCGTACCGAAATCGAGCCAAATTATGTGGCTACACGTGCATACAGCAATACGGATTGGCCATACCTCGATGCGGGCATAGGCACATTCCTTCGCGAGCAAGGTGTGGACCATGTACTCATCGATCAACCCAGTGTCGATAAAGAAGAAGATGGCGGGGCTTTAGCTTGTCATCGCTCATTTTGGGGACCACAGCCTGAACTAAGCTTGCACCGAACCATTTCGGAGTTGCTGCACATTCCTAAGCATGTCCAAGACGGACACTACTTGCTGAATTTACAGGTAGCACCACTAGACAATGATGCGGCGCCGTCGCGCCCATTGCTTTACCGCTAAACTTTAGGATTTACGCGTACGCGCATCCACCGCTGCCAAGGTAGCCATGTTCACAATCTCACGGACCGATGCACCGAGCTGCAACACGTGCGCACTGTGCTTGGTACCGATCAACAGGGGACCGATAGCCTCGGCAGCGCCGAAACTCTGCAACATCTTGTAGGCAATGTTTCCGGCAGCAAGGTTCGGGAAGATGAAGACGTTGGCCTTATGTCCTACCAAATCCGAGAACGGGAAGCTTTCCTCCAATAATGCGTTATCTAAAGCAAAGTTGGCCTGCATCTCACCATCGACAATGAGCTCAGGGTGTTCATGACGTAGACGCTTGCTCACCTGAGCCATTTTACGAGCATCCGGACCATTGCTTGAACCAAAGTTTGAATAGCTCAACAGGGCAATTTTCGGAGTGATGTTGGTCCGTTTCACTGTATCAGCTACATTAAGTACCATCTGGACCAAATCATCTACGGTCGGGTCCAAGTTGATTGTCGTATCGGCGAAGAACATTGGTCCGCGCTTGGTCAACAAGGTATACATCCCCGCCACCTTTCGAATACCTTCTTCCATTCCGATGATTCGGAGAATAGGGCGAAGTGCGGTAGGATATTTTACGGTCAAACCGCTGATCAAGGCATCTGCTGCACCTTCGCGAAGCATCATATTCCCGTAGTATTCACGCGATTTGATTTTGGAGCGACATTCTGCCAAAGTCCATCCGCCGCGCTTGCGCAAGGCGTACATGTCGTTGGCGTATTTCTCACGTCCTTCTGAGTTAGTGATCACATCTATGAATTCAGCACCTTCAAGCTCAAGTTGGTATTCCTCGATGATAGATTCCATCTTCGACATTGAACCCAGCAGGATAGGTTTAGCCACACCGTTGGCGATTAAAATTTCCGCCGCCTTCAAAATACGGTAATGATCTCCTTCGGTGAAGACGATTCGCTGAGGTGCACGACGTGCGTTTTCGTTGAGCAGACGAATGAATTTATCGTCGCGCCCTAGACGGTCACTGAGTTCTCTTTCGTAGGCATCCCAATCCATGATGGGCGCTTTAGCCACGCCGCTCTCCATGGCTGCTTTAGCGACGGCTGGGGCGACTGTGGTGATCAGACGAGGATCAAAGGGTTTTGGGATAATATAATTAGTCCCAAAAGACAGGTTACTCTCTGCATAGGCCAAGTTTACAATCTCCGGCACCGGCTCTTTCGCAAGGTCTGCAATGGCACGTACCGCGGCTAGTTTCATCTCCTCGTTAATCTTGGACGAGCGCACATCTAGTGCCCCGCGGAAAATGAACGGGAAGCCAAGAACGTTATTGACTTGGTTGGGATTGTCCGAGCGACCGGTGGCCATAATGATATCCTCACGTGCGCTGATCGCATCTTCATATTTGATCTCCGGATCCGGATTTGCCAAGGCAAAAACAATAGGTTTTGGTGCCATGCTGGCCACCATTTTCTTGCTCACGATACCTCCTTTCGACAAGCCTACAAATACGTCGGCATTCTTCAGGAGTTCTTCGAGTTGTGCTTCAGGGTGATCTTGAGCAAAAATGGCCTTTTCCTGGGTGAGAGACTCGCGACATTGAGTGATCAATCCCTTTGAGTCACACATGAATAGGTTCTTGGTCTGTACGCCCAGGGCGAGGTACAATTTAGCACAAGAGATGGCGGATGCCCCCGCGCCATTAAAGACTACTTTAACCTTTGCGATGTCTTTTTCTGCTAATTCCAAGGCGTTCAACAAGGCCGCTGCCGTAATGATGGCAGTTCCGTGCTGGTCGTCGTGCATGATAGGAATATCTAATTCTTCCTTGAGGCGCTTCTCGATGTAAAAACAATCGGGCGCTTTAATATCCTCTAGGTTGATTCCCCCAAAAGTCGGGGCCACGGCCTTGACCGTATCGATGAATTTATCTGGATCTGCTGCGTCCAATTCCAAATCGAACACATCAATGTCCGCGAAAATCTTGAACAACACGCCCTTTCCTTCCATCACCGGCTTGGAAGCCTCAGGACCGATATCTCCCAGACCAAGCACAGCCGTTCCGTTTGAGATCACTGCAACTAAGTTTCCTTTCGCCGTGTATTTGTATACATCCTCAGGGTTCGCAGCGATTTCCAAACATGGGTCTGCCACCCCTGGTGAATAGGCGATACTCAAGTCGCGTTGCGAGTTCGACGGCTTGGTCGGCACCACCTCAATCTTACCGGGTTTCGGCATTTGGTGGTACTGCAGGGTATCTTTCTTTTTAATTGGTCCTTGACTCATAACGAGTGAAATTAGTACAAAAAGGTGTTGAACGGAAACCTAGTCGCATGGATTTCTGAGGCCACGCGATACACGGTTCTCCGTAATTCATCAATATTGTTTCGGTCTTGCGCGCTGATAAACACGGCACGCTCGCCGACTTTATTCATCCAACTGCGCTTCCAATGATCCAGGTCATAATTACGTTGTGTGAGCTCAAGTTCAAACTCATCCGCCTCCTCATGCGTAAAAGCGTCAATCTTATTAAAGACCATGATGGTCGGCTTATCTTGGCTCTGAATCTCTTGCAAAATGTTGTTCACGCTGGCGATGTGGTCCATGAAACTCGGGTGGCTAATGTCCACCACATGCAGTAGCACATCCGCCTCGCGCACCTCATCTAGGGTTGATTTAAAGCTCTCGACCAATTGCGTCGGCAACTTCCTAATGAACCCAACGGTGTCGGTCAGCAGTAAAGGCAAGTTGTCGATGTTAATTTTACGCACCGTCGTGTCCAAGGTGGCAAAGAGCTTATTCTCAGCCAACACATCCGTCTTGCACAATAAGTTTAGCAGGGTACTCTTCCCTACGTTCGTATAGCCCACTAGCGCGACACGGCATAGCTTACCCCTATTGCTACGCTGGGTAGTCATCTGCACATCAATCTTCTCGAGCTTTTTCTTGAGCAACGAGATCTTTTGCTGGATGATTCGTCTATCCGTTTCAATCTGGGTTTCCCCTGGACCGCGCATCCCAATACCCCCTTTTTGACGCTCAAGGTGTGTCCACATTCGAGTTAATCTTGGAAGCAGGTATTGATATTGGGCCAATTCTACTTGCGTTCGCGCGTAACTGGTTTGAGCACGGGCAGCGAAGATGTCCAAAATCAAGTTCGTACGATCCATCACCTTCACCTCCAACAAGACCTCAATATTTTTCAGCTGCGACGGAGTAAGCTCGTCATCGAATACGACTAAGTCGATATTCTCCGCATCCACATACCCTTTGATCTCCTCCATTTTCCCAGAACCTAAGAAAGTTCTGGTATCCGGACGAGATAATTTCTGGGTAAAGATGTGCAACGTATCCGCCCCGGCTGTATCCGCAAGGAACCTAAGTTCCTCCAAATACTCCATTGACTTCTCCTCATCTTGGTCCTTATTAATGATACCAATGAGGATACAACGCTCACGTTGAAGCGAATCCTTTTTCTTGAGCTCTAACATGTCTGAGGTTTACGCGCCTTGCAAGAAGGCTTCCCAAGGCAATCGCAAAGCGATCAAAAGCAAACCTATTCCAAACCAAACCACGACTGGTCTTGCTTTTTTTACATCCGTCGTCCCTCTTTTTGATTTTGCGTTTCCTATGGTGATCAACACAGCGGCAATAATCATCGTCATCGGGTGTTCTACGAATTTGAATCTAGAATCCGCATTTTGCATCAACGACCCCATATCTTCAAATTGATCAAAATGAAATCCAAAGAGCATGATCAATCCGATAGTAACCTGCAGATGGGTTAGAATCAGCGCTATTTTATTTTGACGGGCCAATTTATCGGTAAACGCATTATCCGATTTCCAGACCAAAAAGTTCTGAACCAATACTGCCAACATCAACAATAAGTAGACAAAAGGCAGCCAATGATGTAAGTGTAGTAATCCTGTGTACATTTATTCGTATTTTTCACAAAGTTACAAATCCACACGAAGCACACCCCCACTGTGAAGAAATACCTTTTTTACACATTACTTGCGGCCCTGCTTTTCTTAGTCGGTCTCATGCCCTTACTCAACCTTGAATCGGTCCAAGGGCGCTATACCCCGTCCACCAGGACTTTGGAGTTCCCTCCCCTTCGCGGCGACCTTCAACGACTGCAACAAAGCATCACCTATAAGACCATTAGTCAAGACCCCAGAATGCTCGACACCGCGGCATTCGACGGATTTGGCCAATTCCTTCGCGTCTCCTATCCAGACCTTTTCGCCACCCTAACCGTCGACACCTTTAGCACCCACACCTACTTCTTACATTGGCCCAGTCCTTCCCCCAAGGCCAAAAACTATCTCTTCATCGCCCACCAAGATGTGGTTCCAGTCGACCAAAAAAGCCTTGACCAATGGCATTACCCGCCCTTCAGCGGCGCGTTCGAAGGTGCCCCAGGTGATTCTGAAGGCGCCGAAATAGGCTACATCTATGGACGCGGTACCCTCGATGACAAAAGTTCCCTTATGGCCCTCATGGAAACCCTCGAGTCCCTCGCGTTTCAAAACTTTCAACCTGCCCATAACCTCTATTTCTGCCTAGGTCAAGACGAGGAAATTGGCGGACAGGCCGGAGCAGCACTCGTAGCGGAACATTGTCGCCAAACCGGACTTTCCTTTGAAGCCATCCTCGACGAAGGCGGCATCATTTCCACCGGCAGCATCCCCGGACTCAAAGAATCCCCAGTTGCCCTAATTGGCACCGCAGAAAAAGGATACCTCAGCGTGGAAGTTTCCTTCAACATCCCTGGCGGCCACAGTAGCATGCCCAATAGCCAAACCGCCATCACCCATAGCGCAGGCTTCATCAATGACCTCAGCGAAGGACTATTCGAACCCCAATTCTCCCAACCGCTCAACGGCTTCATCGACCACCTCGCCCCAGAGATGCCTTGGACCTTGAAAACCGTTTTTGCCAATCGCTACCTCACCGAACCCCTGCTTTTGAGCCTGTACCAAAAGAGCCATACGGGACGCGCCCTCACTAACAACACTGCAGTGGCCACGATCATGGCTTCGGGCATCAAGGATAATGTGGTTCCTGCGAGCGCCCGAGTGGTTTGTAATACCCGAATCTTGCCCGGCACTACCCCTAAGGATGTGCTCGCGCGCTACCAGGCGCTCGCAGCAGAATATGGAGGCACTGTGGAACCCTACCAGAATATGGGCAGCGCCGCAACCAATACTTCGAGTGCGGACAGTGAAGATTTCGTGAAATTGGGACAAGCGGTGAAAGAGATTTTCCCAGAGGCGCTGATTAGCCCTTATTTGACCATTGGCGGCACCGACAGTAAGAATTTCGAAGGGTTGTCGAAGAATACCTATCGCTTTTTACCCATGACTCTAAGCCCGGACGAAGTGGGTGGTATTCACGGCACTAACGAGCGCATCGATTTGGAAGAGTATCGTAAGATGGTGCGCTGGTATACGACCTTGGTCCAATTATGGAGCGAGGGGGAGTTCCCGAGCAGGTAGCTCAAAAACCCCTAAAACAAAAAACCCGGCGCGGTGCGCCGGGTTTTTATATTCTAGGGAACGAGCTCCTTAGTGAATGTCCATGTGGAAGTCTTGAACATCGCCTTCTTCATTTCGGAAGAAATCGGCAACGGCCATGAACTCCTGACCTTCTGAAGTTTCGAATGATCCATCAGCGTGGAACATCATACCATCGAACATACCTTCTTTTGCAGTAAACGTACCTGTGAAATCACCGTCTTCAGAAGTTAGTTTGATGGTTGCGTCAACGCGACCGTTCTCAGCTTGGATAGCTACATCAGCCATTGCAACGCCTTCGAATACCGCACCTGAAACTTGAAGCTTCACTTCTTTCATTTTGAACTTTATCACCTTTTGACGAACCTCTGTACGGGTTGCGTTTTCAGCACCTGAATCATGGTGTCCTTCGCCCAAGATTGGAGCGATTACTAGACCTACCAAACAAGTCAATTTGATTAAGATGTTCATCGATGGACCTGAAGTATCCTTGAATGGATCGCCCACCGTATCACCAGTAACTGCAGCTTTGTGTGCCTCAGAACCTTTGTAGGTCATTTCGCCGTCAATCATAACGCCAGCCTCGAAAGACTTCTTAGCGTTGTCCCAAGCACCACCAGCATTGTTCTGGAAGATAGCCCAAAGAACACCTGATACGGCAACTCCTGCCATATATCCACCAAGCATCTCTGCCGCCTCCTGACCAGTGTAACCAAATGCCATTGGCAAGAATGCTACAACTAATGGGAAGATGATAGTCATTGCACCTGGCAACATCATTTCTTTCAAAGAAGCCTCTGTAGAAATAGCAACACATTTGTCGTACTCAGGCTCAGCTTTGTATTCCATAATACCTGGAATTTCTTTGAACTGACGACGTACTTCCTTAACCATTTCCATGGCAGCTTTACCTACTGCATTCATTGCCAAAGCAGAGAACACTACCGGAACCATACCCCCCACGAATAGCATCGCAAGAACTGGGGCTTTGAAGATGTTAATACCGTCAATACCTGTAAAGGTTACGAAGGCTGCGAATAGTGCCAAAGCAGTCAATGCTGCAGAAGCAATGGCGAAACCTTTACCGATCGCAGCAGTAGTATTACCCACAGAATCCAAAATATCAGTACGCTCACGTACCTCTTCTGGCAATTCACTCATCTCTGCGATACCACCAGCGTTGTCCGCGATAGGACCGAAAGCATCAATAGCCAACTGCATAGCTGTTGTAGCCATCATTGCAGAAGCCGCTATTGCAACACCGTAGAATCCTGCGAATGCGTATGAAGACCAAATCGCTCCAGCAAATAGGAGGATAGGCGCAAAAGTAGAAATCATACCTACACCTAGACCAGCGATAATGTTTGTCGCAGCACCAGTAGCTGATTTCTGAACGATATCTAAAATTGGTTTTTTACCTAAACCAGTGTAGTATTCTGTGAAGTAAGAGATCAAAGCACCTACTACAAGACCTACGATTACAGCACCGAATATGGCGTTCCTTGTGATAGCCTTATATGCACCTAATTTCCCTGTGGCAGGATCTGTGATGAAATTAAAGCCCTCTTGACCTTCTGTAATACCAAAGAACTTCATGCTCAAAGTTTCAGGCAACAGCATCTGAATCAATACATACGAACCAATACCGGTAAGGATGATTGACACCCAGTTACCCATGTTCAAGGCACGTTGTACTTCAGGCTCTTTAGCACTGTTGTCTTTTATGCGAATGAAGAATGTACCAATGATAGAGAAGATAATTCCTACACCAGCGATCATCATAGGAAGCATAATAGGACCGTGATTTTTGAGGAAGTTATTTGTGCTGATGAGGTTATCGTTGATTACATAGTTACCCAATACCATAGATGCCAATACTGTGGCTACATACGAACCGAACAAATCGGCACCCATACCTGCAACATCACCTACGTTATCACCTACGTTATCTGCAATAGTTGCAGGGTTACGTGGATCATCTTCAGGAATACCTGCTTCAACTTTACCTACAAGGTCAGCACCTACGTCGGCAGCTTTCGTGTAGATACCACCACCTACACGCGCAAATAACGCAATAGATTCAGCACCTAGAGAGAAACCAGCTAGGGCTTCCAAAACGATAGTCATTTCATTGTAGAATGAATCTTCGCCTCCAACGATGAACCAGTTTGAAAGAATGATAAATAGAATACCTAATCCGAAAACTGCGAGACCAGCAACACCTAGACCCATTACAGTTCCACCGCGGAACGATACTTTCAATGCCTGAGGCAAAGAGGTACGAGCGGCTTCTGTAGTTCTTACGTTTGAATCTGTAGCGATGCGCATACCAATGTTTCCAGCGACTGCAGAGAATACTGCACCGATAACAAAGGCTACAACAATGAACCAGTGTGTCGTTTCAACAACTGAAGAAACAATTCCAAGCAGAATACCTGCTACTACTACGAAGATTGCCAAAATGCGGTATTCCGCGTTCAAGAATGCCAAAGCGCCTTCTTTAACATAAGCAGCGAGTTTTGACATTTTTTCTGAGCCTGAACTTTGTTTCACGACCCAATTGCGCAAAACGAACATGTAGATTAGACCAACGATACCAAATGCAGGCACCAACAAAAGCAAGTTTTCCATTATAATATGCTTTGATTTCAAATAATCAGCCCTCATTGCGTTTACAAAGAGGGCTGCAAATATAAGCGTTAGAGTCTTTATCTCAACCTAGGTCGAAAAAGCTCTGAATTATTTAACATACATGACCGATTTCACTGCGTCAATCACCTGTCCCACCTGTGGTAAGAATGCCTCAAGAAGGGTTGGTGAATAAGGCGCGGGCGTATCGGTAGTGGTGATGCGCTTCACAGGAGCGTCTAAGTAATCAAAGGCTTCAGATTGTACTTTGTATGCGATTTCAGTCGCGATAGAGCCCAACGGCCAGGCCTCTTCCAAACATACCAAGCGGTTGGTTTTCTTCACACTTTCAATGACCGTTGCGTAATCAATTGGACGAACCGTGCGCAAATCAATAATCTCACAAGAAATGCCTTCCGCAGCCAAAAAATCTGCTGCTTCGTATGCTACCTTGATGATTTTACCGAACGACACAATGGTTACATCAGTACCCTTGCGCTTGATATCAGCTACACCGATAGGCAATAGGTATTCGCCTTCTGGCACCTCACCTTTGTCGCCGTACATCTGCTCGCTTTCCATGAAGATCACTGGATCGTTGTCGCGAATAGCGCTCTTCAATAGCCCTTTACAATCGTAAGGATTGGAAGGAACGATCACCTTCAAACCAGGACAGTTTGCGTACCAGCTTTCAAAGGCTTGAGAGTGTGTCGCTGCCAACTGACCGGCAGAAGCCGTAGGTCCACGGAATACGATAGGCACGTTGATCTGACCACCTGACATCTGCTTCATTTTCGCAGCGTTGTTGATAATCTGGTCGATGGCCACCATCGAGAAGTTGAACGTCATGAATTCAACGATAGGACGCAAACCGTTCATGGCGGCACCCACTGAAATACCGGCAAAACCAAGCTCTGCGATAGGTGTATCAAGGACGCGCTTTGGACCAAATTCGTCCAACATGCCCTTAGATGCCTTGTAGGCTCCGTTGTATTCCGCTACTTCTTCACCCATCAAATAGATGCTCTCGTCGCGGCGCATTTCCTCGCTCATGGCCTCACATACGGCCTCTCTAAACTGGATTGTCTTCATAGTCAATAGATGTGTCGAGCGGCAAATATAGTATGCATTGCGGAGGTAGACTACCACAAAGTGGTATAGGAGGGAGAAAACTCAACAATTCCTACTTTTTTCCTTTGGATTTATTATGCGTGCATAGTAATTTTAAGGGCAGAAAAACAGCCATCACGTGAATATACTTGTTTGTATCAGCCATGCACCGGACACTACAGCGAAGATTAACTTCACTGCGGACAATTCGGCATTGGATCCTGCAGGTGTCCAATTCGTCATTAACCCCTACGACGAATTTGGATTGACCAAAGCACTGCACATTAAAGAAGCCCAAGGCGCGACCATCACCGTGCTGAACGTGGGCGGACCAGAAACAGAACCTACTCTACGCAAAGCATTGGCCATTGGAGCCGATCAAGCCGTACGCATTAACGCCACCCCTACGGACGCTATCACAGTTGCAAAGTCCATCAAGAACCACATACAGGCGAACGCGTATGATTTGATTATTTGTGGACAGGAAAGCATCGACTACAACGGACAACAGGTTCCTGCCATGGTCGCTACATTCCTCGATCTTCCATTTGTCAATGCTTGTGTAGGTTTAGATATTAATGGCGGTTCGGCTACCGCAAAGGCAGAAATCGACGGGGGGCATGCCTCGTACAGCTGTTCACTTCCCATGGTCGTGGGCGGTAAAAAAGGATTGGTTGAAGAAAAAGACCTCCGTATCCCAAACATGCGCGGCATCATGACAGCTCGCACCAAACCTCTCGCAGTAGAAGAAGGCGAGGGCGGCAGTCATACCGTAGCGGTTTCCTTTGCAAAACCAACGGCGAAATCAGCAGTAAAATTGGTCCCAGCTGATCAAGTTAATGAGCTTGTACGCTTGCTGCACGAAGAATCGAAATCCATCTAAAACGAAGAATGATGATTATAGTATTTGTTGAAAGTTGGAATAACCAATTCAAAAAGGCTTCGTTTGAAGCAGTGAGCTATGCCCGCAGCTGGGCCAATACGGCCGGATGCGGCGTACGCGCCATAACCTCTGCTTCGGCGGAAAATGCGAGCCAATTGGCCCAATACGGTGCCGATGAAATCGCAACCCTAGAACTCGCACAAACTGGCGCCGGTATTGGCGCACAATTAGCAGGACTTGTAGGCGACGCTCAAGGCGTTGTTGTCGCAGGAACTGCCGTGGGGAAAATTGTTGCCCCTACCCTTGCCGCATTGACCAGCGGCGCGTTGAGTACCAATACCACCGGCACACCGACCAGCACAAGTCCTGTAATGGTGGAGCGTGGCGCCTTCTCCTCTAAAGGGATTGAAACGATTTCATTGAACAACGGATTGCCTATTATCAGCTTCGTTCCTAATGCCATCGGCATCAAAGAGGAGGCAGGTGCAGGCACAATGACTTCGGCTAATGCTGCAGGCGCGGATAAACTCACAACCAATGAAGTGAGCGTGGCCAGCGGTAAGGTGGCATTGCCAGAGGCTGAAATCGTAGTTAGCGCAGGTCGAGGCTTGAAAGGTCCTGAAAATTGGGGCATGATAGAAGAGCTCGCTGATGTGCTTGGAGCGGCCACTGCATGCTCTAAACCGGTCAGTGATATTGGGTGGAGACCTCATAGTGAACACGTGGGTCAAACCGGTATCCAAGTCAACCCGAATCTGTATATTGCGGTAGGAATTTCAGGCGCTATTCAACACCTCGCCGGGGTGAGCGCGTCGAAGACTATCGTAGCCATAAACACTGACCCTGAAGCACCATTCTTCAAGGCGGCGGATTACGGGATTGTTGGCGACGCTTTTGAAGTTGTTCCTCAGCTGATTGAGGAACTGCGCGCCTTCAAGGCCGCCAACTAAATGCATGAAGTAGAACTCACTGTAAAAGGACTCTCTTACAGTCAAGGAAAGTCAGGAGCTTATGCCCTCATACTCGCCGAAAAAGGTGAAGGAGGCCGTAAGCTTCCAGTCGTTATAGGCGGTGCTGAAGCGCAAAGTATAGCGGTGGCCATGGAAAAATCTGTAGCGCCTCCCCGCCCGCTGACACACGATACTTGGGTCAACATGCTCAAAGAGATGAATGTTATTGTTGAGAAGGTAGTCATTCACCGATTGGTCAATGGAGTCTTCTTCGCAAGTATTTACAGTGTGGATGAAAACGGCAAGCAATTAATATTTGATTCTCGCCCTTCAGATGCTGTGGCACTAGCCGTACGTGTGGAATGCCCTATTTATGCGCTCGATTCATTGTTGGAACAAGCCGGTATTACCCCCCAGGAAGAACAAGAGGCGGATGGTACAGCAGAGGTGGAGGAAGAAGAATTGGACACTCCTGAAGAGCAAAGTAGAGAAGAGCTCGAACAATTGCTTGAGGAGGCCGTGGAAAATGAAGATTATGAACTAGCCGCTAGGCTGAGAGATAAATTAGATAAGCTCAAATGATTCTGCGAAGTATTTTAGGAATCGCCGTACTCACCGCCGTGTTGTGGCTTTTCAGTTCAAACAAAAAAGCCATTAATTGGTGGATGGTGGTAAAAGGCCTTGGGCTCCAATTCATACTAGCCCTTCTAGTGCTTAAGGTACCTGGTGTGAGTTGGGCTTTTGAAAAATTCAGTCTTGCTGCGGTTACATTACTAGATTTCACCCGTGAAGGATCTATGTTTTTGTTTGGATCTCTAATTACGGATGAAACGCCAGATGGCGAAAAAATTGGTTTAGCATATATTTTCGCTTTTCAAGTATTGCCTACAGTCATCTTCTTCTCAGCAGTTACCTCTTTATTGTACTACTACGGCATCCTCCAAAAAGTCGTGAAAGCTATGGCTTGGGTTATGCAGAAAACACTTCGACTATCTGGGGCAGAATCGCTAGCCGCTGCTGGCAATATCTTCATCGGTCAGACTGAGGCACCCCTGCTAGTTAAACCATATATCGCTAAGATGAGCCGTTCAGAATTACTAAGCTTAATGGCAGGAGGTATGGCTACGATCGCCGGAGGTGTATTGGCAGCCTACATCGGTTATTTGGGCGGAGATGATCCAGAACGTCAATTATTTTTTGCGAAACACCTTTTGACCGCGTCCGTGCTTTCGGCTCCTGCCGCCTTGATTAGTGCCAAGATTCTATTGCCTGAAACCGAAGATGTGGAAGAGGTCGCAGAAATCAGCTCACAAGATATGGGTGCAAATGCGCTCGATGCCATTTCAAACGGAACCACAGAAGGGGTTAAACTAGCTGTGAATGTCGGTGCCATGCTATTGGTATTTACCGCCCTTGTCTATGGTGTAAATTACCTATTTGTCGAAGGTATAGGTTCTTGGACCGGCCTGAATGCCTGGGCCGCAGATTTCACTAACGGACGCTACGACACCTTCTCATTGCAATTCATTATGGGTGCACTGCTGAGCCCGATCGCATGGATTCTTGGGGTACCGCCCGAGGATTTGTTGTTAGTGGGCCAATTACTTGGTGAAAAAACCATCCTTAATGAGTTCTACGCTTATGTGACCTTGACTGATATGAAGAATGCTGGACTGTTCGCCTCAGAACGATCAATCATTCTTAGTACCTACATGCTTTGTGGGTTCGCCAACATAGCAAGTATTGGTATTCAGATCGGCGGTATTGGTACCATTGCGCCCTCTAGACGTAAAGACTTGAGTGAGCTCAGCATCAAGGCACTTATAGCAGGTACTGTCGCCTCTTTATACACCGCTGCAATCGTAGGATTAATGATATAATATGTCTACACCTCAGACCATAGAAAAAGTCATTTTGGGCGTTGACCCTGGGACCGTGGTTATGGGGTATAGTGTAGTCCACATTGTTCAGGGTGAGATCAAACCATTGGTGATGGACGTGATTAAGTTCAATACGAAATTGGACCATTACACCCGCCTGGCTAAAATTTTCGAAGAACTCTCCAAAATCGTTACATTATATACTCCGGACGAAATGGCCCTCGAGGCCCCTTTCTTTGGGAAGAATGTGCAGTCCATGTTGAAACTTGGTCGTGCCCAAGGCGTTTGTATGGCTACTGCTTTGTCTAAGCAGATCCCGGTGTTCGAATACAGCCCACGTTTGGTCAAGCAAAGTATCGTAGGAAACGGAAATGCGAGTAAGGAGCAGGTCAGCGGCATGCTCAAGGCAATGTTTCCTGGAGTTGAGCACAATTACTTAGATGCCTCTGATGCACTTGCCGTAGCCGTATGTCACCACAACCAGACCACTGGGATTGCGGCTCCAAAACACGGCGCAGGGAGTAAAAAACATTCCGGCAAAAAAGGCCGGAGTGGAAATTGGGAACAATTTATTCAGCAGAATCCAGAGCGTCTGAAATAGACGCCGCTATGGACATCATTTCCTCACTACTCAAGGACAAGGGTGTATTCGCGAAGCTCAACTCATGCTCGGCCTCAATAGGTACCAGATGTAAATGTGCATGTGGCACTTCCATCCCTAAGACCATCGATCCTATTCGCTTACAGGGCACCGCTTTCTTAAGGGCCTTAGCCACGCGCTGACAGAAGGTCATGAGTCTTTGGTAATCCTCCTCTGGCAATTCATATAGTTCGTCTACCTCAACCTTTGGCACACAGAGTGTATGGCCTTTTTTTAAAGGACGAATGTCTAAGAAGGCAATGTTGTGTGCATCCTCTGCCACCTTATAGCAAGGAATATCTCCAGCGATAATTTTGGTGAAGATGCTCGACATATTCTAGGCCATGGTGATTTCGAGAATTTCAAAATTCATAGTACCGCGAGGCACTTGAATCTCAGCAATTTCTCCTACTCGCTTTCCAAGAAGACCTTTGCCAATAGGGCTGCTCACAGAGATCTTACTTTGCTTGATATCTGCTTCTTTTTCTGCCACGAGGCTGTAGGTCATGGTAGCACCGTTGGCAACGTTTTTCAATTTGACTTTGGTCAAGACACCAACCTTTGATAGATCGATGTTCTCACTGTCCAATACGCGTGCATTGGCCAAGACATCCTCAAGTTTAGCGATCTTCATTTCCAACAACCCTTGAGCTTCTTTCGCCGCGTCGTATTCTGCGTTCTCACTCAAATCTCCCTTATCTCTCGCCTCAGCGATTTGATTTGAGATATGCGGACGTTCTACACTTTTCATGTGGTCCAATTCCGCACGTAACTTTTTCAACCCGTCAGGGGTGTAATAACTTACTGATGACATTTCTGTAATAGTCTTATTAAAAAAGAGGCCAAACGGCCTCTCTTTAACTTTAATACTGCAAAGGTATATAACTTTCCGAATTACAAGCTAATGCGTACTCCCATTGAATGAATTCCACTAAAAGCAGATGTCGTTCCACGGTACGAATAATCGATGGCGAAGCTTCCTTCGTCCGAAGTAGGAACATTGAAGCTAAAACCACCACATATACCTGAGATAGCCGAGGTGCCAAGGTCGTCTGCACGGTTATCAAACACCTTATAACCAAGACGTAATTGGAATAATTCTTTCAAGCTGTATTGAACACCTGCATGATACGTATCCTTCTCAAAGGCGTTTGAACTGAAATTCAATGCTCCAGTTACTTTACCCTTAGGTAACAACCAATCGTACGAACCGCCAATACTCAATTGTGTCGGTAATTCAAACTTCGCCGAACGGCTTTCAAACGTTTGAGAATAAGCTACACCATAGGTCGGCACAGGCAAGGTTACCCCAAAACCATCGCCTTGATAGGTAACACTTGGACCCACATTCTTCAACGTGATACCAAACTTGTATTTATCGTTGTCACCGGTGCGGTACTGAACCCCTGCATCAAAACAAACACCATTCGTATTCAAGTTTGAAATAGAGCTGCTGTACATTTTCACATTAACACCCCCGTAGATGTTCTCGGTAAACTTCTGGGCATAACCCATATTGATCACCAAACTTTGAGGGCTAATGGTCGCACCTGTACCTTCTGGTTGATCTTCTGTGGTGACCTCCCACTCCCCGTAATCAAAGGCACTCAACCCCATAGTAAGGAAGCCCACATCGCTAACGCGCTGTACAAGGGTTGCACCGTTCATATTTATACCAGCACCAACCAACCATTGTGTATTGCTGAACGTAACCTCAGTGTTCAAATTAGAGGCTGCAATACCCGCGATGTTCAAGAAGGTGGCATCCATACCCGTTGCACCGGCAACATTCACAGAGGCCCAACCGGCTGAACGCGCATAGGGGTTAATTAAAAGTTCCGAAGCGCCCGCTGAACCCGCACGTTGTGGGTTACCCGCAGTGGCAACACTGAAGGTGGCTACGGTTAAAACGATAGAGAGGTATGATTTCAATTTCATAATAGTTCTTCTCTTAGAATGAGTTCAAATCCACTGGACGCATGGCACCGAACCACTTCACGATTTTCTCGCCGAGATCACCCGCATCAACGTGGATGATGTATACCCCAGAAGCAATAGGAACATTGTAGGTATTCTTCAAATCCCACTCCACATAGGTCATGCTGTTATCCTTGCGGATCTGTCGAATCAACGTTCCACTCGTAGTGAAGATACTGATTGTACAGGTTTCAGGTAGGTTGGTGATTTTCACCGTATTGTCCAACTGTGAAGTTTCGTAAGCACTGAAGCCATAATAAGGATTCGGCACCACACGAATAGTTTCAAGCGCACTTGATCCCACAGTATCAATATATGTTTTTGTCGCAATGTTCGAAGTGTTGAACAAGAATTGCGGATTGCCATTGTTTGGCGCATCTGCCAATTGACGAGAACTGTAACTCGTATTCATACGAATGCGCACACGTGTCTCTGTTGGTAACTCCGTATATGGATTGAAATCCATTCCTCTACGTAAGGTTGGCATACCAATCCAACGAACAGAGCGCCAGAAGTTGGCCTTCGCAATGTTTCCAATACCACCAGATTTTACGAGGTCACCTATTAAATCTTTCAATGGCCAGTCGTTGATGTTCGCTCCGGTGTAGGCAAGATCCGTGGTGCTACCCCCAATCTTATCCTGATCTGCAAATACATAGATGTAATGCTGACCACCAAACACGTAACCCCCGTTCACAGTATTGCCTGGTGGCAAAAATTCGCGATCTGTCGGGTTCCATAGCATGTCGTTACCGTTTTCACCCGGCAACCAAGAGTTTTCACCGAAGGCCATGCTCAAGCGCTTACCGCTTTCTACGTCGATGGCGTATCCAGGGAAGTAAGACCAACCCGGCTCCATTCCTGGGGCGCGTTTAAGTTGTCCATTTTCTAATGTCCACGAGGTATCCTGACGCTGGGTCAATTTCTTGTCGCCGTGTTCGCTCAAGTTTTCATCTTCGGCTAATTCGAATACCGGCACACGAGTCCACAAACTAGGATCACTTGTGAATACGATATCTACCGAGTGTAGATCCGCTGCATCAGCGATATTACGACCAATGCTCACTGCCGGACCCATGCCGTAGTTGTTATATCCATTTACCACTGCACGTTGGTTGGCGGATGCATACATATATGGCCCCCAAGTACCATCAACGATATTCTCAAAGTGTCCTTTAGCATCACCATTTTGATCTGGATATAGCGTTGCAGGTTCCTCGGTTGGGAAGGTATTCGTTCCTGCTAGAATCCAGTTGTACGGCGAATAGCTCTTATCGTCTTTAATACCCGACCACCATTCTTTCGACGGGTCTTCGTAAATGATTTCTGAGAAAATTACCCCATTGTCATAGGTGCCTTCATCATCTCCACCAGGAGACGGGGCCTGTTGAACAGCAACAGAAAGTCCAAGTCCTGGAATGATTTGTTCGTTGTAAAAAGAGATTGTAGAATCTGATTGTGCAATGATTGCTCCTGCACCATCCGTGATTTCCCATTTAGCGTTATTATTTGCACCATCGAAAGTCAAGGTGTACTGGCCATTCTTTACTTCAAGTGGATCTACAACCTTAATGTCTACTGGTCCCATACCGCCCATGTAGGTGGGCTGGCCAGAAGCATTACCCGCCAAGATAGTATTGACCTCTTCAGGTGTCAATTCTAGTTCACCTGCACCATTACCAATACCGTCTAGACGCTTGATCTCTGGTCCATCTCCGTACTGAGCGACTTGGATAGTTCCGCCCTTCTCAGAATCAATCTGGTGAGGAATAGCCATGTAGGTCTTAATGTTACGACGACCAGCCAAGAATGGAATCTTTTGACCGCCTGGCGCTGTTGTTGGGTTGAATGCTTCGAATTGATTTTGACCGTAAGCAATAACTGTGAAGTAGTACTCTCTATGGTTAATGAGTGTACGATCACCTGTAGCGAAGGCATCTTCCTTGATCTGGAACGAAGTGAAGACACCATCGTTGTTTGAGGTCAAGGTCATATCCTGTGGTACCAAAGCGTTCAAATCCGGATCAACTTCCCAGTTGATAAGCTGAGTCAAACCATTTTTGATATCACACTGTGCCACCATACGGCTTTGTGTAGGATCGTAAAGGTCTGATATGCTCACATCGCTGTTCGCAAGTTGGAAGATTTGGAATCCTTCAAAAGTGTAATCGAAGAAATCTGGATTCACGTTCAAAATAGAATCGCGGTCGTCAGGATTCACTGTAATAAGTGGATCGCGCTCACGGTAGCTAAATCCTAAGTTGTTGCTACCAGGACCATAGGTGAGTTTTAAGATCAACTCACGGTCTAGTTCTTGAATTTCTACATCTGGTGCATCAGGACCATTCAATACCTGGAAACAGTTATCGAAAAGCTTCTGCGCTTTATCATCTGCGATGATGACTTTTTCAACGGAAGCAAAAAGGTCGTTGTTAATAAGATCACGCTCCCATACCACCCCAGTGGTTACGAAGTTCAAGGCACCCGGTGCCAATGAGAATGGACCCGCACTGTGAAGACCACGCTTATCCTCTTTGTTCGCTGGACTTTCCCACCAATCTACTGGAGAATATGGAGGGTAAGCACCGGTAGTGTCGTAAGACATACCTGGGTAGGCAAACTGTGTTGAAGTACCATTACCTGAGGCTACGAAACCATCACCGTTTCCTAGATCACCAGGGCCTGAAGGCGTTTCGATGATCAACTCTGAACCGTTCTTCCACAATGCTCTCATGTAGTTGTAGAACTGTGTAGCGTTGGCAGGGTTACCAGAGATGTTAGAAGAGGTGTTGTTGTAGTACATGAAGTGGCTCATGATGATACGCTCATTCACCCCGGTAGTTGGGTCTTCAGCGACACACACTCCTGTTTCTGGATCTTTCACACCATCGACACAACCGTCACGATCGTTGTCGATACCGTCGAAGTAATCTGCGAAAGGACCTTGGAAGAAGTCGAAACCAACAGCCGGCGGATTCAAACCGTAGCCCAATGGACCTTCATCGTCCGTATCTGAATTGTAACAGTATCCTAGACCACGTGCAATATCACAACCAATGATATCATCGGTGTAGTTCCCCAAATCCGGGTCAAACCAAGTAGAGAAATACGTATTGGTCAAACGGAAAGTTGAACGGTTGATAATACGGTAGTTGTTAAATGTCATGTTGTTCACCTCGTCATTTGTAGAGAATGCAAAGGCCTGTGCACGGATTTCAAACCCTAGAGCACCTGCTTGAGATTCAGTATGAACGTTACCACGGTCATTGTATACCCACCAAATAGTCTGGTCACCGTAGAGAACATCGGTCTCTTTATCGCGACAATCATACTCCTTATCGATATCGTAAGCAGGGTAATCAATCAAGTAATCGTATACCCCATCACCATCGCGGTCGATAAACGGAGCAAGTTGGTAGGGTAATTCACCATCTACACCATTACCTGGCCATTCTTTAATGCTTTCAGGAATCTGTGCTTCGTACCCTGGGAACAACTCTGTGTCGTCACAATCCGGATCATCCAAACACTCCAACCAAGCTTTGTGTACTTCCACTTCCTCACGCATGATGATCCAGTGGCGGTCGTACTTATCACAAATTTCTTTGTTGGTCGATGCAGAACCATCGGTTGTCAATGGACCTGGCCAGTAGTCATTACCTGCTTGACGGTAGGTCATGGCGGCCAATTTTAGTTGGTTACCCTCATCAACCCCACCTAGCCACAATGAACCAGCGAACATTGAGTGTTTGTTCGAACCTTTAGGCACTTCGTAACGTGCAGTGTTCAAATCCCACCACATATCACCACCACCCAAGATGGTTGCACGAACATTGTTAATACTCAAATCGCTCTGTGCTTTCGAAGGCTGACACAATTCCTCTACAGTCTTCATCGAGCCTGTAGTTTCACCGGTTTTTGCCACACCTTGCACTTCACGTGCTGCAAGCGGTGATGCGATTATTGTTGAAAGTAAAAGGAGATACGCTCTTTTCATATGCTGTTTTCCTATGCTTCTTTAAATATTATAGTCCTACGCGAACCCCTAGCCGGATTCGACGTGGTAGGCTGTATAAGCCTGGGTTAGCCAAACTGATGTTGTACAAGTCTGCAAAAGACTGTGCATTTGTTTGGAACTGGATGGCGTTCTGTCCCTGAGGAGAACTCAAGTAACCATCGTCTGATGGAGAACCTGTGAATGAATACACCCCTAGGATGTTCTGCGTATTCAACGCGTTCAACACCTGAACGTAGATTTCAAAGTTGCTGAACGGGCCTTCGCTGTAGTTCCACACTTTGTTTGCGGTAGCATCGATCCGGAAGCTCCATGGCAAACGAGAACCATTGATGTTACCCGTAATAGGCGTTGCACCATCGGTCAAACCATAAGCCAATGAGCGACGTGTATACGGAGTACCAGAGTTGGCGTTCAATACTACGTTCACCCCTGCGTTTTCCAACATACGCATGCCGAACCAAACCGGGCCATTGTAGGCCTGACCGCCACCGTAACGGTAGTCCATGTTCATCACTACTTGGTGACGTGAATCATAGCTCATAGGAAGGATGTAACGCAAGTTAGGCTGACCAGAACGTGCGATGTTCGCACCAGAATTGGCCCCTGAACCTGTACCATCTGCAAACTGAAGGGTGTAGTTCGCGTTCAAACGAACATTACCTGTGCGGCGTAGATCGTACGCTACCGTATACCCTTTCACCGTACCGAAATCCAAGTTTCCATAAGCGATGTACGTAATAGGATAGGCCTCGGTGAAGCTCAAGGTCTGCATCATATCGCGCATTTCGCGGTAGAAAGCACTCAATTTCAAGGCGCTGTCATCGTTCAATTTTTGACGGAAACCAATCTCGTAATCTGTGGTACGTTGTGGTTTCAAATCAGGGTTTGCTAAGAAACTGCCGTTTTGACCGTTCTCCAACTGCAAGTAGGTGATTGGGTTCATACGGTTCAATCCTGGATCTGGACGTGATACTAGGATGTCATAGTGCGCGAAAAATTCCGCTTCATCCGAAATAGGGAACTGGAACGAAACACGTGGGCTCACAGTCACTTGTGGTGAATAATCTTTAAAGCTTTCGTCAGCAGTAACGGCTAATTTTTGGTCTTCAATCCCGGGCTTCTTCAGGAATGGTTTTATACCTCCACTGATATCTGCTATATTTTTTGGGTTAGCTTCTACATCACCTGCGGCAGTGTACCAAGTAAATCCGTCACGGTAACCCACAATAGAAGATGGATTTTCTTGATCGTCCACATATACTACGGCATCCGGAGACATTCCTTCAGGCACGTTATAGCCTGCTAGAGAAGTTGCGTCTAGTTGGCCCACGGTGTACGCTGGGTACAATACAAATGGATCTGCCAACACCGGTTGGTTCGCATCAAAGCGATCCACACGTACCCCAATGTTAAAGAAGAGATCTTCGAAGGTAAACTGATCTTGGATGTATCCCGCCATGTAGATAGGCTCGAAAGCACCTACTGTACGGTTCGAATTACCCTGGGCATCGGTAGAGAAGAAGTCGTTTAATGAAGGACGAGAAGTCAATCTGTTCCCTAGGTAGTCGTATCCAAAGTAGCTTACATACTGTCCAGAACCGATATTGAGAAGTTCGTTCGCGCTGAACATGTCAAGCGTGAAAGTTGATGGATCGTAGCTATCGATGTCCAACCAATCCGTACCATTTGGATCCATACCTAGTTTCTCACGCAAGTTACGGTCGAAAGTTCTTGGCTTGCCAGCATCAAAAAGACGTGGATACGACAATGTATCCTGGAATACCCCGTTGTTATCGTATGAAGCAACAGGATTATTAAGGTCCAATTCTCGGATAGCATCGTTTTGCAACAAACGCATCAAAGTCCAAAGGCCGGTTGCACCTAGAGAGTAAGAACGGTCGAAACGCTGCTCATATTCCACACCTACGATGAGTGAGTGGTCTTTAATATCGAAGGTCGAAGATGCTGTAATACGGAACTGGTCGTTCATGAATTTCGAATATCCCGCTTGGTTACCCCCAACGTTGCCCCACAATCCATAAACGGATGAGGGTTGATCACCGTTCAACAAACCACCACCTGCACGGATATCTTCCAATGAGCGTGCGCTGTTGAAGATCAATGAATTATCTGCGAAGTTGTAGAAATTCGAAGTGTAGTTGGATAGAATAGGGTTATTTTCAGAAGCTTCATAATCTACACCGACGCTTTGCCATACAGCCTGCGTCCATGCGTCCATGACCTTACCATAGTTCGGGTCGTTTGGATCGGTGATAGTATCTGAACCCAACACATACAGCGGACGGTAGGTCGTTGTAAACTTACCAATGTGTCCATAGTTGAAAATGTTGTCTTTGTGACGTGCATCGCGGTTGTACCCGTTGTTACGAGTGAAATCTACCTGGATCGTGTAGAACGCGTTGCGAATTAAAGAGTTTGAAGTGTCGCTTGGTGTACCAAAGCGCTGTTGGAAACGCAAATAACCACTGACGTCTTGACGGAAATATTCGCCGTTGTTGTCGTAGTTCATGAGCTCGTTAAAACGGCTGCCCGAAGTACCCTGGCTCATGTTGTATCGTCCCCCAAGCGTGAGCGTTGTGGTTTTTGAAGTGACCAATTTTAAGTTACCCGACATACGAACGGCACGTCCAGCTACATTTTCGCGGTAGTTCTGTGTCACTAAATCCTCACGTGTCAAGAAATCTGCTGCGTTCAATACCCCAAACCCGCTGGAAGCTGGCACCAAGGGGTTGGCTTGCAACTCACCTAATTTCTCATCATTTACCTTGTAGGTCGGTAAAGAGCGTGGCGAGCCATCTCTGCTATATTGAAATTCCGAAGCCAAAAGGAACCCAAGCACACTCTGGCCTGCTTTGTTTTTAATTATTGGACCCCCAAGCGTCAAAGCACCTAGGTTGTAATGCTGATTGTCGAATAATGAGCTTGTTAAATATTCTGCTGCACCAAAGTAATATGGTGCAGGGCCTTTCGTGGTGGTAGAGATTACGCCTCCGGTAACATCACCGTATTGCGCTGGAAGACCACCCGTAATCACCTCGGTAGATTGGATTGCATCACGCGGAATATCGACATTACCACGAACCTTTACCCCATCAATGAATACCTGATTCGAAGAGGAGCGTGCACCACGCACGTTGAACGAACCGGAACCGTCTTGCTGGAATACCCCTGCAGTCGTACCTACGATTTGGCTAAGGTTACGGTATGGGAGGTTTTTAATTTCCTCTGCACTTACGATTTCAGAAGTCTTACCCGTTTCAATCAACTCTTCTTTGGCAGTAACAGTCACCTCTTGAATCATCTGACTTTCAATGGTCATGTCGAAGTTTACCACCTTCGGTCTACCGGGCGATACGCTTACACCATTGAGGTTGAAATCTGCATATCCGATAAACTTACACGTTACGTTGTACGTTCCTGGATCTACTGGGTTGATGTTGTACTTTCCATCGAAATCTGTCGTTCCTGTATTGACAACAACGTTTTTGTCTTTAACAATAACGGTTGCAAAAGGAATGACTTCACCGGTGCGCTTGTCCTTCACAGTTCCTTGGAGAGAACCAGGGCGAGATTGTGCGTGACCGAGGACCATGCCGAGGGCCAGAACAAGCGTGAGTAATCTTTTAACCATAAAAACTGGCTTTATGTTGGGTTACAAGGATGTAAATATAATACGCAGAAGGCCTTATTCGGCAATGAAAAACCGCTTATCTTAACCTCCGAAATGAAGAAGCGAGAAGTATTGAATATCAAAGGGTTAATCCTTGTTTTTGCTGGGCTTATAACCATCGTTGGATGTAATTCGACGAATGTAAACTACGATATTCCGGAACCTTATGTGGACGAAACGATTTATTTGAGCGATCCATCGAGCTTCAATTTAACGGTTATCGGGGGCCAATTATATTTGCCCAACGCAGGCCACGGCGGCATCATGATTTACCGCAGATACTACGACCAAGCCTTCTACGATTTCGCCGCCTACGAACTGGCCTGTCCCTATGATTGGGCCGACGGTTGTGGCGTTTTATCCAGCAGTAACGGCGATTTATACTTGACCTGCGGCTGCAACAGCCACCAATACCAACTCCTCGACGGGCAGAGCATTGATACCTCCTACACGCTCCCCGTAAAGGAATTCAGCTGTACGTTCGACGGTATAAACATCATCAGAATCAGCAACTAAAAAACGCGCCCCGAGGGGCGCGTTTTTAATGTAAAAAGAAGGGTCCTAGGAGCCGGCTCGCTTAAACGAACGCGTTTTCTCCAGTGATATCTAACCCTGTGATTAACAAGTGAATATCGTGCGTTCCTTCATAGGTGATGACGGACTCTAAGTTCATCATGTGACGCATGATAGAGAAGTCTCCGGTGATACCCATTCCACCCAGCATTTGGCGTGCTTCACGAGCGATATGAATGGCCATGTCGACGTTGTTTCTCTTGGCCATGGAAATCTGCGCTGAGGAGGCACGTCCTTCGTGTTTGAGTTGGCCCAAACGGAAGGTAAGCAACTGCGCTTTTGTGATCTCTGTGATCATCTCGGCAAGCTTCTTTTGTTGCAACTGGAACCCTGCAATAGGCTTCCCAAATTGAATGCGCTCTTTGGAGTAACGCAGGGCAGTATCGTAACAATCCATGGCGGCACCGATGGCGCCCCAAGCGATCCCGAAACGGGCGCTATCCAGACAAGAAAGAGGTGCTCCTAGACCGTCGCGGCCTGGGAGGATATTGGCTTTGGGTACTTTTACGTTGTCGAATACGAGCTCTCCGGTGGCAGAGGCGCGGAGCGACCATTTGTTGTGTGTTTCAGGGGTGGTAAAGCCCTCCATGCCGCGCTCTACGATCAATCCTTTGATTCGGCCTTCTTCGTTTTTCGCCCAAACGACTGCGACGTGGCAGAATGGAGCATTGGAAATCCACATTTTGGCGCCATTGAGAATGACGTGATCGCCGGCATCTTTAAAGCTGGTGGTCATTCCTCCGGGATTCGAGCCGAAATTTGGCTCAGTCAACCCGAAAGACCCGAGGTATTCACCAGTGGCCAGTTTTGGCAAGAAGCGCTGCTTCTGCTCCTCTGAGCCATAGGCGTAGATGGGGAACATGACGAGAGAACTTTGGACACTACAGGTGGATCGGATTCCCGAATCTCCGCGCTCCACCTCTTGCATCATCAATCCATAGGAGATATGGTCGAGGCCTGGGCCACCATATTCCTCAGGAATGTAAGGACCGAAAAGCCCTACCTCACCCATTTCCTTGACCAGGTGTTCTGGGAAAGCGGCGCGTTGCGCATAATCTTCAATGATGGGAGAAACAGAGCGTTTAACCCAATCTCTAGTGGCATCGCGGACCATTTTATGCTCGTCTGAGAGCAGCTCGTCTAAGAGGTAATAGTCCGGGTGTTGAAATACGTCCATTGTTCTGTGATTGTTTTCAGGTGTTGAAATTAGAACACAATAGCGAATTCAGTGTTCTATTATGAACAAAATTTATCCAGAATTGGACCCTAAGCACTCCCTGAATAATCTTACATTGTACAACCTAAACAGACTTTTATGAAAAAAGTATTACTCATATTCGCACTCTTTGGAGTGATTCAATATTCCTATACAAATTCCGGGGGCTCCCCTTCGGGGCGCAGTGGTTCACCAGCTTCTAACGGTCAAACATGTTCAGGCGGCTACTGCCACAGTGGCGGTTCTCCGAATGGGAATGAGCAAATCATCATTAACACCGACCAAGCAAATCTAATAGATAACCAGGCGGTAAATGTGTCTCTCGGTGTTTTACCTAATGGCGGCTCATCGAAGATTGGCTTTATGGCGAGTATCGAAGATGCTAGTGGAAACTCAGTAAGCACATTGACGGCCACCTCAGGGGTCAAGAAGACGGGCAACTACTTTACGCATCAAAGCTCTAGCACATCGGTATCGAATGATAGTATCGGTTGGAATTTCACATTTGAGGATTCTTCATATCCAGATAGTTTGACCATTTATGTGGCTGTGAATTTCACCAATGGGAATGGAAATTACCAGGGAGATTATGTGCTAACAGAAACAAAGACGTTATACAAGAGTCAAGCAAATGTGGAAGAAGGCGAACTAAAGGGCCTTGTGGTGGGACCCAATCCCGCCTCAGATTTTGTTCGCGTGGCACATGATGAATTAGCACGTGTAGAACTGTTCAATACGTTTGGTAAGTACATTGCCTTTGAGCAAAGCCAAGAGGCAATCAATGGTGTAACTGTATTGGACGTGAGCACCTTGGCGCGCGGCAATTATATCTTACATGCTACATATTTAGACGGAACTACGCATTACAAGCATGTGATTTTACAGTAATTTTGTGCCCTGATGGGTACAAAATGGACAATTATAATAGTATTGGGGTTGATGGCCGGAATTAGGTTACTTCAACCCCAATTCTTTTTGCAATGGACCACTAACGCTATAGAGGACGAGGACCCGGTAAAATGGCAAGAGCAATTACTAATGTGGTTGGTCATCCTATTTGCTTCATATTTAGCTTTTGGGACTGTTTTTAGCGAAATGAGATGGTTCGAGCAGTTGCTGGTGCTGCCAGGAATACTGGTGGCGAGAGTGTTTTTGGCCTATTTGCTCACGCGGTTGTTTAAAAGTGACAACCGATACTTTCCAATGTTTAGCATGAGACGATTACCTCAACTTGCTCTCATTTATCTCGCTACCTCTCTATTGATACTAGCAATACACTGGATTTGGCCTGATGCGCAAAATTGGACCATAGGTATCCTCGCTGCAGGTCACGCCATTGGATTGGTCATTTTCTCCATAAAACACCAAGGTTTTGTTCATTTTACGACTATTGGTGTTAGAATCTACGCAGTTTTGTACCTTTGTGCGCTCGAACTAACACCTCTATATCTAGCGATACGCTAGCCGAACTATGTCAGACGATCGAAAGACGAAAGTTAAATCCATCCTGATCTCCCAACCTCAGCCTGCCAATGAGAATAATCCATATTCGGCCGTTGCAGATAAACACAAGGTTGTTATTGACTTCCGTTCCTTTATTCACGTAGAAGGAGTCACCGCTTCAGACTTTAGAAAAGATAAAATCCAGATTCGAGAGTTTAGAAACGTAATATTCACCTCTAAGAATGCAGTAGACCATTACTTCCGTATGTGTGAAGAAATGCGTGTGCAGATCAGCCCAGATATCCGCTACTTCTGTATATCGGAGGCCATTGCCTACTACCTGCAGAAATACGTAGTGTATCGCAAGCGTAAAATTTATCACGGAAACATCCGTATAGAGGAATTGATCCCAACCTTGAAGAAATTCAAGAACGAGAAATTCTTGATGCCTTCTTCGGACAGCTTAAAGCCGCAGATTCCGAATGCATTGGAAGAAGCAAATATTGATTACACGCGTGCCATCCTTTTTAAAACGGTGGTAAGCGACTTGAGTGATTTGGAGAATGTTTTCTACGACATCCTCGTATTCTTCTCTCCATCAGGGATTAAGTCTTTATATGAGAACTTCCCAGATTTTAAGCAAAACAAAACTCGCTTGGCTTGTTTTGGGGCGACAACACAGAAGGAAGCTGAGAAAAATGGGTTGGTAGTAGATATTCCCGCACCTACCGTCAATGCTCCTTCAATGACTAAAGCCATCAGCGATTATATCAAAGAGGTCAACAAAAAGTAAGAATTAGCGTAAATTTCAAGCCTGGCCCAGACGGTCGGGCTTTTTTTATGCAGTTCACATTTTCAAAAAACGAAAAACTCACCAGCCGAACATTGTTCGATGATCTCTTCACGGAAGGCACTTCCTTGAAGGCATTTCCGTTCTCTTTGAAATATATGGAAGCCCCCGTACCCGAAGGCGTGGATCGCCAAGTGGCTATTGTGGTACCCAAGCGTGGACTCAAACGTGCTGTGGATCGAAATCGCACGAAACGACAGATCCGCGAATTGTACCGTTTACACAAACACAAAATCAACAAGCCAGGGCAAACTCAAATTTGGTCAATACGCTATTTGGGCAACAGGATCAATGATTATGCGTTCTTAGAAAAAGGATTCCTCGAGTTAATTGACCTGTACAATCAAGACAACCCCAAACATGCGTAAATTACTACTAGGCTTAACCGCAATTTCTGCGGCACTATTAATGAGCGCCTCTCAAGGCGATTCATTCGAAACCAGTAAACAGCTGGAAATCTTCACTAATGTGTTGCGAGAAGTCCAAACACAATATGTAGACGAAGTTAGTCCAGAGCAGGCTGTGGGGAGTGCCATTAGGGGTATGTTAAGTCAATTAGACCCGTATACTGTGTACTATCCGGAGGACCAAATTGAGGATGTACGACTACTTCAAACTGGTGCATATGGCGGCATTGGCTGTACCATTCAGCGCGTAGAGGACAAGATTTTTATTTCCTCACTTCACCCTGGCGGACCGGCACACAAGGCGGGACTCCAGGTTGGTGATCAAATTCGCTCCGTAAGTAGTACCTCTACGACTAGCAAAACTACATCAGAGGTTAGCACCCTTCTCAAAGGCACCCCTGGAACGGAAGTCACCTTGGAAATTGGGCGCTATAACACTCCGCCCAAAATCTACACCTTCAATAGAGCAGATATTGTACAAAACCCTGTGCCCTATTATGGACTAAGAGAAGATGGAACTGGATACATTTATTTAGATGCCTTCACTGAGCGTGCCAGTGCAGAAGTAGGCAAGGCCATTAAAGATCTTAAAGAGCAAGGGGCCAATACATTTATTTTAGACTTGCGCGGTAACGGTGGTGGATTATTAATGGAAGCCGTAAAAATTGTAAGCTTTTTTGTGGAAACCTCGGATACTGTCGTTTCTACTCGTGGGCGCGGCGGAAAAATTCAAGACGTGTACCGCACTCAGGGCCGCGCCCTCTGGCCTAAAGGTCCGGTGGCCGTATTAATAGACGGATCCAGCGCTTCGGCTTCTGAGATTGTGGCAGGTGCATTACAAGATTTTGATCGTGCCGTAATACTTGGTCAACAAAGCTTTGGAAAAGGGCTTGTACAACAGGTTCACCCGCTACCATTTGGAGCACAAATGAAAGTCACCATAGCCAAATATTATACTCCTTCCGGACGGTGTATACAGAAAGTAAATTATGATCGTGGAGAGGATGGCGAGCGCGAACAGAAGCAAGAGAGCAAAATATTTACCACGGCCGGTGGAAGACCAGTGGTCGATGGAGACGGTATCGCTCCAGATAGTGTTTTACAATCGCCCTATTACCCAGAAGCTGTTGCCGCATTAAATGCAAAAGCATTAGATCTAAAATTCGCCGGGAGAATTTTACCGGAATTGGACTCTAGTATAGGTGCGTCCCAATTTCGAATGAACGAAGACCTTTGGCACTCTTTCACTTCGGTGTTGGAAGAAGAAGAGTTTGAATTCACTAGCATAGGTGAGCTGCAGCTGAAACGCTTGTTAGCAGATGTTCATGAGATGGACTACATCACTGAAGCGGATGTTAAAAGCTGGATGGCGGTATTGGCCGAGAGACGCGGAAAAGTTTTGGAAACCGATAAGGATGCAATCTCTGAGTACTTAGAGGATTATTTAGTCTCCAAAAAATATGGAACCGCGGGAACGTTGGAGCGCGGCCTGCATGCAGACGAAGTAGTGGTTATTGCCGCGGATATTTTGCAACAACCTAGTACTATTGAAAGACTTTTGAGCGTTAAGTAGGTGATGCAACAAAACCTATTTCGCTTCACAGGCTATGCGGCAGCTTTTCTTCTGCCCTTAGCGCTCGTATGGCTCAGCCCCATCTATGGGCTCATGGCTTGGGCTATTGGTTTCTTAGTGTTTGGAAAATTGGCACCAAAGATTTGGCCGATGCTCTTGTTCGCGACCTTCGTGGATTGGGAACTCATTACTGTGTATTGGAGCGACAACAGACCAGCCGGTTGGGCAGACGTTGTGATGGTCCTACCCTTCGGATTGATGGGTGTGCTGGCCAATGGGCTCACGGTGGAGGATCCGCAGCGCTGGGGGCGCCGGTTCGCCGACGCTTTTGCGTGGGCAACTACACTATGCTGGACTGCTATTTTTGGTTACAGCCTGATGAGCTATGGTTGGGTGAGCTACAATGATTTTGCCCTAGGCGAAAGGCTCGGCATTCACTTTCAAAGCCTGTATTTGATCATCGCGGCACTCATTTTAGAGCGCAGGATTTGGTCCGAGTCCAAAGGGGTGAGTTGGGCCAGTGCCGTAGCGGTGTTGTGGCTATTGGTGGGCATCATTTTCCTCAGTGCCCGCATTCATTTGTTATCCGTTCCGGTATTAATCATGGCCCGATTATTCGAGCTCTACCGCCGCAACCCTTCCTGGCGCAAGTACATCCTCCGGTGGGGTACCATTGCTCTGGCCGTTCTAGGCGCCGTGGTCCTAACCCTGCCTGGCCCCTCATCCCGCGTCGAGGATTTAGTCAATGAACTGCGTAGCGTGGACGGCATGGTCGAAGGCAAACAAACCAACCACCGCATCTTCCTATGGAAATACGGCATTGACATCGTAAAAGAAGCTCCGCTTATGGGTGTAGGCAATGGCAATGGCGAGGATGTATTACACGAGAAATTACTGACCTGCGACGCCACTTTTTACAACAAAAAAGAGCCCTATTACCTGCACGAGTTCCGCTACGATTTCCACAACGTTTGGATCCAAAGCTGGGCCGAAGGGGGCATCATCGCCTTCCTGCTTATGGCAGCCATCTTCCTTTGGGGCTTGACCCAAAGCACCGGTAGCATGAGCTACGCTTGGATTGCGCTATTGATGAGCAGTATGACCGAAAGTTTGTTGGATAAACAGGCCGGGATATTCCTGTTGACGTTCATGGTAGCTTTGACCGCACTCAGCAGCCACAAGCATCAATCCTTGAGGTAGAATCTAGGTACTCTGGGGCCAATTCCCGTAAGCACTTCATAGCCAATAGTGCCCGCCGCATGGGCCAATTCATTTGCCCCTTGACCAGTACCAATGATGACCACCTCATCACCGGCCGCTACAGCAACCTCACTCACATCCACCATGACCATGTCCATGCAAACATTCCCGAGAATAGCACAGGCTTGGCCGCCAATGATTAGATGTCCCTTACCGCCGCTCAAATGACGTGAGAGCCCATCGGCATACCCAACCGGAAGGGTCGCATAACGTACGACACGATCCGCGACAAAACCGCGACTGTAACCCACAGATTCGCCCAGGAGTACCTCGCCCACTTGGGAAATGCGGCACTTCCATTGCACCACTTCCTCCAACGGCTCCATACCCTCATACGCGCCCAAACCGTAGAGTCCTATTCCCAAACGCACCATCTCATATTCCCGCTCCGGGAATCGTGCAATACCTTGGGTATTCAAGATATGTCCAATGGCCGCCGGGTAGTACGAACGCACCTGACCTCGCGCAGTTTCAAATCGATCAAATTGTTCTTGGGTAAACCCGTCGTGCTCCGCATTCCCTGCACTACTTAGATGCGAGAACACGCCGACCACTTCGATATGCTTATGTCGATGCAACTCCCCCAACACTGCGGGAAGGGCCGCGGGTGCAAAACCTAATCTATGCATACCCGTATCGACTTTCAAATGGATTTTAAGTACTGTATCCGAAGCAGGGTCTTGGAGGTACGGAAGTAATTGGTCCATAGAAAACAACTCCACCTCACAATCCGCCTGGGCCAAGGCCTTGAACTGCGTGGGCTCCGCATTCATCACCATAATTGGCGCTACGATCCCCTGCGCACGAAGCAACAGCGCTTCTTGGCTAAAGGCCACCCCGAGGTAATCTATATGACCGTTTTCCAACCAACGAGCCACCTCCATAATACCGGTCCCGTAGGCATCGGCTTTCACCATCGCCATGGTCTTGGTCGTAGGACTGAGCTTGGCGCGGAATTTTTGCAGGTTGCGTCTCATCGCCCCAAGGTTCACCTCCGCCCAGGTAGGGTGCGGCTGTTTCCTGAGCGTAGCAGCAAAACGCTCCATGCCAAAGCGGCGCTGCCCTTTGATAAGCACGGTAGTATCCGCCAGATTCAAGGCTGAAAACTCTGCGGTGAGTTGAGATAATTGGTCTTTGTTCCAAATCCACCAAACCCGGTCAAAGCCGTACTTTTCGACCATCTCCTTCGCTGCGTCCGTCCAAGCCGGCGCACTCAACGTGCTGAGCACGGCCCATTTTTTTGCGGTATGCTGTGTGGCCAATTCTTCCAGGGCCCAATGCAAGCTCTCTAAATCCGAGCTGTAAGTGTCTTCTAATAAATACCCTCCGTCGCGTGCGGGCACCAAATTCATGCGCATTTCCAAAGGCTCCAAACCTTCCAAACGCGCCTTCGTAGCGCCTTCCTCCGCACCCAATAACAGGGCACCCAAGAAGGCATTCATTTTGTTCTCTATGATTTGAGCATCCGTATCGGTATCCAGCCCTAAAGCCGCAGGGTTCCATTGCTCGCCCTCGCCCCAAACCAGTGCATCGGGTACATGCAAACCTTGCGCGGTTGCCTGCTCAATCCACCTGCGGTGCACGGCAATCTTCTTACACCCTGCCATCAGCTGCCACTTCTCCGCAAACTTCTCTTCGTCACTCTCAAAGTGCTCTCCATGGGCATCGCCCAAGGTGGTGAAGATTCCGAATGTGGGCTGCGCAAGTGCACTCATTGCAGCCATGGTCTTTGGTCGGTCAATGCCCACCTCCACGATAGCAGCTACATGTTCTTGTTGCAGGGCACTAAGGGTCAGCGGCACACCGATAGAACTGTTGAAACTTCCTGGCGTACGGTGAATATTTTCGGGAGCCCCTAATAATTGGAACATCCATTCCTTCACAATGGTCTTACCGTTAGAACCGGTAATGGCCAATACGGGTCCCTCAAAGGACTTTCTACAGGCACTCGCCCATTGTTGCAGCACCTCAATAGGGTTACTGTGCTCAATAAAACTAATACCGGGATATTGTGCTGTCCAAGGCCCGGCATCCTTACACACCACAGCCACCGCACCACGAGAAATGGCTTGTTCGATGTATTGGTGTCCGTCATTCGACACGGTTCTTAGGGCAACAAAACACGTCGGAACCGACGCATTCATTCGACGGGAATCAAAGGCAAAATGTAGGAACGTGTTTGACGGCCCTACCAGGTGAGCACCACTAGGTGCGGCGATATCATGTGCCTGTATTCCCACTCTTTTTTTCGTTCAACATATTATAGACCACTCGGCTCACCGGTTCGTAGGCTTCGGTCTCTCCAAGCATGAAGGTTTGGTCGCCGGCTACCGTTCTATGACTGAAGTGCGCGGGTCCACCTGTACGCTTACAAATAGCATGCAACTTGGTCACATATTCTGCCGTGGCCAATAGGTTCGGCATGGGACCAAAAGGCCTTCCTTTAAAATCTAAATCCAATCCCGCGATGACCACGCGTTTGCCTTGATTCGCCAATGTATTGGCCACTTCTACAAGGCCGTCGTCAAAAAATTGGGCTTCATCAATGCCCACCACCTGCACATCATCAGCGAGCAGCAACATATTCGAAGAGCTCTCCACCGGAGTTGAAGGAATGGAATTTTTATCGTGGCTGACCACCGCCTCATTGTCGTAACGCACATCTGAAGCTGGCTTGAAAATCTCAACTTTTTGACCGGCAATTTGAGCACGGCGCATGCGACGAATCAACTCTTCAGTCTTTCCGCTAAACATCGGGCCACAGACAACTTCAATCCATCCGCCCGATTGTTGGTTAAATTCTATTCCTGATTGAAACATGGAGGTACTTAAGTGGTACATTCAAGGCATTAAAGGTAGAGAATAAGATGCAGAGCAAAGACCCCTCTTTTAGCAGAAAAAGCAGCGAGCAAAAATTAGCCGAATTAGCCTTGAATATCGGTACATTATCGCACGCCGAGGCCGCCCAACAACTCTTGGAACTGTCAAACGAGTTTCGCTATTATAGCTTAGAAGCAGAGATTGCCGCGCCTTTTGAAAAGGCTGCTGCAGACCTCAAGCTAAAGTTGGAGGCCAAGCTCAAAGCGTTGCAAGAAGAAGCTGCAGCAACATCTGCACCTGTGGTTGAAATGCCAAAGGTTGAAGAACCTGCAGAAACCTCAGCGCCCGAACCAGTTAAAGCCGTTAAGCCAGCTACTGTAACCGAGGCCAAGCCTGAAGTTACTGAGCCTGTGTCTTCGGAGACTTCTGTAACACTGAATGAACCGGAATCTACTTCTTCTCCTAAGGCAAAAACACCGGTTACCGAGAAGAAAAGCCTAAATGACCGCTTGGCAGGAACTGTATTGAAATTCGGATTAAACGATCGCATCGGTTTTGTAAAAGAACTCTTTGACGGATCTCAAGAAGATTTCAACCGTGTGGTAAGTCAACTCAATACTTGTAGTAGTCTTGAAGAAGCTACCGACTATATCAATGCCCACATCTCTGATGAATACGGCTGGGATCAAAAAGAAGAAACGGCTGCACGCTTTATGGCTGCTGTCGAACAAAAGTTTATTTAATGTCAGGAATCCTTTACGTCGTACCTACCCCGGTAGGCAACTTGGATGATATGACCTTTCGCGCCATCAATGTGTTGCGCGAGGCGGATTTGATTTTAGCCGAGGACACACGCACGACCGGGAAACTCACCGCACATTTTGATATTGACACGCCAAAACAGGCCTTCCACATGCACAACGAACACAAGGTGGTCGAGCGCTATGTCAAAGGTCTACAACAGGGACAAACCATTGCCTTAGTGAGCGATGCAGGAACACCTGGCATCAGCGACCCAGGGTTTTTATTGATTCGAGCGGCCGTTCAAGCGAATGTGGAAGTAATCACCCTGCCTGGGGCCACAGCCTTTGTGCCCGCGCTAGTCAATAGTGGTTTGCCGTGCGACACCTTTTATTTTGAAGGCTTCCTGCCGCCCAAAAAAGGGCGTCAAACCAAGCTTGAATCCATTGCCGCCAGCACTAAAACCGTAGTGCTTTATGAAAGTCCTCATAAAATCGAGAAAACCTTGGCACAAATTGTCGAATTTTGTGGTGCAGAACGCCCCGTGACCATCAGCCGAGAGATCTCCAAAAAGTTTGAAGAAACCTTGCGCGGTTCGGCATCAGAATTGCTGTCTATTGTGCAAGAGCGCGGCGGATTAAAAGGAGAGCTGGTCGTTTGCATCGGAGCCTGATATGGTAGCATCGAAAATTCAACATATTGATCAATGGTTCGACGGACCCACAGAATCGCCCCTGCTCATTGCGGGCCCATGTTCTGTGGAAAGCCCCGAACAAATTTTAGCCACTGCACAAGCGCTAAAGGAGCATACACCTATTAGTCTGTTGCGCGGAGGTGTTTGGAAGCCAAGAACCAAGCCTGGAAGTTTTGAAGGTGTAGGTCTAGAGTCCATGCAATGGTTGATCGATGCCGGGCGCGCCATAGGCACACCTACCACTACTGAGGTAGCGAATACAGAACATGTCGAAGCGGCACTTAAGGCCGGTATAGATGTATTGTGGATCGGCGCGCGTACCACGGTAAATCCTTTCTACGTGCAAGAGATTGCTGAAGCGTTAAAAGGAGTGAAAATTCCAATTTTAGTTAAGAATCCTATTCATGCAGAAATAGGCCTTTGGGCAGGCGCTATTGAACGGTTTAAAAATGTAGGAATTGAACGCGTTGCTGCAGTACATCGCGGATTTTTCTCTTCGGCAAAGGGGGTCTACCGCAACGAACCGCACTGGCACCATAGTTTTGGATTGCGCGCCTTAATGCCCGACGTAAAGATCATTGTAGACCCTAGCCACATCGCCGGAAAGCGACTACTTGTACCAGAAGTATGTCAGGTGGCCATGGATCTAGGCATGGACGGATTGATGGTGGAAAGCCACATCACTCCGGAGATAGCGCTCAGCGATGCTGCACAACAAATGAATCCGGAAAAGTTGGGTGAGGTCATTAAGAACCTAGTCATTCACCCCAAGAAACTAGATCACGGAGCCAGTGAAGCATTAAAATCATTGCGAGATTCATTGGATGAATTGGACGATAATTTGGTGGAAATCATGCGTCAGCGCTTTGCAGTGGCCAAGGATATTGCCATCATAAAAGAACAAGAAGGTACCAGTATTTTTCAGATGGAGCGCTGGTTGAAACTCGTCAAAGAGCGCACTGAAAAAGGCGATGGCGAAGGCCTGACCCCTGAGTTCATGCATGACCTCTTCGCGACCATCCACAAATACAGCGTCGAATACCAAACGCGACTGACCAAAAAAGAATCGTAATGCGCTGGATGGCTCGACCCATATCGGATCCGGGTGTCGTGTCTCAGCTCACCGCAGAAGTCACCAAAGACCCCTTGCTCGCTGCCCTTTTAGTCCAGCGTGGCATCACTACTTTTGAGGATGCAAAGGCCTTTTTCCGACCAGATTTAAATCTCTTGCACCACCCCTATCGAATGAAGGATATGGAGCGTGCTGTGGAGCGCATTGAAAAGGCCAGAATTCAGCAGGAACACGTAATGATTTTCGGCGATTACGATGTGGACGGCACCACATCAGTGGCGCTGATGGCTGAATTTCTCGAAGGCAGGTTTCCCATCGAGGCTTATATACCGGGTCGCTATAAGGAAGGCTACGGATTGTCTTTTGACGGGATTAACCTTGCGGCGGAATTGGGCATTACCCTGATCATCGCGTTGGATTGCGGAATTAAGGCCTTTGACCAAATCGCCCATGCGCGGTCGCTCGGCATAGAGGTGATTGTTTGCGACCACCACCGTCCGGAAGAAACCTTACCGAAGGCACATGCCATTCTAGACCCCAAGCGCGCAGATTGCCCCTATCCGTACAAAGAACTTTCAGGGTGTGGCGTTGGCTTCAAACTTTGCCAAGCGCTATGTGAACATTGGGGCTTGCCGGAAGAGGTGCACCTGCACCCCCTCCTCGATCTCTGTGCCGTCAGTATTGCGGCGGATATAGTGCATGTGACCGGTGAGAATAGATTGCTCGCACACTATGGTCTGCAGCGCATACGCAATGGTCAGGCACGTGCCGGGTTTATGAGTTTACTGGAAGCCAGTGGAAAAGCATCGGAATCCCTTACCCTCAGAGATATTTCTTTTAGTATTGCCCCACGCATCAACGCCGCCGGGCGTATGGAAAGTGGGTTGCGCGCGGTCGAACTTTTGCGTAGTAACGACCGCGCGGAACAAGAGGAACTCGCGGAGCGCATCAATGCCTTCAACCAGGACCGTCGTGAAACTCAAGCTGAAATTTTCGAGGAGGCCAAAGAGGAATTGGACACAGAAAACTATCCGAATTCCAATGTGCTCTACAGACCACATTGGCACAAGGGTGTGGTGGGCATCGTGGCGTCGAAAATCGTGGAAACACACTACCGCCCAACCATCATTTTGACCAAGAGTGGTGACCATCTAGGCGGTTCTGCGCGCAGTGTCATTGGCTTTGATGTCTATAATGCCATTGAGGCGTGTGAAGCGCATATTTTGCAATTCGGAGGGCATAAGTATGCCGCTGGGTTGACCCTGGATGAAGCGCAGTTGCCACATTTCAAAAAGGCCTTCGAGGCCTATTGTGCGGCGAATTTGACGGCTGAAATGAAAACGCCGGAATTAAAATACGATGCGGTGGCTAGTTTGGACCAATTCACCGAGCGCTTCTACGCCGTCCTATCACAGATGGAGCCGCATGGAGAAGCGAACGAGGCCCCAAGGTTCCTCATTCAGAATTTGGTAGATGCGGGTGGGACGAAGGCCGTTGGGGCGGATGAAAGCCACCTCCGCGTGGTGTTGCAACATCCGGGCAGTGCCACGACCATGACGGGCATTGCCTTTGGTCAAGGGACTTGGGCAGGACATCTCAAAGCCGGAGGGGACGTTGATATCATCGCCTCGCTCGAAGTCAATGAATTCCGCGGGCAGCGCAACCTACAGTTGATGGTGGAAGATATCCGCCCAACACAAGGTAAATCATGAGCTGGGGAGGTGCAGTAGCTGCGATGGTCAGCTCCATTAAAAACAATACCCTGGCCAAACGCACAAAGATTTTTGACAAAGAGCACAAAGGTGGATTTAGTAGCGCGACGACCCATGATAAGAAGGTGAGCAAAGAAGAATTGGACACTATAAAGTCTAAAATTAAGGCCCAAGCGACTCAAAGTAAACGACGCCAAATCGTGGCACTTTTGTTCAGTCTAATCATCACTATTATCGTAATAGTGATGATTGCTAATTCTGCGTTGGGCTTCCTTTCGAAGTATTGAGAAATTCCCTATATTCTAGGGGAACTAACACACTTATTATGCGCTGGCTGATCATACTCTTGTTCTGCTCAAGTACCGCCGCTGCCCAATCAGATTTGGGCAATTGGATGATGTACTTCGGAACGAATAAAATCGACAATCATTGGAGCATCCATACCGAGGCACAACATCGGAATTATACTGTGCAGCCTCAACTTGAACAACTCCTACTCCGTACAGGGGTAAATTATAAGTTCGACAATGGACTCATGCTCACGGGCGGTTATGCGAACATTACCAATCATGAATTTCAAAGTTCACGCATAGGTCCGGAAGTAGAAGAACATAGGATTTGGCAACAACTCATTACCGCAAGCTATTTCGGAAAAACCAAGCTTGAGCATCGTTTCCGATACGAACAACGCTGGATTGAAAGCGACTTCAAAACTCGATACCGCTACCGCGGCATGCTGTTTTACCCGCTTAACACAGCATCCATCGAGGTCGGCACGTATTATTTGGGCATCTATGATGAGATTTTCCTACAACCGGGAGCAACCACCTTTGACCGCAATCGCCTCTACGGAGGAGTGGGCTATAAGTACGCGTCGAACATTCAATTTCAATTGGGATATTTGTTACAAACTGTAGGTAGTAATACTGGAAATTATTTGCAATTTGGACTCATATTCGACACTTAATCCTTCCTATGAATCACATGAAACTGTTTACTACGATTTGCTTATGTCTTTCAATATTCTTTTCAAAAGGCCAAGAGCATCACGCCCATGCTGATACACTATCATTATTGTTCATAGGCGATGTCATGGGTCACGGACCTCAAATCAACAGTGCTTGGGTTGATTCTACCGAAGAGTACAACTACAAAGATGTCTTTGCGCCAATAGGACCAGTAATTCAAATGAGCGATTTTGCCATTGCCAACCTTGAAGTAACTCTTGCGGGTCCTCCCTTCAAGGGATATCCTCAATTTTCATCCCCTGATGCTTTAGCGTATGGCTTGCGTGACAATGGAGTAGACGCTTTGGTGACTGCAAATAATCACTCTTGTGATAGAAGACTTCTAGGTGTTGAACGCACCATCAAGGTTTTAGACACAGCGAAAATTTTACATACTGGGACATTCTTGGATAAAGAACAGCGAGACTCCAGTAACCTATTGATATTGAAAAAGGGTGATTTCAGGATAGGAATACTAAATTATACTTACGGCACTAATGGTTTGCCTACTCCCGCACCAACAATGGTGAATAGGATTGATACCGCTCTAATGTCGGCGGATATCAAACAAAGTAAGACTCAATCGCTAGACAAACTCATCGTGTTTATTCATTGGGGTAATGAATATCAAATTCATCCTTCCAGTGACCAAATCAATTTGGGAGATTTTCTCTTCGATAATGGCGTAGATATCGTCATAGGATCCCATCCTCATGTGATCCAGCCCATGAAGCTGATGCAAGACACAATAAACAATAAGCAGAAATTCATTGCTTATTCGCTGGGTAATTTTGTTTCAAACCAAAGAGATACCTACCGTGATGGTGGGGCTATGGTTAAAATAACTTTGAGTAAAAGTCAAGGCGTAACATCAATTACCAACGCTGGTTACATTCTTACTTGGGTACATAGACCAACAATCGATGGGAAGGTAAAATATGAAGTGCTTCCTTGTGCATTAGTAGAGTCAAAGGAATTTCAAGACGTACAAGAAACTGAGAAAATGAAGCTGTATATGAAACTCGCTCGGGAGCATTTCACTGCGGAAAACGTCGGTGTTCTTGAGATTTCACATTAGTAGGTTTTCAGTCGGAAAAAGGTGTTTTGATCAAGAAAAGCTTCTACATATCATTCTTTGGTTTTGTGCTCACAGCATGTCAACCTTCCACACCTCCCCCAACAGTAGGCTCTGGCACGTTGGAGACCTTACTCATTGATCATGATGACTTAACTAGGAGCGCCCAAGTCTATACTCCAGAAGGGTTCGACAGCACATTCGCATTGCCGGTAGTCCTAAACTTTCATGGATACGGAGGAATGGCATTAGACCACATGACCTACACGGACATGGCCTCTACGGCGGATGAGCACTCCTTCCTGTTAGTATGTCCACAGGGGTCACTGCTCGACGGAGAACCCCATTGGAACAATGCCCTGCCCGGGCCTGATAACAAGAGTGATGCGGATGATTTGGGATATCTCACGAAGCTCATTCAAGCACTCGACGATCAGTACCTCATCGATCGCGAACGCATTTATGCTTGTGGTTTCTCAAATGGGGGCATGATGGCCTATGCACTGGCCTGTTACCTCAATAATGAAATCGCCGCTGTGGCTTGTATTTCGGGCTGCTTGGGGGATACCTCTACCACATGCGCGCCCGTGCACCCCACCGCAACTTTAAATATTCACGGTACGCAAGACGATGTTATCTCGTACCAAGGCAACAGTGAAATCATCGGCGCGCAAGAGGCCACCGCTTTTTGGGCCGATAGAAACAATACGCTCACAAGTCCGTCAATAACTATGCTTCAAAGCGACAGTTATGCCCTAGAACATATTCGATACGAGGAGGGCGACAGCAATGTGGTCGCAGAACACTACAAGGTCAACGGTGGTGACCACCGTTGGTTCAATTTTTCCGTAAATGGTAAAAATGCTAACCTACTTTTGTGGGAGTTTTTTGACCAGTTTGATATTTACGGATCTCGTTGATGGACCCTTGCTTCACCACTGACTTTTTACCCCACCTACCCGACGGTGAAGCGCCGCAACCGCCCGATACCTTTACCTATCCGTTTTTCTACACCCCACATCCGATGGTCGTGGCCGGGGCCGAGCACATACAACAACGACTGCAAAGTGATGCCACCCTTTCCGAAGAACTCTTGGGAGGTGATGCCGTAGCAGGAAAAATGCTCGGCGTATTGGTGGTTAGAAATTCTGAAGGAGCATTGGGCTACCTATCCGCTTATTCTGGGAGGTTGAATGGGCCGCGTCCGGAGTGGATGGTGCCAGCCGTGGCTGATATTCACGCGGCCCACACCGAATACAAGCTTGGGGAAGCGCAGTTAAATCAAATGACCGAGGCCATTGAGGAATTGAAACGCGATCCCGAATTTGTCCAATTGAAGGCGTTCTTGAAAGAGGAGGAAGTTCGTGTAGAGCAGGTGTTGAGCGACGGTAGGCGCCAATTAAAAGAAGAAAAGCTCGACCGCAAACAACGGCGGGAAACGGCCAAAGCAAGCATGGATGCGGAAGCTTTTGAACGCTTTAATACGGAGTTGACCTCAGAAAGTATTACTACGCAGTTGCAGTTCAAAAAGTTCGCCTTTCATCAAAAGGAGGAGTTGGAGAAATTGCGCGAAGAAGTTGGGACTTGGCAAGCAAAATTGGACCAATTAAAAAAGGACCGTCGCGCGAAAAGCAATGCCCTCCAAGCGTGGATTTTTGAACAATACCAGTTCCTGAATGCCCGCGGTGAGCGCAAAGACCTCAAGGACCTATTCCCGGATTTCGAAACGCAGCAACCGCCCTCTGGGGCTGGAGATTGCAGTGCTCCGAAGCTGCTACAACATGCCTATTCGCAGGGGTATAAACCCTTGTGCATGGGCGAGTTCTGGTGGGGAAAAGAGCCGAAAAACGAGGTGCGTAAACAGGGTCTTTTCTACCCTTCTTGCAACAGTCGATGCCGCCCAATACTTGGACACATGCTCGAAGGCGTGGACGTTGAACCTAACCCCCTATTAAGCTGGAGTGATGGGGCGGAATTGCCCATCATTTATGACGACATGGATTTGGTGGTGGTGAACAAGCCCGAGGTCATGTTGTCGGTGCCTGGTAAAGACATCGAAGATTCCGCTTTGACCCGAATAAAGGCCCTCTATCCGGAAGCGACTGGGAGTGTGCTCCTGCATAGATTAGATATGTCTACCTCCGGAATTTTGGTCTTTGCCAAAAATCCACAGGCCCATAAATACGTTCAAAAGCAGTTCATCAAACGAACACTGAAAAAACAGTACATCGCCGTGCTGGACGGCATCGTTGAGGGCGATGAGGGCACCATTGAATTGCCACTGCGTCCGGACTTTTACGATCTGCCACGTCAAATGGTCTGTCACCAGCATGGCAAGCCTGCCACCACACACTGGAAAGTGCTCGAACGCAAGGACGGAAAGACGCGTATGGCCTTATTCCCAGTTACCGGGCGAACCCACCAGCTGCGTGTGCATTGTGCACATCCAGATGGGTTGAACACACCGATTTTTGGCGATGAACTCTATGGCGTTCCCGCGAATAGATTGCATCTTCATGCTGCAGCCATTAGATTTATTCATCCAACCACCAAAGAAGAAATTTCTTTCAAGGTGCCAACAAATTTTTAATACATGCCCAAAGAAATCGAACGTAAGTTTTTAATCGCCAACGATGGTTGGAAAGCCGGAGTGCAACGTTCGAGTTTTTTCGCGCAAGGCTACCTCAGCTATGATCCCGAGCGCACCGTCCGAGTACGCGAGACCGACACCCAAGGATTTTTGACCGTCAAAGGATTGACCGTAGGCCTCAGCCGCGATGAGTTTGAATATGAAATTCCGAAAGAAGAGGCGGCCGCGCTGCTGAAGATGTGTGAGCATCCACCCATTCAAAAGAGACGCTATTTCGTGGAACACGAGGGGCACCTTTGGGAAGTAGATATTTTTGAAGGGGTCAATGAGGGCCTAGTAGTCGCCGAAATTGAGCTCAGCCGAGAAGATGAAGAATTCGTTCGACCGGAGTGGTTGGGCGAAGAGGTTAGTGGAGACCGTAGGTTTTCCAATTCTTCACTCAGTTTGGTGCCATACAAAAATTGGTAACCCATGATGATCAAGGACCCCAACGACTATTTCAACGACGGCTGTGGACGTTGCTCCCTCCACGGCACAGACCAATGCAAAGTGCGCACTTGGGCTATTCCATTGGTGCTGTTGCGCGAAATCATGCTCCAAAGCGGATTAGAGGAAGAGGCCAAATGGGGCCAACCTACCTACACCTTAAAAGGCAAAAATGTGGCAATGATCTATTCCTTCAAGGACAGCTGCGGCATTAGCTTTTTCAAAGGGGTACTCCTTCAAGATGATGCAAAAATATTGGTACCTGCAGGGTCCAATTCCAATGTTGCCCGCCATCTTAAAATCACCTCGGCCGCACAAGTAGCAGAATTGGAACCGCACATCCACGCCTACATCGGCGAAGCCATCGAGCTTGAGAAAAGCGGCGCTAAAGTTCCTAAGCCCACTGAACGCGAGCCTATGCAAGAAACCTTGGCCAATTGGCTGGAAAACGACCCACAACTACACAAGGCTTGGGACCTACTGACCCCGGGACGTCAAAGAAGTTATATCCTCCACGTGGGCAGTGCCAAACAGGAACAAACCCAGCTAAACCGCATTGAAAAATGCATCCCGAAGATTTACGCAGGGAAGGGTTTTAATGAATACTAGCCCTACTTTTGCCGCATGGGAAAAGACAAACTCCGAAAATTTCGCGAAATCGAGCAGATGTCCTGCGTCGTTGAGCCTAGCTCCGAAGAGGCACGCAAGGGTTTGCCACTGAAAGGAAATTGGGCAAAGGACCAATTCTCTAACGACCAAGGCCTCGTGCTTGAGCTGGGCTGTGGGAAAGGTGAATACACCGTTGAGTTGGCTCGGAGAACTCCGGATCGCAACCACATTGGTGTAGATATCAAAGGTGCTCGACTATGGCGCGGAGCCAAGACTGCTACCGAAGAAGGATTGAAGAATGTGGCTTTCCTGCGTACCCGCATCGACTGGATCGACCAATGTTTTGGTCCAAACGAAGTGGACGAAATCTGGATCACTTTCCCGGATCCACAGATCAAGTACAAGCGTGCTAAACACCGTCTGACCCACCCGGAATTTCTAATACGCTACCGTAAATTCCTAAAACCGGGCGGCACCGTAAACCTCAAATGTGATAGCGAATACCTCCACGGCTACACCCACGGCATCGTTCAAATGCTCGGGCTAGAAGTTGAGGAAGCGTACCACAATATTCACGAGCAAATTTCACCCAACGAAGGCATCCTTTTCGATGTAGTTACCCACTACGAAAGCATGTGGCTGGCTCAAGGAAAGGCTACGACCTATCTGCGTTTCAAGCTTGACGGTATCGAAGACGCGATGGCGCATTGGGCCAACTTCAAGAAATAAAATGGCCAGCGAGTTCTTTGACCGAGTCTACCGCGTAGTCCGCCTCATTCCCGAGGGGCGCGTGAGCACCTACGGTCACATTGCTCGCTTCTTAGGCACGGGTCGCTCGGCACGTGTGGTGGGTTATGCTATGAATGCTTCTCACAACGACCCCACCGTACCCGCACACCGTGTGGTCAACCGCAAAGGACTGCTCACCGGAAAACACTTTTTCGGCGGAAGCACCATAATGGAAGATTTACTCGCCAGCGAAGGCATCACCGTCGTAAATGATGAGATTCAAAACTTTGGGGAATTGGTTTGGGATCCCATGGACCACCTCGATCAGGAAGAGTTTTTAGAGTCTATTTAGATTCTCTTGTAACAAGGACAAATATTCGCTCATGTGAATGCCGTCCATCAATGCATGATCCACCTCTAATTGAAAAGGGAGTATGTATCGACCGGCTTGGGAGGTAATCTTACCCAACACAATTTTTGGGACACTGTGATTCCCGCCTTTTCGGGGATGCTTAAATCCGGTAAATGAGATCCAGGGCAAGGTCGTGCCATAGATTAAGTTGGTACGGTCGGGCCTATCCTCAAAGGGAACACCTTCAGCCGCTTGGACTGTGATTTGTTGGGCGCGGAAAATGAAATCGGCCACTGATTCCCCTTCAACCCAAGGATAATACGCAAAGACAAAGGCCTTCGTCCCGCGCTGCATCACCGAACAACCAATATCAATGGCATCGTGCAACGCCACACCGTCGGCAGTCCTGCGTAATCGCATCGGCTCATAGGCGTTCGCAGTCTTTACCACCGCATATAACAACCCATGATGCGTGCTGTAGGAATGCATCTTGCACTGCTGCACAAAGGCGGTACAATCCAGGTTCACCTGAATCCCTACATAGGGATCTTCAAAGGTTTTGAAGAATTCATAGGCGGATTTCCGGTCCCAATTTTCGATGTCCCAAGACTGTTGCATTCCACTAAGATAGTGTTGTATTTTAAACCCTATGAATCACGAATCACTCCGAGACTTTGCACTCGGGCTCCCCCATGCTTCCGAGCACCTGCCCTTTGACGAATACACGCTTGTATTCAAGGTTCACGGCAAGATGTTTGCCAGTCTGAGCCTTGACGAGCAGCCGGCACGAATGAATCTCAAAAACACTCCGGAGCGCAATATTGAACTTCGAGAAGAGCATCATTGGATCATCCCAGGTTACCACATGAACAAGCAGCACTGGAACACGGTTATTGCAGAAGAATATGCTTCTGGAGCCTTAATTCAAGAGCTGATTCAGACCAGCTACAATCTCGTTTGGCAAAAGCTGCCGAAGAAGGTGCGAGAAGGCGGGTTATAGCTTATTTTTGCCCCTTATGAAACACATCCGCAACTTTTGCATCATCGCACACATTGACCATGGTAAGTCCACATTGGCGGACAGATTGTTGGACGCTACTCAAAGTGTGACTGACCGTGAGAAACAAGACCAGCTCCTCGACAACATGGACCTCGAGCGCGAGCGTGGGATTACCATCAAATCTCACGCCGTACAGATGTACTATCAAAAGGACGGCGTGAAGCACACGCTGAACCTCATTGATACGCCAGGACACGTTGATTTCTCCTACGAGGTTTCGCGTTCTATTGCGGCATGTGAAGGAGCGCTTCTCATTGTAGATGCAGCTCAGGGCATTCAAGCCCAAACCATCTCCAACCTATACCTAGCGTTGGAGCACGATTTAGAAATCATTCCTATCCTCAATAAGATTGACCTCCCATCCGCCAACCCGGAAGAAGTGGGCGACCAAATCATCGATCTTATCGGCTGTAGTCGCGAAGACATCCTTCACGCTTCGGCCAAAACTGGACAAGGAGTTCCTGAGATTCTGGATGCCATCATCGAGCGCGTCCCAGCGCCAGTGGGCGATCCAGATGCCCCCTTACAAGCCTTGATTTTCGACAGCCACTATAACCCATTCCGCGGCATTGAGGCTATTTTTAAAGTGGTGAACGGCAGTATCAAGAGTGGTGAAAAGGTCAAATTCATGGCTACGGGCAAGCAATATGAAGCCGACGAGATTGGAATCAACTTGATCAAACAATCGCCGGCCAAAGAAATTAAAACAGGGGATGTAGGCTACATCATTTCTGGGATTAAAGATGCAAAGGAAGTAAAGGTTGGTGATACCATCACTGCCGTTGCAAACCCCGCTTCTGAAGCCATTGCTGGATTCGAAGAGGTGAAGCCCATGGTATTCGCCGGGATTTATCCTGTGGATACCGAGGAGTTCGAGGAACTTCGCAGCTCCTTAGAAAAATTGCAGCTCAATGATGCCTCGCTGACTTTTGAAGCAGAGACCTCAGCAGCACTTGGTTTTGGATTCCGTTGTGGATTCTTGGGCATGCTCCACATGGAGATCATCCAAGAGCGTCTGGAACGCGAATTCAACATGACCGTCATTACTACAGTTCCGAACGTAAGCTACAAGGCCTACATGAAGAAGAATCCAGATCAAGCCATCTGGGTCCAAAACCCGACCGACTTCCCTGATCCAACAAAAATGGATTATATGGAGGAGCCATTCATCAAAGCGCAAATCATCACCAGCGCGGAATTCGTTGGAGCAGTAATGAACTTATGTATTGGTAAACGTGGCCAACTAACCAATCAAACTTACCTCACAAGCGACCGTGTTGAACTGAGTTTTGATATGCCACTCGCTGAAATCGTTTTTGATTTCTACGACCGACTAAAAACCATTTCCAAAGGGTATGCTTCCTTCGATTACCACCCTATCGGATACAAGCAAAGCGTTTTGGTAAAAGTGGATGTTATGCTCAACGGAGATCCCGTAGATGCATTGAGTGCATTGATCCATAAAGACAACGCCTACGACATTGGTAAGAAAATGTGTTCAAAGCTGAAAGAACTCATCCCGAGACAACAGTTTATGATTGCCATTCAAGCGGCCATAGGGAATAAAATCATCGCTCGTGAAACTTTAAGTGCCTTACGTAAAGACGTCACTGCGAAGTGTTACGGGGGTGATATCTCACGTAAGCGTAAGCTTCTTGAAAAGCAGAAAGCGGGTAAGAAGCGTATGCGCCAGCTGGGTAACGTAGAAATTCCTCAAAGCGCCTTCTTGGCGGTACTTAAGCTGAACGACTAATGGAGCAATTGCCTGAGGTAGTGGATGGTGCGCAATGCATCGTCATCAAAGGAACTCACAAAGGCAAAAGCGGTACCATTCGAGATATCAATACCAGTAAGACTGGCAACATTACCATTACTGTGGTGCAAGCCTCCGGTATTAAGTTCAAAACCTTAGGCCGAAACGTTGAAGTACAATGATGTTCCCTACCTTAGGAAGATGATTGAACCCGTCATTATTACCTTCGAAGGAGCCCTTCTTTGCGGCGCCTCCGCCCCGATGTCTCTTCGTTCCTTCACCCCTTGGACCTTATGGCCCAAAGTGATGCCTCAATTATCCCAAGTTAGCAACCGCTGCAATGCAGATCTCATTTCCTTACGCGCTTTTGACGCTGTACCCATTTTCGGCCCCACGGCAGATCCAAGTTTTACCTACTGGGGCGGCGCAGAAGTCATGGGTCCTAACGAAGGTTTTGAGCATTTAGAAATTCCTGCGGGTACCTATGCCGTGTTTCATTACAAAGGATTGAGCAGCGACTCTACCGTGTGGCGCTATATCTACAGCCAGTGGCTTCCCAACAGCCCATGGGAACTGGACGATCGACCGCACTTCGAACGCTTGGGTCCGAAATATAAAAACGATGACCCAAACTCTGAGGAAAAAATCTATGTCCCCATTAAATAATTAGAACATTCTAAAAATTTATTTGTTACCTTTCGCTCAAACAAATCAAAACACTCAATATTATGTCTGAAAAACCAGTACAATCTAAAACGACGATGATACTCGTTTGTATTTTTCTAGGAGGCCTAGGAATTCATAGGTTAATGATGGGATACAAGAATTGGTGGCTAATGTGGCTCACTTTAGGGGGTTGTAGCATTTGGACTTGGATCGATTTATTTTCGATTATCACAGGTAAAATGACTATGGCCGATGGAAGGGAGCTCTCTTAACACCATCGAAAATTACAAGTATTGTACAGAATGTGGCAAGCAGCTGAGCACTACAGCAGCTGCTTGCCCTAACTGTGGCGCCCCCCAAAGAAATCCTGAAAGAAAGGATGGCCATCAAAATAGTGAAAACAAATTTTTGCCAACGCTACTCCTGTGTTGGTTCGTCGGGGCACTTGGAATACACAGATTTTACACTGGTCATACCACTATCGGTATTATCCAGCTATTAACCGCAGGCGGTTGTGGAATTTGGACTCTGATAGACCTAATTCTTATCATTTCAGGCAATTATAAGGATAGTGATGGAGCTACTCTTAAGCCTTAGTTCCTTTCTAATAAATCTTATACGCTCTAACAAAATTTTAGCGTCGGTTATCTTATATGAGGTTATAATGACCTTAGTAGCGATGACTACATCGCTAGACTTTCGGATTCCTTGTTTTTTTACATTCTGTTTCGGAATGAAGTGCTATGGTTGCGGCATGTCAGACGCATTTCTTGAGCTGATAAAATTCAATTTTACAGAAGCCTATAGATTAAATTTTCTCATTTATCCTTTCGTAATAGGTTCAACTTATTATCTGATTATTGAATTCAGGAAGTTTAAAAGCCGGCTATAGTAATTTCCTCTGCTCGAAAATTCGAAGCACGTTTCTCAACACTTATCATGACTACATAAAAAACCCCGACCAAAGGCCGGGGTCTAGGATTTTTTAGTTCTGTCTGGACTAGTTAAGTATTTTATTTGTTGCTGCTCATTGAGGCAAACAAGTAATCACGGTTCATGCGCGCGATATTTTCCAGAGAAATTCCTTTAGGACATTCTACTTCACAAGCACCAGTATTGGTACAATTACCGAAACCTTCTAGGTCCATTTGGTGCACCATGTTCAATACACGCTCTTTCGCCTCGGGCTGACCTTGTGGCAACAAAGAGAACTGGCTGATTTTCGCAGAAGCGAACAACATTGCCGAAGAGTTCTTACAAGTCGCTACACAGGCGCCACAACCGATACACGTTGCTGCATCAAAAGCCTTGTCTGCGTTTTCCTTTGGTACAGGAATAGCATTCGCATCAATCGTATTTCCAGATGTGTTTACTGAGATGAAACCTCCAGCACGCTGAATACGGTCAAAAGCAGAACGGTCCACCATCAAGTCCTTGATGATAGGGAACGCCTTTGCACGGAACGGCTCGATGTAAATGGTATCGCCACTCTTGAACTCGCGCATGTGCAACTGACACGTAGTGACCTTACGACCAGGTCCGTGTGCCTCACCGTTAATAAAGAGCGAACACATACCACAAATACCTTCGCGACAGTCGTGATCAAATACCACCGGATCGATGCCTTGGTCGATCAACTGCTCGTTCAAATAATCGAGCATTTCTAGGAAGCTCATATCCTCCTCCACACCCGAGATTGGGTAGGTTTTCATTTCACCCTTAGCCTGAGGGCCTGCTTGTCTCCAGATCTTTAATGTTAAATCCATAGTCTGAATTATTTGTAAGAACGTGTCTTCAATTCAACATTCTCGAATACCAACTCTTCCTTGTGCAATTTCGCTTCCGCGGGTACACCGGTGAACTCCCATGCACTTACGAAAGTGAAGTTTTTATCATCGCGAAGAGCTTCTCCCTCTTCACTCTGGTATTCTTCACGGAAGTGACCACCACAACTTTCATTACGCTCAAGAGCGTCTTTCGCCATCAACTCTCCGAGTTCAATAAGGTCAGCTACACGACCCGCCTTGTCCAATTCTGGGTTCATACCATTGGCCGCACCTAGTACACGAACATCAGCGTAGAACTCCTCGCGTAGAGCTTGGATGTCTTTGATGGCTTGCTTCAAGCCATTCTCGTTACGTGCCATACCAACCTCGTTCCACATAATCTTACCAAGACGCTTGTGGAAATGGTCGACAGATTTCGTACCGTTATTGTTGATGAATTTCTCGGTTCTTTCACGAACCGCTTTCTCAGCTTCTTCGAATTCAGGAGAATCCGTTGAGATCTTACCCGTACGGATGTCATTGCTTAGGAATTCACCCACGGTATATGGTGCTACGAAATAGCCATCGGCCAGACCCTGCATCAATGCAGAAGCACCTAGGCGGTTAGCACCATGATCAGAGAAGTTAGCTTCTCCCAAAGCGAAACATCCAGGAACTGTAGTCATCAAATTATAATCTACCCAAAGACCACCCATGGTATAGTGAACCGCTGGGTATATCATCATAGGTTCTTTGTACGGATTAGATGCTGTGATCTTTTCATACATCTGGAAGAGGTTTCCGTATTTGGCTTCTACTACCTTCTCACCTAATGCCTTAATCTCTGCTTCTGATGCATTCTTCACACCTTTCACATGTGCTTCTTCTGCACCATAGCGCATGATCGCTGCCGCGAAATCTAAGTATACGGCTTCGCCTGTTTTGTTAACACCGTAACCAGCATCACAACGCTCTTTAGCTGCGCGTGAGGCAACGTCACGAGGAACTAGGTTACCAAAAGCAGGGTAACGGCGCTCCAAGTAATAATCTCTGTTTTCCTCAGGGATATCGTTCGGGTGAAGTTTGCCAGCACGGATGGCTTCTGCATCTTCTTTTTTCGCAGGAACCCAAATACGACCATCATTACGCAACGACTCTGACATCAAAGTCAACTTACTTTGGTTTTCACCACTAACTGGAATACAGGTTGGGTGAATCTGGGTAAAACATGGGTTAGCCATGTATGCTCCTTTACGGTGTGCTTTCCAAGCAGCAGTTACGTTTGATCCCATCGCGTTCGTTGACAAGAAGAATACGTTACCGTAGCCACCTGTACAAAGAAGTACTGCGTGTGCACTGTGACGCTCAAACTCTCCTGTTACGAGGTTCTTCGCGATGATACCGCGAGCCTTGCCATCTACGACAACAAGCTCTTGCATTTCGTGGCGTGCGTACATTTTCACACGACCTTTTGCTATCTGACGGTTCAATGCAGAGTAGGCACCCAATAGCAACTGCTGACCGGTCTGTCCCTTAGCGTAGAATGTACGGCTTACTTGAACCCCACCGAAAGAACGGTTGTCTAGCAAACCACCGTAGTCACGTGCGAAAGGAACACCTTGGGCGACACACTGGTCAATAATATTTCGACTAACCTCTGCCAATCGGTGAACGTTGGCCTCTCTTGAGCGGTAATCGCCACCTTTGATCGTATCGTAGAACAGACGGTACACTGAATCCCCATCGTTCTGGTAGTTTTTCGCTGCGTTGATCCCCCCCTGTGCTGCGATTGAGTGTGCACGACGCGGAGAATCCTGGAAACAGAATGCTTTCACGTTGTAACCCATTTCAGCCAAAGAAGCTGCTGCAGATGAACCGGCTAATCCGGTACCTACTACGATTACATCAATTAATCTTTTGTTTGCAGGCGATACCAGTGGAATCTCACCTTTATGTTTTGTCCACTTCTCGCCTAATGGGCCTGCTGGAATCTTAGAATCTAATGCCATAGTATGAGAATTATAGTGCTTGACCTGGTTGAACAACGAAAAGGAATACCGCTACGGCGATGAAGCCTGCAGGAATCAACCATGCGAAAGCCACCATTGTTTTGCTAATAAGCGGTGTGTACTTCGGATGATTAATACCTAAGGTTTGAAACGCGCTCTGTGCACCATGGCTCAAATGGAACGCTAGGCCTGTAAGCGCGAGGACATAAAAAGCAGTATACCACCATTGCTCAAAAGCAGTAACAGTCAAAGTCCATAGGTCCTTGTTGCCGTTAGCATCCTTCTCGAGAGTGCCCCAATGCATTTCGTACCAGAAACTCTTCATATGAACCACAATGAAGAATAAGGTAAGAATACCTAGTAACGCCATCTTGCGAGAAGCCCATGAGGCATTCGCAGATTGTCTTTCCTTTACATACTTCACCGGACGAGCTGCACGGTTTTGACGTGCCAACATAATCCCGTCCACTGTATGCAAAAGGATGCTGATGTACGTCACGACAGACAAGATCTTCACCACTGGGAAGGTCGTCATAAATTGACCGTATTCGTTGAACGCGAGTCTACCTTCTTCACCAGTAACAAAGAGTTGAAGGTTACCTAATAAATGTCCAACTAGGAAACTGCACAAGAAGAGTCCTGTAGCGGCCATCCAGTACTTACGAGCTAGTGAAGAACCGAAAAGGCCTTTAGAAGTTGATGCCATAAGCGATTTTAAAGTTTAATAGCCTAATTTTAGCATGTCAAATTTACGGCACAGACTTTAGTCTGTACCAATGAAGTAGTATAAATCACAATAGAACTATTCTAAATTAATATAGTCAAACCCTATCATGAGATATCACCAGCTGAACCGAAAGATTTTTATTGAAAACAGAAGACGTTTTACCGACCTAATGAAACCCAATTCATTAGCCATTTTCACGTCCAACGACATCTATCCAACCAGTGCTGATGGACATTTGCCATTCAAGCAGCATAGCGATATTCTGTTTTTAAGCGGCGCAGATCAGGAGGAAAGCATCCTTGTTTTATTCCCTGATGCTCATAAAAACAGCCTTAGGGAAGTCTTGTTTTTGAAAGAAACCAATGACCTTATCGCCGTATGGGAAGGGGCCAAGTATACAAAAGACGAAGCTTTCGATATCAGTGGAATTAAAACCGTTTTTTGGTTATCGGATTTCGAGCGCGTGTTTAATGAAATGGCTGTGAATGCCGAGCGCATCTACCTCAACGGCAACGAGCATTTAAGAGCGCATGTTGAAACGGAATTGCGTCACGACAGAATGAATAAATGGATCAAGGAGCACTATCATGCCCACGAATTCGAGCGCAGCCAGCCTATTTTGCATCGCGTTCGCGGGACCAAGACGGAGCTTGAACTAGAGGTCATGCGCGAAGCAGCAACCATTACTTCGAAAGGTTACGAGCGCATTTTGAACTTCTTGAAGCCAGGAGTTTGGGAATACGAACTTGAGGCCGAATTCATGCACGAATTCTTGATGAACCGCAGCCGCGGCTTCGCCTATACTCCCATTATCGCATCTGGAAATAACGCCAACGTTTTGCACTACGTCGAAAACAACGACCAGTGTAATGACGGCGATCTCGTGCTTTTTGATGTGGGTGCGGAATATGGAAATTACACCTGTGATGTGACGCGCTGTTACCCGGTCAACGGAAAATTTACGGGCCGTCAAGCAGAAGTATATAATGCGGTTTTGAGCGTACACGAAGGCGCCATTTCTTTGCTACGTCCGGGCATCATGTTGGACGATTACCACAAAAAAGTGGGCGAATTGATGACGGAAGAACTCTTGAAACTCGGCTTGATTACCGCAGAAGATGTAGCCAACGAAGATCCTGCGTGGCCAGCTTATAAGAAGTACTTCATGCACGGCACCAGCCACTACCTCGGCTTGGACGTTCACGACTATGGTTTGTGGACCATTCCCGCGGAAGAAGGCATGGTATTCACCGTGGAGCCAGGTATTTACATCCCTGAAGAAGGATTAGGCATTCGCATCGAAGATGATATTGTGATCACCAAAGACGGTCATGAAAACATGACCCGTTCCATCCCGAAGACTGTAGAAGAAATTGAGGCATTCATGGCCCAATAATGGCCCTATTACCTTTTAAAAACGGTCAATTACACTACCATTGGCTGCCCGGAAATCCGGCGCAAAAGCCTCTGGTATTGCTGCACGGATTTTTGGAAGATTCTCGCATGTGGGACGGATTGTCGGATGCCTGGAATACCCAAGGACCCGTGCTCATGATTGACTTGCCGGGTCATGGGCAGAGCGATTCTTTCGCCGCGGTGCACACGATGGAGTTGATGGCTGAGGCTGTGGATGTAGTGGTCCAATTTTGCGAGCTCCCCACCTTCCATCTATTAGGCCACAGCATGGGCGGATATGTCGCATTAGCTTACGCTGAAACCCACCCGGAAAAGCTCGAGCAACTGGGGTTATTTTTCTCTACGCCATTGGCCGATTCGCCGGCGCGTCAGGTAATGAGGGATAAGGCAGCAGCATTGGTCCAACAAAATCACAATGCCTTCATTCGCGCGTCCATCCCTCAACTCTTTGATGCCACGATGCGAGAGGCCTTCCAGCCAGCCATTCACCGCCAGATTAATCAAAGTCTTGAGATGTCGGTGAAGGGAATCGTGGCCGCGATTCAGGGTATGAAAATTCGGAAAGACCGAGCACACATCCTCGAAAGCGGCAAAATCCCTGTGGGGGTATTTGCAGGGAAATTGGACACCGTGATCCCCTTTGAAAGCGCAGAAAAATGGTCCATGACAACAGGAGTGAACTACTGCTATACCTCGCCTTCGGGACATATGGGGCACATTACTCACAGGCAAGGCTGTATCGACGAAGTTCACCGTTGGTGGTTGGACGCGTAGGTTTCCAGGACTGATTGAAAAAAGAACGGGCGCCCGCTGGGCGCCCGTAGCATTTTAAAAAAATTGGTCCAACTTACACCACACCTTGATCTAGCATGGCATCTGCCACCTTCACAAAACCTGCGATGTTTGCGCCTTGTACGTAATCCACAGAACGATCTTCTTTGGTTCCATATTTCACACACGCCGCGTGGATATCAGTCATAATTCGGCCCAAGTGACCGTCTACCTCTTCACGAGTCCAGCTCATGCGAAGGCTGTTCTGGCTCATCTCCAAACCTGAGGTAGCTACACCACCGGCGTTCGACGCCTTACCTGGTGAGAACAACACGCCATTGCTTTGGAAGTGGTGCACCGCCTCCGGCGTACAAGGCATATTGGCACCTTCGCCAAGCGCCATCACGCCATTCGCAATCAACTTCTGGGCATCATCGCCCTTCAATTCGTTTTGAGTCGCACATGGAAGAGCCACATCACACTTCACACCCCAAGGTGTGCCCTCGTGGAACGTGATGTTTGAGAATGCATCGGCAGCCTCAGAAATACGTCCGCGACGTACGTTCTTCAACTCCATCACAACGTCCAATTGCTCACGGCTCATTCCGCCCTCACAAACGATATGTCCTGAGGAATCGCTCATGGTCAATACCGCTCCACCGAGTTCCATTACTTTCTCAGCAGCGAATTGGGCCACATTACCTGATCCTGAGATTACCACGCGCTTGCCGCTAAAGCTCTCGCCCTTAGTGGCTAACATTTCACGAGTAAAGTAAACCGTTCCGTAACCGGTCGCCTCTGGACGGATCAACGACCCGCCCCACGACAAGCTCTTTCCGGTCAACACACCCGTGAACTCGTTGCGAATGCGCTTGTACTGTCCGAACATGAAGCCGATCTCACGCGCGCCCACACCAATATCACCGGCTGGAACGTCCGTGTCCGCCCCAATGTGGCGGGACAATTCGGTCATGAAGCTTTGGCAGAAACGCATTACTTCAGCATCCGACTTGCCTTTGGGATCAAAGTTGGATCCACCCTTACCACCGCCCATAGGCAATGTGGTCAAGGCGTTTTTAAAGATTTGCTCGAAGCCCAAGAACTTCAACACGCTCAAGTTTACGGTCGGGTGGAAACGCAAGCCTCCTTTGTAGGGGCCAATTGCGCTGTTGAATTCCACGCGGTATCCTTTGTTGACGTGTACATTGCCTGCGTCGTCGGTCCATGGCACTCGGAACATAATGGTACGTTCCGGCTCCACGATACGCTCGAGTAAGCTTTTTCCTTTGTACTTCGGATTGTTTTCTATGAAGGGAATTACAGATTCTGCAACTTCCTGTACCGCCTGAATAAATTCAGGCTCGTTCGGGTTGGCGGCTTCTACCTTTGCAACAAATGCATCGATGAGGCCTTGGTACTGGCTCGACATTTTGTCTGTATGTATTGATAGGTTTTCATAGCAAATGTAGAACAAAACTGAACTTGTGAATCACATTAATGCACAGTTTTCCGACAATAGGTTTGCGCCCCGACACGTTCTATATAGCCCAATTGTATGAGCGTATTCAAACCCTGATAAACACTGGACTTTTGTTGGTTTAATCGGTAAGAAATATGATCCAATTTTACCTTCCTTCCGTGGGGAAATAGACTCAAAATCTCTGCCTCCAATACCTCGCCCTCACCCAAAATCCCGTCATTTTTTCGCCACGTCGGATAAAAACGCGGTGCAAAGTCCTCCCAACGTACCACCGCACTGGCCATCTCGTCGGCAATCAACGCGTTAGGCCCCTCGCTCATGGGCATGTTTGTCGCACCCGGCAAGGCAAAAACCTCCCTCCCATAATGGAAGGCTTGGTTGGCGGTAATCAGGGCGCCACTCTTTCGCGCAGCCTCCAACACCAGCGTCGCCAAACTCGCCCCAGCGATGAGTCTGTTGCGCACGGGAAACGTGTGCCGTTCGGGCTGCTGCGAAAAGGGTTGTTCTGTGAAATACCCCCCACCGCCATCGACCAATGCCCTGGCGAGGTTCAAATGTCGGCGCGGGGTGAAGTGGTTCATCCCCCCGGCGAGGAAGGCGGTGGTCGTGGCGCCCACATCAAGTGCCGCCTGATGAACGGCTACGTCAATTCCCAGGGCAAGACCGCTAACAAAATTTATAGGGTATTCGCTCAGATGGGTGGCCAGCTCTCGAGCCGCACGAAGGCCATATTGCGTGGGCTTGCGAGTACCCACAACGGCGAGGGGAATTTTGAACTGTGGCCATGGGCCGCGACCCATAATAGCCATGGGCGGATCCGGGAGTTCCTTGAGCATGGAGGGATAATGGGGCTCGTTGAAACAAGTTATCAAATATCCTTCCCGTTGGGCATTCCAGGTTTCGGCTTGGGCCAATTGCTGGGCACGTTCCCAATCTCGCGGCATAGGAAAGGCCGAAAGTGCGGCCTTTTCAAATTGATTCTCAAGAGTTAAGACTTCGGGCGGCAAGGAGGTAATCCATTGCTTCTTCTTTGCGTTGGTGATAGAACGGAAGAAATGCAGGCACAATAAGGGTTTCATGGCGCAAGGTTATTAACAGGTTGTGTATAAAAACTACATCCCTTGCGCGAGGTAACAAAAAGGAGTTATCCACAGTTTTTGCAAATTTGTAAGTAATGCAGATTGAATCCATCATCATACAACGTCTTTCAGAGCGCGGACGCGTGCAGATTCCCTCGTGGGGCACGTTTTACCTCATGGAAAAACCGGCCCGTTGGGACGCTGTTACGAATACAGCCTTTCCCAGAGGCAAGTATGTAGGATTCACTCCCTCCAATACTACCACCGAGAACTCTTTGTTGCCAGCCGTGATGAAGCAAATGCGCTGTACCATGGAAATGGCTGAAAGCTGGATCGCCCGCAAGGTAAACCAGTGGCAGAGCACGTTGGATTCTGGAAGTATTTTGCTGCTGCAAGGGTTAGGGTCATTCAGAAAAAACGGAGCCTTTGTAGCAGAGAAAGATAACCAATTTGACGCTCACTCATTCGGATTCTCTTCGGTAATGCTTTATTCGCTAAACGAGCCAAGCGCCTTAGAATCAAAGGTAGCAGCAAGCCTAAAACTTGTTGCCGAGCAGCGATCCGAGGGAATCAAACTTTGGAGAAAAGCCGCCGTGGCTGCAGCTATCTCGGCGCTAGTAGCGCTAGGTGTTCATCAAAGTGAACTACCCACAGAAATGGCAGGTTGGTTTGCACCGGAAAGGATAATTCAGCTTGATCACAGCGATAGGAGCCCATCCACTGAACATCCCATTGAAGAAGAAAGCGAATTGGAAACCAGCACAACAGATAGTGTCATCAGCAGCACCGTAGCACCACCTCCAGTAATTCGTAAAGCGACCTCGACCAAAAAATATTACATCATTGTAGGATCCTTCAAGATGGAAGATAATGCAAAAGCATTAGCAAAAGATCTACAGAAAGACGGTATGGATGTAAGTATCCTACCAGGATCGTTATTGAAAGTGGGTATTGGTAATTACTTGTCTCGTGAAGCTGCTAAACAAGATTTAGCTCAAATTCAGGGGAAAATAAATCAACATTCCTGGATCTACGCCTATTAAACGGCATTCTTCACTTTTAAGAAGATTAAACTAAACACCATGGCTGAATTAAAGACTCCTAAGGATAGTCTTTCGATAATGACGCAAATCGTCTTACCGAATGATACGAATACGTTAAACAACCTATTTGGAGGACAACTGCTCAGCTGGATGGACCGCTGTTGTGCCATTGCCGCTCATCGTCACTGTAAAGAGACTGTGGTTACTTCGACCATCAATAATGTAGCTTTTAAAAACCCTATTCCACATGGTGCCATTGTAACGATTGAGGCGAAGGTGAGCCGCGCTTTTTCTTCCTCAATGGAAGTCATCGCCGATGTCTATTTGGAGTCCAAAGGCCCAGGTCAGCCCCGCGTAAAAGCAAACCAAGGTATCTTTACTTTTGTGGCCGTAGATGGATTAGGACGACCTGTGAAAATCCCAAGTATTTCTCCAGAAACTGACCTTGAAAAAGAACGCTTTGCGGCAGCCTTGCGCAGACGCCAATTAGCCTTGATTATTGCAGGAAAAATGGACCCTAGCGATGCCACCGAACTCAAGGCATTGTTCTATCCTTCAGCATCTTCTGAGCAATAAGAGCGATTTCATCTACCGGGAATTTTTTCATTGGATTACGTTGCCACCATTGCACCTTTCCGTGCTTGCTAATGGGCGAGCGGCCTTTGGAAATGATTTGGCTTTGGGCCGAGTATTGTGGCCATGGCAGGAAGCCTAAACTAGGGTGCGTGGCGCCCCAGAGACTGATAAGCGGACGTTTGAAATTTGCGGCCGCGTGCATGAAACCCGTATCTCCACTGATGACTAAGGCGGCCTCCTTGACTACTACCATACCTTCGATGATGGTGGTGGTTCCGCAATAATTGGACACCCCGGAACCCAAAGGCTGCTCTAAGCTCTCCCCGATTCCCGCCTCTTCAGGTCCGCCAACTAAGGCTATGGGTAACCCTAATTTCAATAGCTCACGAATGGCCGAACGCCACTGGTCGTAATTCAATCGCTTCCCGGCATAGGTTCCTCCGATCACAACCGCTATATAAGGCCCTTCCGGTAAGATTAATGTTGTTTTTGGCAGGACCAATTCCGCCGGCACCTCCTCCTTATACTTCAATAAAGGTTGGGCCGCCTTAAAATATCGACTGACCACCGGCTCAAGAGCGAACCTTTGGCCAAAGGTCAGCAACAATACACGACGCAAATACGGCTTCTTATAGGTCAACACCTTAGCTTCCAATCCGCGCGTCCATCTCTTTGATTTCGAGGTCCCTTGTAAGTCTAAAACTGCGGTAAAACTGGACCCTTGTTCTCTAATTTTCGCCCTATCCTTCTCCCAGGAACATACTTCCGACACGCCCGGTAAACACAAGGCTACCGACCGGTAGGCATCCTTGCACAACAAAGTAACTTCATAGCCTTCATGATGTAATTGGGCCACCACAGGCGCCACCAATACCAAATCACCGATGGCGGACAATCTAACCACTAAAATGGAACGGGTTGCGCTCATTTACCAAGGAATTAAGTCGTAATGCACGACTACAATAAAAGTTAGAACAATTGCAAAAAGTATTTCAGCAATCGTTTGACGCTTAAAATATCTCAATCTATTTGCCAAATGATAACTCAGTCCTAACAGACAAATTGAGATGCCAAAAAATGATCCAAACCACCAGCCCATAAGTCCTCCGATAACAATTAGAAGCCCGCCAACAATGGAACGAGATTTATTCTTTTGGTTTGCCTTCAAATAGGATTGTACCCATTCAAAAACAGCAACAATCATCAACACTAGAGGCAATACCCACCAAGTAAAAGGTGCATCAGCCAAATCAACTTTCTCCGCACCTTGCTTGACCATTAAATAAGTCATTGGCGCCATAATCATACACCACGCTAATAGCCACTGAAGAATGGTTTTAAATCTTATTCCGCCGGTGGCAAACCAAATCATTAAGGCCCCGATCATACTATATATGGTCTCTTGCGGCAACCAATAACTCGAAAGCGCAGTTAATGTTCCACTGTGTAGTACAGACAAAACAGATGCCTTTCGTTTATGGTTCTCGGCAAGATGCCAATTCACTTCAACTATAAGCACATAAAAAAGAAAAGTGCTGATTTCGAATTCTACGCTCCAATAAATGGCCAACAAGAGAAAGGTCATAAATCGTAAAGCGCTAGTCTTAATCACCCAGCGATCACGCAATAATGTCCAAGACAACCATAGCCAAACGGCTCCTAAGCCAAAGCTTAAAATAACCTCTTTCCAACCTCCAATTCCCGTGGAGAAAATAATAGCGAATGCCACCACAGCAGCAGCAAAAACTCGGATTCCCGAATAGGCATCAATCTTTCTGTAATAGCGAAGAAGCATCTGCTTTTTTGTTTTATTTTAGCGCCATCAAACGCTCATGCTATGTTAAGAAATTTCTTTGAGGGCCTAGGTGATTTTTTCCAGGCAACATTCAAAATACTACCAAATGCAGGGGATTCTGTAAATACACTATTTATGTTAGTCATCAGTGGAGGCCTCCTGTATTGGATTCTCCAAATGAGAAAACACAAAGCAAATGGTGAAGCTTAATTGCGAAGACTTCTAACAAAAAGCCCCGGCTCACGCCGGGGCTTTTTATTTATAGGTATTTGGAGGGCTCGCTCCGCTCGCCCCTTCATTACAAATCAAATCCAATGTCCTTGCGGAAGTTCATCCCCTGGAAGCTCACCTCAGCTATAGAAGCATAGCTCTTGGCCAAAGCTTCATCCTTGTCCGCGCCAAAGCTGGTAAAGGCCATCACACGGCCTCCGTTCGTCACCACTTCATCTGTACCCTTGGTACCGGCATGGTAGACCGTCGTAGCTTCAAAATCACGCAAACCTGATATCAGTTCTCCTTTTTTATAGGCTTCTGGATAGCCACCCGCCACAACCATCACAGTGGTAGCGGTTTGAGGATTTACCTGAAGATCTACTTGGTTCAAGGTCCCTTCATGCATAGCAACGAACAGATCGATAAGGTCGCTCTCCAAGCGTGGGATTACCACTTCTGTTTCCGGATCGCCCATGCGGACATTATATTCAATCACCTTCGGTCCTTTAGAAGTATTAATCAATCCAAAGAATACAAACCCTTGGTACGGAAGGTTGTCTTTGACTAATCCTTTAATCGTCGGCTCGATAATTTCCTTGACTGTGCGCTCACGAAGTATAGCATCAAAGAATGGCACTGGGCTCACGGCCCCCATACCACCGGTATTCAATCCAGTATCTCCTTCACCTATTCTTTTGTAATCCTTCGCTTCGGGCAGAATGACATATCCGCCATGACCGTCCGTCAACGCAAAAATGCTGAATTCAATACCCGCTAGGAATTCTTCGATGACCACGCGTGATGAAGCATCGCCAAACTTGGCATCCACCAACATGTTCTTGAGCTCTTCCTTGGCCTCATCAAGATCTTCAATGATCAACACGCCCTTTCCTGCGGCAAGACCATCAGCCTTCAACACATACGGCGCATCCAAGGTCTCCAAAAAGGCTTGGCCTTCAGCCAACGTATCCTTCGTAAAGGTTTGGTAGGCTGCCGTTGGAATGTTGTGACGCATCATGAACTCCTTCGCAAAATCTTTGGAGCCCTCAAGCTCTGCAGCCGCCTGGCGTGGACCTACTACGATAAGATCTGATAACATGACATCGGCTTTCAAACCATCGTGCACTCCTGCCACCAAAGGTGCTTCCGGACCGATCACTACGATATCTATGGCATTGGCTTTCACAAAGGCGCCGACCTCAGCAGCATCCTCAATATTCATCGCTACATTTTCGCCCAGTTGATGTGTTCCAGCATTTCCAGGTGCGATAAACAAATTGCCCAATTTTGGACTTTGAGAAATCTTATGAGATAATGCGTGCTCGCGACCGCCCGAGCCTAAAACCAATACGTTCATGAAAGTGTGTGTTTACAAGGGGCAAAAATAACCCGAAAAGATGGGGGAATCAATTAAGATTCACGTCCATGCAGCCATTGGGCAAATTCTTTTAACGGCGCCAAGGATTGCGCGTCCAAAGAGACCTTATCTAAGGCTGCTAAAGAGAGTTGATAGTAACGGTCTATCTCGCTTTTGGCAAAGGCATCTACGTCCAAAATTTTGTACAGCTCTTGGAAAGACTCCACCTTGTCCTCGTTGGCCGGCATCGCAACATATTCAGAAAAGTCGATGCGCTGCAGGGCTGCACGTTTCTCCGCCTCGATCCATAACAAGGTCTTCTTATTGCTCAAAATATCACCGCCTACTTGCTTTCCGAATTTCTCTGGATCGCCGTAGACATCTAGGTAATCGTCTTTGATCTGGAACGAAGTCCCCAACAACAGCGCAAATTCATACAATGCTTCCGCATCCTCTTTTGTCGCACCGCCGACGAGGGCACCAATTTTCATGGCACAACCCAGCAAGACCGAAGTCTTGAATTGGATCATCTTAATATAAGTATCCAAAGCCACCTGGTCCATAGTTTCAAAATCCATGTCCATCTGCTGGCCCTCACAGACCTCTAGCGCTGTTTGAGAGAACGTCGCTAATACCTCTGGTAACAATTCCGGCGAACATTGCGCCACATATTGGTAAGCTTTGACAAGCATCCCGTCTCCACTTAGGATACCAATATTTTCGTCCCACTTGATATGTACAGTCTCTTGTCCGCGTCGCAACGGCGCAGCATCCATGATGTCGTCGTGAATGAGCGAAAAGTTATGGAAGAGCTCAATGGCCATCGCTTGGGGCATGGCTTTCGAAGGGTCGCCGTACAAACCTGCTCCCATCAAAGCCAAAACAGGACGCAATCGCTTCCCGCCAAGGTTCATGATATAATGCATAGGATCGTACAGCTTCTCAGGGGCTGATCCTAGTTGTAGGGCATCTATTTCTTTTTGGAATAAGGCTTGTAAGGCGGCAAGGTCTTTCATCTATCGCAAGAGTTTCATCAGGTATTCTCCGTACCCACTCTTAACGAGAGGTTGGGCCAATTGTTCGAGCTGCGTTGCATCAATAAATCCTTGCTCGAAGGCAACCTCTTCAATACAACCCACCTTCAATCCTTGGCGTTCTTCAATGACTTCCACGAACTGACCGGCTTGTTGCAGACTTGCAAAGGTTCCAGTGTCCAACCACGCGGTTCCGCGGTCCAATACGCCCACCTCCAAGGCGCCCATCTCTAAGTAAATCTTGTTCACATCAGTGATCTCTAACTCACCTCGAGGACTTGGCTTCAAATTCTTTGCAATGCCCACCACTCTATTATCGTAGAAGTACAAGCCTGGAACGGCATAATCGCTCTTCGGCTCCGACGGCTTCTCTTCGATACTTAGGGCTTTCATCTCTTGGTCAAATTCCACCACCCCATAGCGCTCTGGATCACTTACGCGGTAAGCAAATACAACACCACCGCTGGGATCCTTACTTTCTTGCAACACCTCGGTCATAGAGGAGCCGTAGAATATATTGTCGCCCAGAATGAGCGCCACACTATCTTCTCCGATGAACTTCTCGCCTAAAACGAAGGCTTGCGCCAATCCCTCCGGACGTTCCTGAACCGTATATTCGAAGCGACACCCCAGCTGAGACCCGTCTCCCAATAGCTTTTGGAATAGTGGCGCATCATGCGGAGTTGTAATGATGAGTATCTCGCGAATGCCCGCTTGCATCAACGTGCTCAGCGGGTAATAGATCATGGGCTTATCGTAGACCGGCATCAGTTGTTTACTCACTGCCAAGGTCAATGGATGTAATCTGGTACCGGACCCGCCGGCAAGGATAATGCCCTTCATAATTCTAGCTTTCTGATTCGTCTGGATCTACCTCTGAATCATAAATATCGATAATGTTCTCGCTTAAATCCTTCTTGGTGACCCATTTTTCCATCGTCATTAAGAACGAAGGCAACAGAATAAGATTGCTCAACATGGCGACGAAAAGGGTAATTGAGGTCAACAATCCTAGGCTCTGGTTGCCCGCAAAACTCGACGTCATGAATACAGAGAAACCACAGAACAGCACAACAGAGGTATAGAACATACTCAAGCCCGTCTCCAAAATGGAGCTCTTCACTGCCCACTTGATATTCCAACCGTTAGACTTTAACTCTTGACGATATTTAGCCAAGAAGTGGAGGCTATCATCCACTGAAATACCGAAGGCGATACTAAAGACCAAGATGGTTGATGGTTTTAAAGGGATGCCCGCATACCCCATAATCCCTGCCGTGATGAGCATAGGAATGAGGTTCGGTATCAATGAAATCAACACCATTCTTCCACTCATGAACAGCAGCGCCATTATGATAGAGATGGCTACTACTGCCAGTACCAACGAAAGGATCAAGTTGTTGATGAGGTAGGTGGTTGAACGAATGAATTTGATCGAGGCTCCCGTAATGCTTACATCATAGTTCTCCCCAGGAAAAATTTCCTCAACCATTTTTTTTACCCTATCGGTCAAAACCCTCATCTCAGGCGTGGTTAAGTCTGCCATTTGAGCGGAAATCCGAGCCTTTTGACCGTTCTCTGTGACCAATGATTTCGCTAATCCCGTTTCATCCTTAAGTCCACGAGGTAAGTAGGTAAGTAACCATTGTTGCTCAGACCTTGTTGGCAATGAATACATATCAGGGTTTCCAAACAAAACCCCTTGCTTGGCAAACTTCACAAAATCAACAATACTTAGCGGGCGACTTAACTCTGGCAGCGCCTCTAAACTATCTTGAAGCTGTTCTATCCTGCGAAGATTCGTCAGACGTTCTATACCCCCTTCACGTTTTGTATCGATTACAATGTCCATTGGTACCACACCACCAAACTTGCGCTCGAAGTACTTTACGTCTTTGTAAATAGGATTGTTCTTATTAAAATCCGCAGTGATATTTCCCGCAGTTTCAATCTTAGTCATACCATAAATAGCTGCAACGACTGCGATGGTAGTAATCAGGTACACTTTCTTGCGATGATTTTCGACAGAATTATCCAAGAAGTCAAGGAAATTTACCAGCCATCCTACATCAAAATGATTCAAATGGCGCTCTTTAGGGGGACTTACAAAACTGTAAATGATGGGTACAAGAATCAGGGAAAGAACGAAAACTCCCATGATGCTCAATGAGCTTATCACTCCAAAATCTACAAGGTTTTCACTACTGGTTAATGTAAAAGCTGCAAAACCCAACGCGGTTGTCGTATTAGTTATGAAAGCAATGTAACCGACCTTGGAAATCACTCGTTCTATTGCCTCAATCTGATTACCGTGTTTTTTAAACTCTTGATGGTATTTATTTATCAGATAAATACAATTAGGTACACCGATTACTATGATTAGGGGTGGAACTAAAGACGTTAAAATAGTAATGTTGAAGTCAAACAGTCCCATTATCCCAATCCCCCAGACTGCGCCAAGAATAACAATCAATAAGCTTATTGCAGTGGCTCGGAAACTTTTTAGAAAAAGGAAAAATATGATCACAGTCACTAACAGAGTTAGGCCAACCGTTTTATAAATCTCTGCTTCTAACTTACTAGCATTCGCGATACGCAACCAAGGTAGACCCGACATATGTAAGTCTCTCCCTGTGGATTCCTCCCAAGCAAAGATATGTTCCATGGCCCCTTCAACTATAGGGACTATTTGTTTATTGTAAAGACGTGATTCGTCAATACGAACCACGGCCATGTAGGTATCCCCTTGGTATAAACCTCCCTTATAAAAAGGCCAGCTCTTAACACGAGCTTCAAGTGCTATTTCCTCCTCGCCATTCCTGGGCAATGCTTTAAACAGTGTATCTGGTGTTAGTTTTTCAGTGGTGCTATCGACCACAAGACCATAGGCCTCTGTTAAGCTTTGAACAAACTCAACTCCATCGATACTTCGTAAATCCGACATTAGACCTGTCCATTCTTCCAAATGATCTCGTTTGAAAAAATCAGGATCTTCCATGGCTATCACGATAGTATTGGACACTTGACCAAACTCCTCCACCAATTGATCGTACTCTATCGAAACGGAATCCGTATCCGGCATCAACTTCGCAAACCCATAGTCCATCTCAACGGACGTCCCTTGATACGCCATGAATGCAGTTGCCAAGGCAACACTTACCAGCCAGGCAAGGCGATTACGCAGTAATATTTTTGTGATCATGTTCCAGAACATGCCTTAGTCTTCAATGACCCAACCTTGCGCAAGCAGTGGAAGGGCCTTTTTGTATTTGATATTCTTCACCTCACCGGTCTGCATGTTACGGACCGTTACCGCATCATTGCGGCCATAAGTCTTCCCTTCCTTGACTACAGGAGCCGTTTTCACAGGCCTCGGTGTAGCAGGTGCAGAACCACCACTTACTCGTTCGGCTTCTACTGGCCCATCCAAACTTGGATGACTTTCTTGTAGTTTAGGTTGCTTCACTGGCGCTGCAGGTGCCTGGCGCATTTGGCTAGGATCTGAAGCAGGTAATCCACCTCGGTATAAGAATCCAACAATTTCTTGATTGATTCGTGCCACCAATGACTTGAACAACTCGAAAGATTCAAACTTGTAGATCAGTAGCGGATCTTTTTGTTCGTATACGGCGCCCTGGACGCTTTGACGAAGATCGTCCATAGCACGCAAATGTTCTTTCCACTCGTCATCGATGATAGCAATGGAAATGCCTTTTTCGATATCCGTTATGAGGGATGTTCCTTCTGTGCCGATAACTTCTTGCAATACTGAAGTCACCTGCAAGGTCTTTTTCCCGTCAGTAATAGGCACTAGAATCTTATCAAACTTGTTGTTTTTATCCTCATGAACTTGTTGGAATACTGGCAGGGCCGCTGTGGCAATACGATGGCTCTTTTCCTTATAATAGTGAGTAGCTTGCTGAAATAAATCATTACAGACTTCGTCAAAGCCTTGGCTGGCGAAAGTCTCTGCCTCCATTTGCGGTTCAAAAGCAAACGTGCGGAAGAAATCCAATCTAAATGCATCCCAATCTTTAGACGGCTGGTACGCTTCTACAAGATCCGCAAGGGTATCGTACACCATATTGATGATGTCCACCTTTATGCGATCTCCACTTAAAGCATTACCTCGACGCTTGTAAATAACAGTTCGCTGACTATTCATGACATCGTCATACTCTAGCAAGCGTTTTCGCGTCCCAAAATTGTTCTCTTCTACTTTCTTCTGGGCACGCTCTATGGATTTAGATACTAAGCTATGTTGTATAACTTCACCCTCCTCAAGACCTAATCTGTCCATCAATCCTGATATACGCTCAGAGTTGAACAAGCGCATGAGCTTATCTTCCAAGGAAACAAAGAACTGTGAAGAACCTACATCACCTTGACGACCGGCACGACCGCGCAACTGGCGATCCACACGACGGCTATCATGACGCTCTGTACCGATGATAGCCAAACCGCCTGCGGCTTTACTCTCGTCGGTCAACTTAATATCCGTACCACGACCCGCCATGTTCGTCGCGATGGTTACCATCCCTGGCTTACCTGCTTCGGCAACAATCTCTGCTTCTGCCTGGTGGCGTTTCGCGTTCAATACTTGGTGCGGCACCTTGCGCATTTTCAATGTACGGCTCAATAATTCAGAAATATCTACGGATGTCGTACCAACCAATACTGGGCGTCCTGCCTCACGCATGGAAAGCACCTCATCGATCACTGCATTGAATTTCTCACGAGCAGTTTTGTAGACATAATCTTCGCGGTCGTCACGAGCAATAGGTCTGTTGGTCGGAATGACCACTACCTCTAATTCGTATATCTCCCAGAACTCTCCTGCCTCCGTTTCTGCTGTACCGGTCATCCCTGATAACTTGTGGTACATGCGGAAGTAGTTCTGAAGAGTAATGGTTGCATAAGTTTGCGTCGCGGCTTCAATCTTTACGTTCTCCTTGGCTTCTATGGCTTGGTGTAAGCCGTCCGAATAGCGGCGTCCCTCCATAATACGACCGGTCTGCTCATCGACAATCTTGACTTTGTTGTCCATGATCACGTACTCTGTATCCTTCTCGAACAATGCGTAGGCCTTGAGTAATTGGTTTACCGTATGAATGCGTTCACTCTTCACGCTGTAGTCGCGTAAAATGCTGTCTTTCTGGTTGGCCTTTGCCTCAGCGGGAAGCTCTCCTTTTTCTAAAGCGCTGAGCTCAGCTGTGATATCAGGCATCACAAAAAAGTCCTTCGCGGTATTCTGCGAAATCAAATCAATGCCCTTCCCAGTCAACTCGACTTGATTGTTCTTTTCTTCGATGGTAAAAAAGAGGTCCTCATCGATGAGTTTCATCTTTTTACCTTGCTCTTGCAGATATACGCCTTCGGTTTTCTGCAATAATGATTTCATCCCGTCTTGAGAAAGAAATTTAATCAGCGGCTTCGATTTCGGAAGCCCGCGATACGCACGCAGTAATTTTACACCACCTTCATCTGTATTACCATCGGCAATAAGCTGTTTTGCTTCATTGAGTTCCTTTTGAACCAACACTTTTTGAGCGGTCATCAACGCCTCTACAAAACCTTTGAGTTCGTTAAACTGGTGTTGATCGCCTTTAGGGGTAGGACCTGAAATAATTAACGGCGTACGTGCATCGTCAATCAATACACTATCAACCTCATCCACAATGGCGTAGTGATGTCCGCGCAGTTGCACACGGTCTTCGTCGCGACGCGCCATGTTATCACGCAAGAAATCGAAACCAAATTCATTGTTTGTTCCATAGGTGATATCACAGAAATAGGCCGCACGGCGGGCATCAGAATTTGGCTGATGCTTATCAATACAATCGATGGTTAGCCCATGGAAGTTGAAAATAGGTGCCATCCATTCGCTATCACGTTTTGCGAGGTAGTCGTTCACGGTAACCACGTGAACACCGCGACCTGCCAATGCATTGAGGTAAACCGGTAGGGTGGCCACTAAGGTTTTCCCTTCCCCAGTTGCCATTTCCGCAATCTTTCCTTGGTGCAATACTGTACCCCCGATGAGCTGTACATCATAGTGCACCATGTTCCAGATAATATCCCCACCTGCGGCCTTCCATCCGTTGGCATAAGTGGCGGTATCGCCATCAATAGAGATGTGGTAATGATTTTCTGCAAGTGTTCGGTCCAATTCCGAAGCCAGCACACTAACCGAACCCGCAGTGAATCGCTTGGCGGTTTCGCGAACCAGGGCGAACGCACGAGGGTGAATGTCCGTCATTACGGATTCTATCGTCTCCAAAACTTGTTCATCGAGTACTTCGATCTGCTCGTATAAAGGTTCGCGGGCGTCGTAATCCTCAGTTTGTTGAATCTGCTCGCGCAATGCTGCAATATCAGATTCCAATGAAGCTGTTGCCTCCCCTATGGTAGCCTTGAATGATTCCGTTTCTCCGCGTAACTGGTCGTTAGTCATAGCTGCCAGTTCTGCAGCGTGAGTATTGACCGCATCAACATACGGTTGCAATTTTTTTATGTCGCGGTCGCTTTTGGAGCCGACGAGTTTGGATATGAAGTTCAGCATCTGGCTGGAGTATTCTTATAAATAGTTCACAAAAATAATAGAAGGCGTCCTTGTAGACGGCTTTTCTGACTGCTAAAAAAGAGCCAATTCTCTCTAAAAGGCGAAAAATTAGCCATAATGACATTGATACACCGCTTTTGGCAGGGTAGAAAATAAGAGAAAAGGAAAGTTTTGGGAATAAAAAAGGGGAATTTGGAAGGATTCTCACGTGTTAAAAATCGGCTCAGTAACACATCGAAAATTCTGCCAAATAGCCCCTAGAACCTATCACAGAAGCATGAAAAGAAAGAACCACCAATCTTCACATACAGGACAAATATATAACAATTATGACTAAGTGTACAAATAACACTAACTTTTCTTTCACCTTGGTTTCAATTCATTACGCCCTTCCGGATGGCTTTCCCTATTTTTGCAGCCTTATACCCTTTGAGTTATGGCAGATGCATCTAAAATCTCAACGACTAACGCTCCGAAACCGGTAGGACTATACCCGCACGCAAGAAAGGTGGGCAACCTACTTTTTTTATCAGGCGTGGGACCGCGCACCGCTGGCAGCGATGCCAACGATAGCGGCGTTCCTGGATTGGAGCTTGACCACAATGGCAACTTTAAAGCCTTCGATTTCGAGGCACAGGTGCACAGCGTGTTTCAAAATGTGAAGAGCATCCTTGATGCCAGTGGTTCGAGCTGGGAACAATTGGTTGATGTGACTGTTTTTCTCGTCGACATGAAGCGTGATTTTCACACGTTTAACCGCATTTACGCGGAATACTTCAAGGACAACCAGCCTTGCCGCACCACTTGTGAAATCAACAGTTTACCGACCCCTATTGCGATCGAACTAAAGTGTATCGCTACCGTAGAATAAGCACATGAGTACATTTCCCGAATATTCCCATCTAGACCTTGCCGGAGTGCACAAGGCGGTCTTGCAACGTTGGAAAGATCAACAGGTTTTCGAACAAACCTTGATAGCCCGCAAGGATGCGAAGCCATGGATTTTCTTTGAAGGCCCTCCAAGCGCCAATGGTTTACCGGGTATTCACCACGTGATGGGACGTTCACTAAAGGACGTGTTCTGTCGTTACAAAACCCAAAAGGGATTCTTGGTCGATCGCAAGGCGGGCTGGGATACGCATGGGTTGCCGGTAGAATTGGGTGTCGAAAAAGAATTGGGCATTACTAAAGAAGATATCGGAAAGAGCATCACCATTGAAGAATACAATGAGGCCTGCAAAAATGCCGTGATGCGCTACACCGGAATCTGGAAAGATTTGACAGACCAGATGGGCTATTGGGTGGACATGGACGACCCATATGTGACCTACGATCCCAAATATATGGAAAGCGTTTGGTGGCTATTATCAGAATTGTACAACAAAGGACTGATTTACAAAGGCTACACCATCCAGCCGTATTCTCCTAAGGCGGGAACGGGCTTGAGTTCACACGAATTGAACCAGCCAGGCTGTTACCGCGAGGTAAAAGACAATACGGTCGTGGCACAGTTCAAAATGATAAAAAGTGGGCAAAGCGAACAGCTCTTTGGCGACCGCGAGGTGCACTTCTTGGCATGGACGACGACGCCTTGGACCCTGCCTTCAAATACTGCATTGACGGTCGGTCCAAAGATTGAATACAGCTTGGTCCAAACCTTTAACCAATACACACACGAGCCGGTGAATATCATTGCTGCGACTCCACTCTTGGGCAAGCTGATGGGTAAAAAGTTCGTGGAGGGCGATGTCGCCACCTATGAAGCCGGGGCGAAGAAGATTCCTTACCAAATTCTAAAGAGCGTGGTAGGTACAGAATTGGTCGGTTTGGCGTACGAACAACTGTTGCCCTATGCCCTTCCTGCAGAAAACGCCGATCAGGCGTTTCGCATAATTCCTGGAGACTTTGTGACCACAGAGGACGGGACGGGCATTGTGCACACGGCGCCAACCTTTGGTGCGGATGATGCTCGTGTGGCAGCGGATGCAGGAGTTCCACCGCTTTTGGTTGAAGATGAAGCAGGAAACTTGGTACCACTGGTTGATTTACAAGGACGATTCCGCGCTGAACTTCATGATGAAGTGTTCGGGCTTGGTGGAGAGTACATCAAGGCTGAATATTTGACGGAAGAGGAGCAGACAGCAGAATTGGCCCTTCAACAAAATAGATTGAAGCATATCATCCCTGAACTCAAGAACTATTTGAGTGTGGATGAGCGTTTGGCGTTGAAACTCAAGATTGAGAACAAGGCCTTCAAGATCGAGAAATACGAGCACAGCTACCCACATTGTTGGCGTACGGATAAACCCGTCTTGTACTACCCATTGGACAGCTGGTTCATTAAGAGTACAGCCAATAAAGACCGCATGATCGCTTTGAACAAAACGATCAACTGGAAACCGGCATCGACGGGTACGGGACGTTTCGGGAATTGGTTAGAAAACCTCAACGACTGGAACTTGAGCCGTTCGCGTTTCTGGGGTATTCCCCTACCTATTTGGAGCACCGAGGAGGGAGATGAGCGCCTTTGTATTGGCAGCGTGGCCCAACTCCATGAAGAGATCCAAAAATCCATCGCGGCAGGCCACATGAGTAGCAACCCGCTGGGATCCTTTGAGCCCGACAATATGAGCAAAGAGAACTACGATAAAGTAGATCTGCATCGTCACATCATGGACGGTGTTGTGCTGGTAAGCCCTAGCGGCAAACCGATGCACCGCGAGAGTGACCTGATCGATGTTTGGTTTGACAGTGGTTCTATGCCGTATGCACAGTGGCACTACCCCTTTGAAAACAAAGATAAAATTGAGAACAACGGCGCCTACCCAGCACATTTCATCGCGGAAGGGGTGGATCAAACGCGCGGTTGGTTCTTCACCCTTCACGCCATCGCTTCGATGGTCTTTGATAGTGTCGCGTATAAAACGGTGATTTCGAACGGACTCGTACTGGATAAGAACGGACAAAAAATGTCCAAGCGCTTGGGCAATGCCGTTGATCCATTTACCACCATGGATCAATACGGAGCCGATGCCCTGCGGTGGTACATGTTGACCAATGCCTCACCTTGGGACAATCTCCGTTTCGACATGGACGGATTGGAAGAGGTGCGTCGTAAGTTCTTCGGAACACTCCATAACACCTATGCCTTCTTCGCTTTATACGCCAATGTCGACGGCTTCAAGTTTGAAGAAGCGGAAATCCCTATTAGCGAACGCCCTGAAATGGACCAGTGGATTCTGTCAGAATTGCATTCGTTGGTTGCGGAAGTGGAATCGGGAATGGAGGCCTTCGAGCCTACTCGCGCATTCCGTCCGGTGCAGGAGTTTACCACAGAGAAATTGTCGAACTGGTACGTGCGCTTAGGTCGTCGTCGCTTCTGGAAAGGCGAATACGGTCAGGACAAGATCAGCGCTTACCAGACTTTGTGGACGTGTTTGGAAACTTTGAGCCGCTTGATGGCACCGTTGGCGCCTTTTTATGCGGACCAATTATACCAGGACCTCTACGCTGGCATTAGCAAAGATGGATTGAGCAGTGTGCATTTGACTTCTTTCCCTGAGGCCGATGCGAGCCTGATTAAACCGGAACTAGAAAAGAAAATCAATACAGCACGTAAGCTTACTTCATTGGTACTTTCTATCCGTAAAAAGGAAAACCTCAAGGTGCGTCAACCACTCTCTAGAGTGTTGGTACCGGCGCTGAACGACAGCGATGCAGCCCTTTTGGAGAGCATTCGCGAAATTTTACTTGCCGAGGTGAATGTGAAAGCGTTGGAGGTCATTGCCCCTGATGCTGGAGTGTTCGTGAAGAAGGTGAAGCCAAACTTTAAGGCATTAGGGCCGAAGGTAGGGCGCCACATGAAAGCGGTGAAAGCCTTTGTAGAAGGAATGGACAGTGCTGCGATCGATGCTTTTGAAGCAGCCGGATCAGTTACTTTCGAGGATCAAGGGTTACCAGTGACTATTTCTATAGAGGATTGTGAAGTGGTGACTGAAGATATTCCGGGCATGTTAGTAGCTACCGGCGATGGCTTGACTGTTGCACTGGATGCGGAACTTACAGATGCTTTGAGAAACGAAGGCTTAGCAAGAGAATTGGTCAACCGCGTACAGAACCTCAGAAAGTCTTCAGGACTTGAGGTAGTGGACCGCATTGATATCGAAATTGTAGCTTCCGAAGGGTTCCAATCAGCGCTCGCAGCATTTGTAGATTATGTGAATACAGAGGTATTGGCAGATTCTATATCTTATGTTGATAGCGCGGAACATACTATGAATGTCGAAGGGCATGAAATAAGTGTTTCAATTATCAAAAAATAAAATTATTTTCGGTGCCTTCCCTAACCGACTTTGGTTCTGATTAACACTAGAAATTATGGCAGGAACAGAAAAAACAAGATTCTCAGATAGTGAACTTCAAAAGTTCAAGGAGATTATCTTGAAAAAAATCGACAAAGCAGAGCGTGACCTTGATTTGTTGCGTGAGCAATTTGCCAACGATAAAAACAACGGAACGGACGACACGTCACCACAATTTAAATCTTTTGAGGAAGGCTCGTCCGTGATGAGCAAGGAGAGCAATTCACAACTCGCCGCGCGTCAAGAGAAGTTCATTCGCGACTTGAAGAACGCCTTGATTCGCATTGAAAATAAAACCTACGGCATTTGCCGTGTGACTGGAAAGTTGATTGAAGCGGAGCGACTAAAATTGGTCCCACATGCTACCATGAGCATGGAAGCCAAATTGAAGCAACGTTGAGAAAAGCCCTCTACATTGTCCTTGGTACCTTATTGATCGACCAGTTAGTAAAGCTGTGGGTCAAAACCTCTATGTATTTGGGTCAAAGTCACGAAGTCACTTCTTGGTTTTTTATTCATTTTACAGAAAACCCAGGCATGGCTTGGGGAATTACTTGGGGGGGTGTCACCGGTAAAATTGCCCTAACCCTTTTCCGTGTAGTAACCATAGTCGGCATTGTCTATTGGTTACGCCACAGCTTGAAAAAAGGTGTGGGTGCAGCAGGTGTATGGGGCATCAGTCTTATTCTGGCAGGTGCTATTGGCAATGTGATCGACGGCTTGTTCTACGGAATGATTTTTTCAGATAGCCTGGGCCGAGTGGCTACCATTTTGCCTGAAGCAGGAGGCTATGCGCCGTTCTTACAAGGCAAGGTGGTCGATATGTTATACTTCCCGCTGTTTAGCGGCGAACTACCACAATGGATACCCATCTGGGGAGGAGAATATTTTACCTTCTTCCGTCCCATCTTCAACATCGCTGATATGGCTATTTCAACGGGGGTGGGATTGTTGTTCTTCTTCCAACGTAGCGTATTTAAATAATGCTCGGGGCCATCGCCCATAGCATAGGAGCCCATACACTGTGGTTATACCCTGACGGTACCGCGTATTGGGCCGAGGAAAACACCCTTTTTATTGCAGACGTACATCTAGGGAAAAGCGGGCATTTTCGCGCTTTTGGTATACCTACACCAAAGGGCATTCACACCCACGCCATGCGCTTGTTACGAAATGCTTTTGCACGACACGATGCGGCACAAATCATCTTTCTCGGCGACCTGTTTCACAACCTACAGAATACTGAAACTCGGGATCTGCTAGACCTGATGGAAGAGTTTGCCGAGCATTCCTTCGTACTAATTAAGGGCAATCATGACGTGGATATACCAGTCCATTCATCACTTGAAGTGACGAATCATCTCGCCGTTGGACCTTTCCTTTGCCTGCACGAGCCTCCAGGGTCTAATTTCGATCAAAACATACCTTTCGATCCCGATCTCATCCAATCCAATTATTCGGAAAACTTCTTATTGTGTGGCCATCTCCACCCAGGCGCCACCCTTAAAGGCAAGGGCCGTGGACGCATTAAAATGAAGGCATTTTTCTTCAATGATTCCCTCGGGGTATTACCTGCCTTTGGTCCCTTCACTGGGGCACACCCATTGCAAGTGGAGGGCAAATATTACGGCATCGCTGAAGGGCGCATTTTTCCTCTTTTTTAACCCTCTTTTAACGAGCGTTTTCACACAGTTTGTTTTCTTTTGGATGAAGAAAAAACTTACGTTATGGAAGGTGCTCCAGATATCATTGCATTAAATGAAAAAATTAAAAACGAAAGTGCTTTTGTTGACCTTATTAAAAGTGAATTAGGGAAAGTCATTGTGGGTCAAGAAAGCATGGTCGAAGGACTGCTCATCGGGCTCTTAGCAAATGGCCATATCCTCCTCGAAGGAGTGCCTGGACTTGCTAAAACACTAGCCATTAATAGCCTAAGTAGAACGCTTGGTGGAAGTTTTTCTAGGGTCCAATTCACTCCTGACCTACTCCCTTCTGACGTGGTGGGAACGCAAATCTACAATATGAAGGACCATGCGTTCGAAACCAAACAGGGACCTATTTTTAGCAATTTCGTCTTAGCCGACGAGATCAACCGTGCCCCTGCCAAAGTTCAGAGTGCCCTTCTTGAGGCTATGCAAGAGCGTCAAGTGACCATCGGCGAGGAAAGCTACCCTCTACCCAAACCCTTCCTGGTTATGGCCACCCAAAATCCGGTGGAACAAGAGGGAACCTATCCGCTTCCCGAAGCTCAAATGGATCGATTCCTCCTCAAAGTTCAACTCGGCTATCCTTTGAAAGAAGAAGAGCGTGAGATCATGCGCCGCCAGATGGGCGAGGGTTTTGCCGAGCTAAACGCTGTAGTGAGCTTAGAGCAGATTCTGCATGCCCGCCAATTCATCGATAAGATTTACATGGACGAAAAAATCGAGACTTATATTCTCGATATCGTCTTTTCAACGCGAGCGCCTCAAGAGTATAAGATGGACGACCTCGTGAATAAAATCAGCTTCGGAGCTTCTCCAAGAGGGTCGATAGCGCTCGCAAAAGCGGCACGCTGTCATGCCTTCTTAAGGCACCGCGGATTCGTGACACCCGAAGATGTTCGTGCGGTAGCGCCGGCAGTATTGCGCCACAGAATTGGCCTCACCTACGAGGCAGAAGCGGAAGAGATGACCACGGAAGATATCGTGAGTACGGTATTAAATACTTTAATGGTTCCTTAATTCTGTGGATGCACTAGAACTTCTTCAAAAAGTTCGGCGCATAGAGATTAAGACGCGTCGACTTAGCGATCAACTCTTCTCCGGCGAATACCAAAGTTCGTTCAAAGGCCGTGGAATGAGTTTCGCCGAAGTGCGCCCATACCAAAATGGCGATGATGTTCGAAGTATAGATTGGAATGTAACCGCGCGTAAACGCAGTCCTTACATCAAAGTTTTTGAGGAGGAACGAGAAATGGCACTTTTCCTTGTCATCGATATTTCAAAAAGTACGCGCTATGGAACTCAACGCAGGTCCAAAGGGGATTTATTGACGGAAATTGCTGCGACCTTGGCCTTTAGCGCGATGGGGAACAACGATAAAATTGGGCTCATTTTGTTCGCCGGTCAAGTCGAGAAGGTCATTCCTCCGAAAAAGGGCAAGTCGCACGTCATGCGCATTATCAAGACTATTTTGGAGCACGAACCTCAGCACGAGGGCACCAGAGTGGACCTCGCACTCGAGCATTTAATGCGCATTCAAAAAAGACATAGCATCGTTTTTGTGATGAGTGACTTTATGGGCGAGCTCCCGGAGCGAGCCCTTAAAATAGCCGCAAAGCGCTTCGATTTGTGTGCCATTCATGCCTACAATGACGGGGAGCAACACTTGCCAAAGGTGGGATTAGTGCCAGTAGTCGATGCAGAAACCGGGGGACTACAATGGTTCAGAAGCGGCAGTAAGAAGTTTCAACAAGCACTCAAAGCCAGGCATTTAAAGCACAAAACACAGGTGATAGATTTGGCCAAACGAGCCGGTGCCGGGTGTATTACTCTGAGTGATCAAGATGATTTTGTACCTCCATTACTCCAATTCCTAAAATCCAAAGGCCGATGAAAAAATTGTTAGTAGTGGTATTAATGATTGGATGGTCTGCAATGCAAGCCCAAGTGACTGCGCGCTGGGATACCACGCAGCAGGTCATAGGCGGTATGGTAGTTTTAGAAGCCGAGTTCGCCCAAGAGGATGCAGTTGTTAAACCAGATACGGTAGGCGAATTATTATGGCTCAGTGAGGAAATAGACTCCTCAGGGGATTACACGGTATACCGTTGGACGGCATTGGCGGTAGATACAGGTCAAATAATCATCGAAGGCTGGCCCCTGGAACCGTTAAGTGTTCAATTCTTGCCGGCAATTGAAGGCTTAGAAAAAGAGGAGGCAAGAGGTCCTAAAGACGTTCCTTTCTCAATTTGGTGGTGGATCGTAGCCTATAAATGGTGGTTGCTGGGAACACTATTAACTGTATTAGCAATTTGGTATGTATGGCGGAATTGGACCCCAAAAACCAAAAGTGAGGTAGAAGTCATTTCTGAGGAAGATCCTTTTGAGACCGCCATTAGTGCAATACAAGAAATTCGCGCAAATAAACCTTGGGAAAATGATGTCAAACAGTATTATGTGGCATTAGGCAATTTAGTCCGTCGATACCTAAGTATTCAAACCGGGTTGCCATTGTCAGAGAAGACCACTGAGGAGGCCTTGGAAGTGGTTAAAGCTCGGTGGACCGCAGCACAGAGAGAAGATTTTGCCTTTATCATGAGCCGCGCTGATGTAGTAAAGTTCGCAAAAGGAACCATGGACGTGAACACACACGTGGGGTGTCTGGATAAGGCAGAAGACCTAATTATTCAATTCAAACCTGAAGTCGATGACGAATAATTGGGAATTTGCGCAACCAGAGTGGCTTTGGCTTTTATGTATTATCCCATTGGGATGGGCATGGATGATTTGGCGTCGTCGATTACATTTTAATCGATATCGGTATTCTCAAGTAGATGGCTTGCCAAATAGTTTCTATGGACATATTCGTCAATGGACAGGTTTATTATCCTGGCTGGCATTAGGGGCTTTCATCGTTGCTTTAGCGCGTCCGCAAAGTTCTAAGGTTATTCAACAGCCCGCTCAAAATTTGGGTATAGATATGATGTTGGCCTTAGATATCAGCCCTTCTATGCTGTCTAGGGATCTTGAACCAAATAGACTGGAAGCATTAAAAGTCGTAGCACAAGATTTTGTCAACCAAAGATCAATGGATAGAATTGGGCTAGTCATTTATGCAGGTGAAGCATATAGCCCCGTTCCATTAACTACCGATCATGCATTATTAAACTCACAAATAGCAAGTCTACGATATGACTTACTGGAGGGAGGAACCGCAATAGGTATGGGATTAAGTACTGCAGTAAATAGATTGGTCGACTCACAAGCTAAAAGTAAGGTGATCATCTTACTAACTGATGGGGAGAACACAACGGGACTGGTAGATCCTACTCAGGCCGCAACATTAGCGGAAAATCTTGGAATAAAAGTATACACCATAGGTTTAGGAACTAATGGTATGGCACAGATGCCTGTGGCGAAAAATCCTTTGACAGGAAAATTGATCTATGAGCTACAACAAGTTAGAATTAACGAAGAGTTGCTCCAACTCATTGCAACAAAGACTGGGGGTCAATATTTCCGTGCCACCGACAACAAAAGCTTACAAGAGATATATACATTAATTGATTCCATGGAAAAAAGTGAAATTGAAGGCTATCAATTCTTTCAATATACCGAGCACTTTTTCAAGTGGGTCTGGCTGGGGCTTATTATCCTTGGAATAGAGTTATTGTTGAATTTCATTCTTCTTAAAACCGCATTTTAATGGCATTTAAATGGCAACATCCTGAGTGGCTTTGGATAGGACCAGTGTTATTCCTGGCGGTAATGCTTGTATCAATCCTTTTTAACCGATGGCGTAATGGCGTTTGGAGAACATTAGGTCTAAAAGAATTGGGGGGGGCTCTTACTACAGGAGCAAGAGGTAATATGCGATTCTTTACACGCCATATTCTTTTGGCATTAGCTGTTGGCTGTGCCGGGATGAGTTTAGCTAACTTGCAAATGGGGGGACAAAAACAGCTTGTTGAACGTCGAGGAGCAGATGTAGTGTTTGCCTTAGATGTGAGTCGAAGTATGATGGCTGAGGATATCGCACCAAATAGGTTAGATAAGGCCAAGTTATTAATCTCAAGAACTATAGATAATCTGGGAGGTGATAGAGTTGGGCTTGTAGCATACGCAGGCAATGCCTACCCTGCACTTCCTATTACAACGGATTATGCAGCGGCTAAAATGTCTTTAATTAGTGCTGATCCAGATCAAATACCCACGCAAGGAACAAACTTAAGTAGTGCCTTAGAATTTGCTCAAGAGTATTTCAATCCTGCTTCTCCTGCCGGTCGTTTTATTATTGTTTTGACAGATGGTGAAGACCATGAATTTTCTAACTCGCCTATAAAGTCAGATTTGCCCATTAACATAATGGTCGTTGGAGTCGGCACCGCAAAGGGCGGTCCTATTCCGATATCTAAGAAAAATAATGGAACTTCATACAAGAAAGACAATGACGGTCAAGTTGTAATTACCAAAAGAGACGATGCTGTTCTTCAAGATATTACTGGCATTCTTGGTGCGCGGTATATAGACGGGAACAGAACTGATGAGGCAATCAGGTCTATCAGGGAATTCATAGAAGAAGGAGAAAAATCAGATATTAAAGAAGAAATTGCCATGAACTATGACAGCCAATTCATGTGGTTTCTATATCCTGCAATTTTATTCTTATTGATGTACATCCTACTGCCCCATCGTGTTCGGGCAATTGCCATAATACTATGCTTGGTAGGTTTCAATAATGCCCAAGCTCAAAATATGCATCGGTATGGATCTGAGGTACGACAAGGAAATGACTCGTATGAAAATGAGGAATGGCTGGAAGCAGTATCGTCATATGATAAAGCAGCTTTGGAGCAGCCAGATGAATTCATCCCGAAATTTAATCGAGGAACGGCCTTAATGAAGGCAGGTGATCTACAAGGCGCAGCACAATCCTTCATAGATGCTGCGCAGTCAACAGAAAACGCCTCGGATCAAAGTGATGCTTACTACAATCTTGGAAACCTACTTATGGAGGCTGGCCAGTATCAAGAAGCTGCAGGAGCTTATATTGAAAGCCTCAGTCGTCAACCAAAACGCAAGGACGCAATTTATAACTTAAACAGGGCAATAGAACAGCTCAGACAACAAGAGCAGCAGGGACAGGAGCAGGAGCAGGATCAAGATGAACAGTCGAATGAGGATTCAAATAATCCAAATGAAGAGCCTCAAGAGGAGCAACCTGATCAAGATAATAGTAAGAAAGACCAAAACGAACAGAGTGATGGTGATGGTGAGGATGATACGGAAGAATCAAACCCAGAATCTCAACAGGACGATCAAGGTAATGAAGGTGAACAACCAGAACCTTCTGAAGGAGGTGAAGAAAAGGTGAAAATGACCCCCGAAGAGATAAAGGGATTACTTGAGGCTATTCAACGTGCTGAAGAAAAAACCGCGGAAAAAATGAACGCCAAAAAAGTCAAAGGAAAGAAGAAGAGTGGTGAGAAAGATTGGTAAATATTTGATCCTTGTTTTAGTGCTTATCGGCACCAAAACAGCTTATTCACAAGAGAATTCGTTGACTGCAAAATGTTCGCGAACGACTGTTGGATTGAAGGAACAATTCAGAGTCACCTTTACGACTGACAAGCGAGGAGGCACGATAGTACCTCCTGGTATGGATGACTTTTTAATTGTTGGCGGACCCTTTCAGTCGCAACAAACTCAAATTATAAATGGCAGTTTTAGCTTTCAAAAAGAAATCAGCTATCAACTTGTTCCAAAAAAAGAGGGCGATTTTACCATAGGGCCTGCCTTCATGATATCACGCAAAGACACCATCCGAAGTAATACACTGAGCATAACCGTGAAGGCCGGTACAGTGAGTGAAAATTCGTTGTCCGCTGAAGTTAAAGACGACTTTTACACTCGAATTCTAACAAGCAAAAAAGAAGTATACGTAGGAGAGCCTTTTGTGATGCTATTCCGAGCTTATTGGACGAAGCCTATTCGAAATTTAGGAATAATTCAATCTCCAAATTTTGAAGGAGTACTTCAAAATCAACTTTCTGTGGAACAACAGGAAAAACGAGAAATAGTAAATGGTAAGCCCGTACAGTATCTAGATTTTGATAAAAAACTTCTGACCGCCACAAATCCTGGCACCCTTCAAGGAGAGGATCTTCAGCTATCTGCACAAATTCAAGTTCCAACAGGAAGACGAGACTTCTTTAATATGCCAGAAGTTACATACGTCAACCAAGTGGTTTCAGGGGAAATTCCGGAAGTAATCATTAAACCTTTGCCTTCACCAAAGCCTTCATTGTTTAGTGGTGCTGTTGGCGAATTGACCTTCACCAGAACTTTATCGCGCCACTCGGTTAACGGGGATGAAAGCATCAGTATAAAAATAAAAATTGCTGGCAGTGGTAATTTTAATACAATTGCAGTACCCGAGCTCATTCCGCCAGAAGGATTTGATGTTTATGATCCAAAATTCAATGAAAAAGTAACATATTCTAGTTCGGGGGTAAAGGGATATAAAGAATTAGAATACCTGCTGGTTCCAAAGTTTAAAGGCGAATTTATCATCCCTGCAATGCGCTGGACATACTTCAACACCAAGACTGGAACATACCAAGAAATCGTACTTGAAGAGGATAAAGTAGAGGTGCTTTCTGGTCCTAACGCTCCTTTGGAATCTGGAGAAACCGGCATCCCTAACAAGCGAGAAGTAAACGATATCGATAACGATATTCGCTACCTTCATGCCAATGATGAACTACGTTCAACGAAAGATTGGCATGGACTTGTTGTAATTCTAGTCAGTATTGTTGCTCTTTTATGGCTGATTCAGGGGGTAAAAATAGGCTCGAAGCTTATGTCTAATCACCAAATCAAGAAACGAGAAAAGGCAATAGTCATAAAGGCGTTTGAACAGCAAACTAAGGATCGATACGGGATACTGTTCAACATCCTTGAAGGACGACTTGTAGCCATAGGAATTGATAAAGAGCAGATTAGTTTAAATACGTTAAAAAAACAATTTGGGAAAGCTGAATCACAGCAGCTTCAACAATTATTAGAACGTTGTCAGATGGCAGAATACGCACCTGGCACTGTAGGAGACGATCGTTGGTTTATTGAGGAATTTAAAAGTGTTTGGGAATGGATTTAAAATCTACTATCGATTCCGCACAGGTCTTATATGATGCCGGCCAATATGATGAAGCACTAAAAGTGTATGAGGATATTGCGACCAATCATCCAACTGATGCAGATTTAGCGTACAACATAGGTAATTGTTATGCAAGGTTAGGCGAACTTGGAGAGGCTCGACTTTACTTCGAACGCTCAGCGTTATTTGATCCCTCAAACGCGGATGCTTTGCATAATTTAGAGTGGATTAATCTTAGATTATCTGATGCTGTCGTGGAACCTACAATGACTCTTCTACAATGGATAGGAGCATCATTAAGGGGAATTGCTTTCTCTGAATCCTGGTTAGGAATAACCGTTTTCTTTTTGGTAGTAAGCGCAATGTTATTGGCTTTTAGACGCTGGAGAACGCCCAAAATAAATTGGCGATGGCCTCTTGCTACAACAATGTTGAGCTTGGTACTTGCAGGAATCTTTTGGATCAGTATTCCGAAGAGCGATACCGTAATTGTCCTTGCAAAAAGTAGTTATGGATATAGCGAACCCACGTCAGATTCGAAACGAATATTGTTGCTCAGCGAGGGGAGCGCCGCCCGACTGCGCAAGAGCAGTGAAGGGTGGTTCTTTCTTGAGTTAGGGGATGGCCGCTTGGCTTGGTTTGAAGCCACACAATGGGGCCGCGTCCTGCCTCCTGAGTCTACACTACCTTAGACCAGCTTAGGTATCCAATTCTTCATGGGTGAGGTAATGCCCATCGTTACTTTGTATGAGTACGGAAACGCGCGAACGGCGTGCTTCGCCTCGGTCCAACGCGGATGCTTTTTCTTGCCCGATGCATAGATGGCAAAAAGAACATTCACATTATCCAGCAACTGTTGCATTTGCTCTTTCGTCAGGTCTTGACATCCTTTGATGTGGGTCCAATCTTCATGGGCCACCGCATCCTTCAATGTCAACACCTGATCCATTGGTCCACGCCAAAACGGGAACGAAAAGGGGAAGCCCCGAAGCAGATTGTTGATGAGCTTATCTTCCATAATGAATAGGTTTTTGGCTTATGGGTGCTTGTTAAGTTACACCTATTCCCAAACGTTAGCACGCTAATTTTTAGCCAATTCAGCTAAATTTTGCGTTATGGGTGATAAATATTGGGCTTATTCCATGTGATTAAAGCCCTGTGCCTTGAGCGCAATGACCTTTTCGTCACGCGTAATCAAATTCGCACCCGTGCCCTCTTTCACGTAGCCAATGACCGTCAAGTTAGGATTGGCCTTGATTTTGTCATGATCGACGATCGGAATTGTGAAGAGTAATTCGTAATCCTCCCCCCCATTCAAAGCCACTGTGGTCGTATTCAAGTTGAATTCTTCACAAATGGTATAGATCGACGGATCGATAGGAATTTTATTCTCGTATACATTCACCTGCATTTTTGAAGCGTCGGCCAAATGCAACAACTCTGAGCTGAGGCCGTCAGAGATATCAATCATTGACGTAGGCACCACCTTCAAAGCTTGAAATAACTCCACGATGTCCTTGCGGGCTTCAGGTTTTAATTGTCGCTCCAAAATATATTCATGACCGCCGAGCTCCGGCTGCATCTCTGGATTATCTAGATACACTTGCTTTTCGCGCTCGAGGATCTGCAAGCCCATATATGCTCCGCCCAAATCTCCCGAGACGACAATCAAATCATTGTCCCCCGCCCCAGCACGCTTGGCTGCTTTCTCCTTCTCGACACGCCCGACCGCGGTAATGGATAAGACCAAACCCGAACGCGACGACGTAGTATCGCCACCGACAAGGTCCACGTTGTAGCGCTCACAAGCCAAATGGATGCCTTCATAGATGTCTTCCAACGCCTCCACGGGGAATCTATTCGACACGGCAATGCTCACAGTAATGTGCTCTGCTACCCCGTTCATCGCATAGATATCGCTGAGGTTGACCACCACACTTTTGTAGCCCAAATGCTTCAGCGGCATGTAACTCAAATCAAAGTGTACCCCCTCCACAAGCATGTCGGTAGAGATGGCCTGGAAATGATCGCCCATATCTATAAGGGCAGCATCGTCGCCAATTCCCAAAGCCGTTTTATCGTGCTTGATTTTGGTGGCTGTGGTCAAATGATTGATGAGTCCAAATTCTCCTAAATCAGAGATTGGTGTGCGCTGGGTGTTTTTCGATTCGAACATAGAGCAAAGTTATTGCGTTAGCCATTGCAAAGGGACGAAAAAACTCCCGTTTTCATTAACTTTGTCGCGCGTGTTTAGAATGCGTCTAAATAATATGATCACAGTTTCAGAAACAGCGAAGGCGAAATTAATCGCGTTGATGGGCGAAGAGGGCAAGTCGCTAGAGAACACCTACATCAGTGTGGGCGTGGAAAGCGGCGGATGTTCGGGCCTATCGTACACCATGAATTTTGTGGCTGAGATGCCTGAAAATTCAGAGCTATATGAAGATAACGGCGTGAAAGTCGTAGTCGAGAAAAAAGCCCTTTTATACCTCATTGGCACCACCTTGGAGTACAGTGGCGGACTAAATGGCAAAGGATTCAACTTCAATAACCCAAATGCTACCCGCACCTGTGGTTGCGGCGAGAGCTTTGCAGTATAACCCCTATGAGTGACGAAATCTTAGACGAAATCACCGCCTCCGACTATAAGTACGGCTTTACGACGGACATTGAGAGCGACAAGGTGCCTCCCGGCTTGAACGAGGAGGTCATTCGCATAATCAGTGCCAAGAAAAACGAGCCGGAATGGATGTTGGAATGGCGTTTGGATGCGTTCCGTATTTGGAGCGAGATGGAAGAACCGGAGTGGCCAAATGTCACGTATGAAAAACCAGACTTCCAGGCGATCTCTTACTACAGCGCACCGAAGCAGAAGAAAGAATTGGACAGCTTGGACGAAGTGGATCCCGAGCTCCTCAAGACCTTCGAGCGTTTGGGCATCAGCTTGGACGAGCAGAAGCGATTGAGCGGTGTAGCCATGGACGTGGTAGTGGATTCCGTTTCTGTAGCCACCACGTTTAAAAAGACGTTGGCGGAAAAGGGCATCATCTTCTGTTCGATGAGTGAAGCTATTCAGGAGCACCCGGAATTGGTCCGTAAACACCTTGGAACCATCGTTCCGAAACGCGATAATTTCTACGCAGCGCTGAACAGTGCCGTCTTCACCGACGGGTCGTTCTGTTATATCCCAAAAGGGGTGCGTTGTCCGATGGAATTGAGCACCTATTTTAGAATTAATGAGGCCGGTACGGGCCAATTCGAGCGCACACTCGTCGTCGCCGATGCAGGATCTTACGTGAGCTACCTCGAAGGATGTACCGCACCTTCACGCGATGAAAACCAGCTGCACGCAGCGGTGGTTGAGCTCATCGCGATGGACGATGCCGAAATCAAATACAGCACCGTACAAAACTGGTACCCTGGCGACGCCGAAGGCAAAGGTGGGGTCTTCAACTTTGTGACCAAGCGAGGCCTCTGTGAGCGCAATGCCAAAATCAGCTGGACCCAAGTAGAAACCGGTTCTGCCGTGACCTGGAAATACCCATCGTGTATTTTGAAAGGCGACCACAGTGTCGGTGAATTCTACAGTGTAGCGGTGACCAACAAATACCAGCAAGCCGATACCGGAACGAAGATGATACACTTGGGCAAAAACACCAAGAGTACCATCATCTCCAAAGGGATCAGCGCCGGCAAGAGCCACAACAGCTACCGCGGACTTGTTCGCGTCGGTGCTCGTGCAGAAAATGCAAGGAACTTCAGCCAATGTGATTCCCTATTGATGGGCGATCAATGTGGCGCGCACACCTTCCCTTACATCGAAGCGCAGCACCCAACGGCTCAGATTGAGCACGAGGCGACCACTTCGAAGATTGGTGAGGACCAATTATTCTATTGTAACCAACGCGGTATTGGAACCGAAGAAGCCATCGCACTCATCGTCAATGGCTATTGTAAAGAAGTACTCAACCAGCTTCCTATGGAGTTTGCCGTAGAAGCACAAAAACTATTGGAGGTCTCGCTAGAGGGTTCCGTAGGATAAGATCATGCTAAAAATCAAAGACCTCAAAGCCCAAGTAGAAGATAACCAAATCCTCAAGGGCATTAACCTAGAAATCAATGCTGGCGAAGTACATGCCATCATGGGACCCAACGGTTCAGGTAAATCAACATTGAGCAGCGTCATCGCGGGCCGTGAAGATTACGAAGTAACCCAAGGCGCCATTGACTTCGACGGCGAAGACCTCTTGGACCTCGATCCAGAAGAGCGTGCCCACAAAGGCATCTTCCTGAGCTTCCAATACCCGGTTGAAATCCCAGGGGTAACCGTGAGCAACTTCATCAAAACCGCCATCAACGAGAGCCGCAAGGGCCGTGGCGAAGAGCCGATGGAAGCCCGCGAGATGTTGGCCAAAATGCGTGAGAAAAGTGCCTTGCTCGAAATGGACAAGAGTTATCTCAGCCGCAGCTTGAACGAAGGATTCTCTGGTGGCGAGAAAAAGCGCAACGAGATCTTCCAAATGGCGATGCTCGAACCAAAATTGGCCATCCTTGATGAAACAGATTCTGGTTTGGATATCGATGCCCTTCGCATTGTTGCGAATGGTGTGAACAAGCTTCGCAGTAAAGACAACGCAGTGGTGGTCATCACGCACTACCAACGTTTGCTCGACTATATCAAACCAGATTATGTACACGTACTCTATCAAGGTAAAATCGTGAAGAGTGGCGGACCAGAATTGGCCCATGAACTCGAAGAACGCGGATACGATTGGATCAAGGCAGAAAACGCATGACAGATTTAGCACAAGATTTACTCTCTTCATTCCTCGTTGCTGAATCACAGCTAAACGGGAGCCGCAACCTCGGCGTCGTGTCCTTGCGCAAAAAAGCCATGGACCGCTTCGAGCAACAAGGCTTCCCTACTACGAGAGACGAAGAGTGGAAGTACACCAACCTAAAGCCGGTACTCAAGCAAGATTACCGCATTCTACTCAAAGGGGATGATGCCGTGTCTTTTGCCGACATCAAGAAATACCTTTTGAGCGACCTCGATACCTATAAGCTTGTCTTTATCAATGGCAAGTACAGCTCTTGGCTGAGCGAAAGCACGCATCAAAGCTTTGATATCTGCACCTTCGCGGCGGCGTTGAACAAGTACCCAGAGGTTATTGGCGATTACCTCGGCAAAGCGGCACCAGAGGGTACCACCTTTGTGGACCTGAACACCGCTTTTGCAGATGATGGTGCCTTTGTACGAATCAAGCGCAACCAAACGGTAGATAAGCCGATCGAGATCTTATACCTCACTACCGATGAGAACGGTCCGGCCTTTGCCCAAAACCGCAATCTCATTATTGTGGAACAAAATGCCGAGGTGCAAATTGTAGAGCGTCACCAAAACATTGGTACTCAGCCAAACTTCACAAATTTTGTCAGTGAAGTCTTTGCGGCTGTCGATGCTCGCGTGAGTTACTACAAGGTGCAAAACGACGCGCTCCACGCTTCACTCGTCGACAACACCCACGTGGTGCAAGAGCGCGGCAGCAACGTGCACGTTGGGACGTACAGCTTCGGAGGAAAATTGGTCCGTAATAACCTACACTTCTACGCTGACGGCGAACATACCGAGAGCCACATGGACGGGGTGACCATCATTGACGATGGACAAACCGTGGATCACCACACCTTGGTGGACCACCGCGAGCCAAATTGTTACAGCCGCGAGTTGTACAAAGGCATTTACCTCGGTAACAGCCACGGCGTGTTCAACGGCAAGGTGATGGTGCGTCAAAAGGCGCAAAAGACCAATGCCTTCCAGCAGAACGACAATATTTTGTTGAGCGAACGTGCGAAGGTGGATACAAAACCTCAACTCGAGATTTTTGCAGACGATGTAAAGTGTTCACACGGCTGTACCATTGGCCAATTAGACAAAAACGCCCTGTTCTACCTGCGCTCACGCGGAATTCCAAAGAAAGAGGCGGAAGGTTTGATGACCTATGCCTTTGCTTCGGACGCCTTGGAATACGTGAAGATTCCACAGCTCGAAAAACGCTTGAACCGCGTCATCGCTGATAAGCTCGGCATCAACTTGGAATTCGCCCTATAATGGCCTACGATATCGACTACATCAGATCCCAATTCCCCATCCTGGACCAACAAGTCCACGGGAGACCCTTGGTGTATCTGGACAATGCTGCCACCGCGCAGAAACCAAAAGCCGTAGTCGATGCCATCACTCATTATTACTACAACGACAACGCCAATGTTCACCGTGGCGTCCACACACTAAGCCAGCGTGCAACGGATGCCATGGAAGCGGTACGCGAACAGGTGCGTGAACACATCGGTGCACGCGAATCCGCAGAGATCATCTTTACGCGAGGCATTACCGACAGCATCAACACTGTTGCCTTCGGAATGGGCGCCTTGATCAAACCGCACCAAAATGTAGTGATCACCGCCCTTGAGCACCACAGTAATATCGTGCCGTGGCAGATGCTATGTGAGCGCACAGGGGCAACCTTACGATACATCCCCATCAACGAAAAAGGGGAACTCGTCCTGCATTCATTGGAGGAAATCATCGACGAACATACGGTCATGGTGGCTTTCAATCACATTTCAAATTCTCTGGGCACCATCAACCCGGTGAGCACCATTTTGGCACGCGCCAAAGCGGTCGGAGCTTGTACGCTGGTGGACGGCGCACAAAGTGGGCCACACGCGAAGGTAGATGTACAGGAATGGGATGTGGACTTTTTCACCCTAGCCTCGCACAAAATGTATGGGCCTACCGGATTGGGTGTTCTTTATGGCAAACGCGAGCGACTCGAAGCCCTCCCTCCCTACCAGGGCGGCGGTGAAATGATTGCTACGGTGACCCTAGAGAAGAGCACCTACGCGGAGATCCCACACAAGTTTGAGGCAGGTACACCGCACATCGAAGGAGTGATCGGATTCGGCGCAGCATTGAAGTTTGTGAACAGCATCGGCATTGAGGCCATCGCCCGACATGAAGCGGAGTTACTCGACTATGCGACGGAAAGCTTGAGCAGCATTGAAGGTTTCAGAATCATTGGAACGGCGGACCACAAAGCAAGCGTGTTGAGCTTCCTTGTCGACGGTACCCACCCATACGATTTAGGGGTATTGCTCGATCAGCAAGGCATCGCGGTTCGTACTGGACAGCACTGTACGCAGCCTATTATGGACCAATTCTGCATTGCAGGCACCGCCCGCGCAAGTTTTGCGATGTACAATACCAAAGAAGAAATCGACCTGTTCAAGGTTGCTTTAGAGCGTGCCGTAAACATGTTGCGATAAACCATTACCTATGACCATACGTGAAAAACAAGCCGCGCTAGTAGACGAGTTTGCCTTCTTCGACGATTGGATGGACAAGTACAACCACATCATCGAAATGGGCAAGAGCTTGAAACCCCTAAGCGACCAAGACAAGCAGGAAGACCTCTTGGTTCAGGGCTGTCAAAGTAAGGTTTGGCTCAAGGCCGAAAAGCAAGGTAATGCCGTAAAGTTTTGGGCCGATGCCGATGCCATCATCGCCAAGGGAATTGTCGCCATGCTCATTGATGTTTTTGATGAACAGCCCGCGGCAGACATTGCCCAAGCCGAGCTTGGATTTATCGAGGAAATAGGACTAAAAGATCACCTCAGCCCGACACGAGCAAACGGCTTGATGAGTATGATCAAACAAATGAAAATTTACGCCTTAGCATTTGCTTAGGTATACATGAAATCATGAGTGAAGAATTAAGCAGAGCAGAGATGCAAAAGATCGGTGAGGAAGTAGTTGGCGTCCTTTGCACCATATTCGATCCAGAAATTCCAGTGGACATCTACCAGCTGGGGTTGATCTACGACGTCCAAGTCAGCACAGAGCGCGACGTTCACATTCTCATGACCCTTACTTCACCCAACTGTCCAGTGGCAGAGAGTCTTCCGCAAGAGGTGAAGGAAAAGTCGAGAGCATTAGATGCAGTTCGTGATGTAGAGGTAGAAATCACCTTCGATCCACCTTGGGATAAAGACATGATGAGTGAGGAAGCCAAACTCGAATTAGGGATTCTCTAAAAAAAAGCTAAAATCCAAACCTTTACCACATAAAATGGTTAGGTATTCGTTAATTAGCCGCTTCTTTTGTGGCTTTTAACGAAAGAAACACAACACACAACACCGCTTTATGAAAGTTGGTATACACGCCATTTCTTATTACGTACCTGCGCAATATTTGCCCATTGAAACCCTGGCAAATGCCCGCAACATTGAATACGCAAAACTCAACAAAGGATTGGGTCTAACCTCGATGTCTTTCCCAGATATCGACGAGGATGCTGCCACAATGGGAGCAAATGCGGTTTTACGCCTAATCCAATCTGAAAAGATCCACCCCTCTACCATAGGTCGTCTGTACCTAGGAACCGAAAGTGCCCTAGATAGCGCGAAGCCAACAGCTACCTATATTTTGGACTTGGTGGAGAACCAATTATCTGCAGAACACGGAACCGATTGTTTGCGCAATGTAGATGCCGTCGATATGATCTTTGCTTGTGTAAGCGCCGTTGATGCCTTAGAAAATGCATGTCTTTGGGCAGCCCAAAATCCAGATAAAGTTGCCATCGTCGTCGCCTCAGATTTGGCGAAATACGACCTCGGTAGCACTGGAGAATATACCCAAGGCGCTGGCTCGGTGGCCCTTGCCGTTCGCACCAATCCAGATATTGTCAGTATCGATCCACAGATGGGTGTAGCGACCAAGGGAGAGCGTGATTTCTTCAAACCGCGTCGCGCCTTTACCAAAGCAGCCCTTCTCGCAGAGGCCGCCAAACTTTTGGGCTTGGAACTCAGCGAAGAAGAGGCACAAGAAAAACTTGCCGGCTCTAACGGCTTCTGGGGCGGAAACACCATGCTCCGCAGCTACGTGGAGGAACCTGTTTTCGACGGACAATACAGCAACTTTGCCTATGTGAGCCGCATCAAAGAGGCATTGGCAAATTTCGGCACTAAGGTCAATACCAATCCGGCGCTGGATTGGGATAAAGTGGTCATGCACTTACCCTACGCCTTCCAAGGCCGGCGTATGTTGGTGAACTTCTACCTAGATTGGATGAAGGCCAACAACAAGTGGAACGAAGTCGTCGAGGTGATGGGCAGTGAGATGCCTGAAGATAAAGCCGAAGCCAAGGAATGGGTTCGCGCTTTCTCTAAAAGCGATTACTACCGTGCGTATGTTGCCAAGGCCCTAGCCCCAGCGGAACGCGCCTCCAGCCTCATCGGAAATATGTACACTGCTTCGATCTTCATGGGACTCTTGAGCACCCTCTGTGATGCTGCAGATAAAGGCCAAAACATCGAAGGAATGACCATCGGATTCATGGGCTACGGCTCGGGTTCGAAGGCCAAAGTATTCCAAGGCACGGTTGAAAAAGGTTGGAATAAGGTGGCCCAATTAGACCTATTTAACACCCTCGAAACCCGCAACGCGGTGAGCTTCGAAACGTATGAGAATTGGCACAATGAACGCCTTGATAGCGCCATCACACCGAACAAAAAAGGTTTCGTATTCACAGGTTTACGCACCGAAGAGAACCAAGAGTTCTACAGAGATTATACCTTTAACGCTTAGATGAGCGAAAAAGAAATCATTAATAAGGTTGCGCAAAGTCCGCTGATCACCTTCAATCTCGAGGACTACTTGCCGTCCCGCACGGCGGAACTGGACCTTTGCACCCTCGTCGAAGGCGGCCTGCTTCGTGAAGAAGCTTTTCGCAACACCTTGAAAGCGCATGATTTCTCGCCTTACGAAAATGCCGTAGTACGCCTCTACCTCAGCGAAGACTTGATCCTTCCCGCTTGGGCTCCTATCCTACTCTCGAGCAGATTAACAGACCTGGGCATCGCGAGTATTTGGGCGCCCAATTCCGAAACGTTCTGGAGCCAGTATTTCAGAGAGGTCTTAGGAAAATTGGACTACAGCACCTTCGCAGATAAACCCATCATCCTAAAAGGTTGTGGGGATAAACGCATTCCACGCGATGCTTACGTGCAAGCCATACAACACCTCAAACCCATTGCTAAAAAAGTGAGCTATGGGGAAGCGTGCAGTGCTGTACCCTTGAAATAATTAGAGGGTAATACTCATTCCGAGATTTAGGCTACGGGCCTCCTGCCACGTATCCAACAACGGTCCGTCGACCACCAACGGGCTCATTCCATAAAATCCAAACACATTGACCGGCCCTCGTCCTGCCTTGGCATATACACCATAGCGGTAGGGATTAAACCCAGCGATGTTGTAGAATTTCACTCGGTAGTTCTGGTCCTTGTAATAAGAATACGAATCTGTTCGATAGCCAAACAAGGCGCCTACATACAGCCTATTATACCGGCCTTTTTTATTGACTTTTCCGCGGTAGCGGAACTCCATGCTTCCATCGATATATTCGGTAGCAAAACGGTTTGAATGATCATTGCCAGTAAGATATACAGGCGTCATGGTACCGTCCTCACTAACATCCAAATGCAAATTGCCTTGATAAAAATGGGCACTATAGCCCACACCCCATGCCCATGAAAAATGCGATATACCGAACACATTGTCGCGCATAAAGTGAATTTCTTGGCTGTTGGCAATGGTACCGGGCGAAAACACCTCAGGGGCTCCGCTCACAAGCAGTGCGGAGGAATTAAATGAAAAGCCTTCACCCGGTTCCGGAATGAATGTGGAGGTTTTCTGGCCATATGCAGAAGCCATAGCCAATAAAAAAATCATGAGAGAAAGGAGCCTGTGTTGAATCATGGCTCCAAAATACTAAAGGTCGTCGTCTTCTACGTCCTCTGCTGCATCAAAATCATCCGAATCAGAATCATTGTCATCATCTTCGTCGTCTTCGTAGGCTTCAAACTTCTGAACCAACGTGGTACTTACTTTGATCAAGTACTTAGTATCCTCAGTCTCGAGTGGCACGGCTTCAACGCGCTCCCCTTTTGCATTGGTAAAGTACTCGGTGTCGTATTCGAAACCGTCAGGGTACGCTTCGACCAGCAGCGCCATTAGGTCGGGAGTCATGGACTTGTAGTCCTTCATCACAAATCGCTTTGCCATTTGCTGTAAATATTTGATATCACTAGTAATGTACTTCGGCTAAAACACACATTATTAAGCTAATATCACGACCCCATAGGCAGGGCCGTACGCGGCTAATTATTTGCCTAATATCCAAGAAAAAATTAAAGGTGCAACAATAGTTGCATCACTTTCCACAATAAATTTTGGGGTGTCGGCATCGAGCTTTCCCCAAGTGATTTTTTCGTTTGGAACGGCACCTGAATACGATCCGTATGAGGTGGTCGAATCCGATATTTGGCAGAAGTACCCCCAGAAAGGAGTATCCTCAAGTTCTAAATCTTGGTAGAGCATAGGTACCACACAAATAGGGAAGTCCCCAGCAATACCACCCCCGATTTGGAAGAATCCAATAGAAGCTGTTTTGCTCTCTTCCGTGTACCATCCAGCCAACCACTGCATGTACTCAATACCGCTCTTCACTGTGGTGGCTTGAAGCTCGCCCTTGATACAGTACGAAGCAAAAATGTTGCCCATAGTGGAATCCTCCCAGCCCGGTACGACGATGGGCAGATTACGCTCTGCCGCCGCCAACATCCAGCTGTGCTCTGGTGGAATCTCATAATATTGTTCCAAGACGCCTGGGAGGAGCATCTTGTACATGTATTCGTGCGGGAAGTAACGCTCGCCCTTGGCCTCAGCCTCTTTCCAGATGGCCTCGATATGACCCTGCAAGCGGCGGAAAGCTTCTTCCTCAGGAATACAAGTGTCTGTCACACGATTCAGGCCGCGATCCAACAATTCGCGCTCTTGCTGAGCCGTGAGGTCACGGTATTCAGGAACGCGCTCGTAATGCGTGTGCGCGACGAGGTTCATCAAATCTTCTTCAAGGTTCGCCCCGGTACAAGAAATGATGTCCACCTTTCCTTCGCGGATCATTTCCGCAAGAGAAATGCCCAATTCTGCCGTCGACATCGCGCCCGCTAGGGTCACCATCATCTTGCCCCCGGCGTCGAGGTGCGCTTCGTATCCTTTTGCTGCATCTACCATTGCCGCCGCGTTGAAATGACGGTAGTGGTGTGCCATAAACTGTGAAATAGGTCCTTTATTCATAACCTAAGGTATTTAGCATTTGGTCGGCCGATTGTTGGTCGGCGAATAATCTTGTCGAAACGGAGCAATCATCTTCGATGTTGACCACCACGTGTTTCGGTGCCGGCAGCAGGCAGTGTTTCGTCCCGCCGTAGCCCGACAAACTTTCCTGATAGGCGCCCGTATTGAAGAAGCCAATGATCAATGGCTCGGGATCCATCTTGCGCAATCGCGGTAAGAAAATGGCGTTGACGTGCTGTTCGGAGTTGTAGTAATCGTCCGAATCACAGGTCAAACCGCCCAACAATACACGTTCATACGGCTTGTCCCATTTGCTCAACGGGAACATGATAAAGCGCTTATTGATGGCCCAGCTGTCCGGCAGGGTCGTCATGAACGAGCTGTCGATCATGTACCAAAGCTCGCGGTCGTTTTGTTGCTTGGCGCCGAGGATGCTGTAGAAATTGGCCCCAGATTCCCCCACAGTGTAACTTCCAAACTCACTGAAAATGTTCGGCTCAGGAACGTTGGCGTGATCACACATGGTTTTTACTTGAGCAATGATTTCTTCCGCCATGTACTCGTAATCGAAGTCCATGCCCAGGCTTGTTTTGATAGGGAACCCGCCGCCGATATTCAAGCTGTCCAAAGTTGGACAGATGCGCTTAAGGTCGATGTAGACCATCACACATTTGCGCAATTCGTTCCAGTAGTAGGCCGTATCCTTAATGCCGGTGTTGATGAAGAAGTGCAACATCTTCAGCTCGGCCAAATCGTTATCGGCAATCTTATTCTTGTAAAAATCTACGATATCGCGGTACCCGATGCCCAATCGCGAGGTGTAGAACTCAAATTTTGGCTCTTCCTCCGAAGCAATGCGGATGCCCACCTTTGCCTTGTGTTCGAGACGTGAGGTCAATTCTTCCAATTCCTCCACGTGGTCAATCACGTTAATGGTATTGCGATGCCCGTCATTGATCAAGCCGGCGATATTGTCGAGGTATGCGGGAGTTTTGTAGCCGTTGCATACGACGAATTGGTCCTCTCCCAACAACCCTTTCGCCATCATCTTACGGACGATATTGATGTCAAACGCGCTGGAAGTTTCCATGTGGACTTCATTCTCCAACACGCGCTCCATCACAAAACTGAAGTGATTGCTTTTTGTACAATAACAGTAGTGGTATTCCGCGTCGTAATCCACCTTGGCCATGGCCACATGGAACATACGTCGAGCGCGTTGGATGTTCTCGTCAATCTTTGGCAAAAAGGTCATGCGCAAAGGCGTGCCGTATTCTTTAACGATAGGCATCAGATCCAGTCCGTTCCACTCCAGTGTCCCGGCATTGTTCAGTTCAAACTCCTCGGTAGGCCAATCAAAGGTCTGTTCAACGAGGTCCAGATATTTATTTTTCATTTCTGTAAAAAGGTGCGCAAATGTATGGCCAACTTTTAATTATGCAACTCCTTAATTTTGAAGTTGATGCAACTTCAATTTGATTCAATATTAGTCAATTAGAACCCATTAGGCTGTAAAGCGTAGCTCAACCGGCGTAAACCCCTCCACCTCGAGCATAAAGGAATCGCCATTTTCGACCGGAACCATGGGTCCGAGCGCGCCAGATAGCAATACCTCTCCTTTCATCAAAGGTCGGCCTCCTGCCGCCATGGTCTTCGCCAACCACAAGGCCGCATTCAACGGATCACCCATACACGCGGCGCCTGAACCTTCACTGGCCACCGCGCCGTTTTTCTTCAACGCCATGCGCACCTCAGCCGTTTGCACCTCAGCCAAAGGTTTTCCTTCATGCCCGAGGATGTAGTGCGAGCCGGAGGCGTTGTCGGCAATGGTATCCGAGATGCGAATGTTCCAGCCTTCGATGCGGGAGCCCACCACTTCAATGGAGGCTCGCACTTCTGAAATTGCAGCTTTTAATTCTTCTAGGGTCAGATCTGCATTGGGGAGATCGGCCCCAAGTACGAAAGCCAATTCTCCTTCAACTTTGGGTTGCATCAGCTCACTCATGCTAATCGTGCCCGTGGCGCTGCGGTCCATGGTGTGGAACAAAATGCCGTAATCCGGCTGGTCTACGCCGAGTTGCTGCTGAACCGCTGGGCTGGTGAGGCCAATCTTCTTGCCCACGATGCGCTCACCGTCCTTCATACGCAATGTGACAAGTTCTTGCTGTATGGCATAGGCCGTAAGAATGTCGTTGTTGATATGGTCGCGCAAAGGGGCAATGGTTTGGCCAGATTTTAGGGAATCATATAGGGCCCTGGCATGGTCGAAAACAGATGACATATCTCAGAATTTACACCTCGAAGTTACACTATATTTGTAGGGAACCCACAAACAGAATAGTATGCCATTCTATCAACAAGTTGGAAGCATTCCCCACAAAAGGCACACGCAATTTCGCAAGGCCGATGGGAGTTTGTACCACGAGGAACTCTTTGGAACTATAGGTTTTGACGGGATGTCTACCCTGCTTTACCACGAACATCCACCGACTATGGTTAAGGAGGTATTGGAGAGTGTGGACGTTGCGCCGAAAGTCGCCGTGGACAAGAACATGAAAGCGTACCTACTGGAAGGTTTTAAAGTCCCCGCGACCGACGATTACCTCTCGTCAAGAACGCCAGTGCTGACCAATAGCGATTTGACTATTTCATTGGCTGCACCGAAAAAGAGCATGTCGGACTATTTCTACAAGAATGCCCAGCAAGATGAGATGCTGTTCGTCCACGAAGGCTCAGGAACGCTGTACACTCAGATGGGCGCTTTGGCCTTTGGACCTGGCGATTATTTGATCATCCCACGCGGAATGATTCAGCAATTCCATTTTGATACGGAAGCCAATAGATTATTTATCGTGGAAAGTGGCTCGCCTATTTATACGCCGAAGCGCTATAGAAATTGGTTTGGCCAATTATTAGAGCACAGCCCTTATTGCGAACGTGATTTCCGTGTACCGGCCCACGTGCCTGCTAAAAACGAATTAGGTGATTTCACCATAAAGGTGAAGAAGGAGGATATGATCCACAACTACATCTACGCCTCACACCCCTTTGATGTCGTCGGATGGGACGGGTTCAACTACCCCTACGCCTTCAACATCAAAGATTTCGAACCTATTACCGGACGTGTGCACCAACCGCCACCGGTACACCAAACCTTCGAAACCAACGCCTTCGTGGTATGTTCTTTCGTACCTCGTCTGTACGATTACCACCCACAGGCCATCCCCGCACCGTATAACCACAGTAACATCGATTCTGATGAGGTATTGTACTACGTGGACGGTGATTTCATGAGCCGAAACAATATTGAGCGAGGTCACATCACCTTGCATCCTGCCGGCATCCCACACGGACCGGCACCAGGTACCTATGAGGGTTCCATCGGCAAAAAAGGAACCGAAGAATACGCTGTAATGGTTGATACCTTCAAACCATTAAAAGTCACAGAACAGGCCATTGCCTTGAGCGATGGTAAATACCACAAGAGTTGGATCAAATAACCTACGATCATGACAAACACACTACCCAAACAATTTGCAGATGCCCAAGATTTCCTTGAATTATGGGGAACCGATCACGTAGAAATCTACGTGGGGAATGCAAAACAGAGTGCCTACTACTTTAAGACCGCCTTCGGATTCCAAGAGGTAGCCTATGCCGGTTTGGAAACAGGCGTGCAGGACCGCACCTCTTACGTGCTTCAACAAGATAAAATCCGATTGGTCATCACCTCTTCGATGGTGAAGGACAGCGATATCAACCGCCACCTCAACGAACACGGAGATGGCGTGAAATTTGTCGCCCTTTGGGTGCCAGATGCGACTAAGGCGTTTGAGGAAACCACCAAAAGAGGTGCAAAGCCTTATCAGGAGCCAAAAGTGAGTGAAGATGCATTCGGTAAAGTGGTCACTTCCGGAATCTATACCTACGGTGAAACTGTACACATGTTCGTGGAGCGCAATGATTACGACGGACCTTTCCTACCCGGCTATGTGGCGCGTACGCCGAGCTATCAACCGAAGCCGGTGGGATTGAAATACATCGACCACATGGTGGGCAATGTCGACTGGGGCCAGATGAATACTTGGGTGAAGTTCTACGCTGAGGTCATGGGCTTCTCGCAGATTATTTCCTTCGACGACAAGGATATTTCTACCGAATACACTGCCTTGATGTCTAAGGTGATGTCTAACGGCAATGGCCGTATCAAATTCCCTATCAACGAACCGGCAGAAGGCAAGAAGCGCTCGCAGATTGAGGAGTACATCAACTTCTACAATGGCGCAGGCGTGCAACATTTGGCCCTTGCTACAGATAATATTATCTACACCATTCACGAATTACGTGAGCGTGGGGTGGATTTCCTTGATGTACCGGACAGCTACTACGACGATCTTCAGGAGCGCGTGGGTGCCATCGACGAAGATGTTGAGGTGTTAAAGCGCTACAAGATTTTGGTGGACCGCGACGATGAAGGGTATTTGCTCCAATTATTTACCAAACCTCTCATGGACCGTCCTACCGTATTCATTGAGATCATTCAGCGCAAAGGAGCCACAAGCTTTGGAAAAGGAAACTTTAAAGCGTTGTTTGAAGCCATTGAGCGCGAACAAGAAAACAGAGGAACCCTCTAACCCTACACAACAGCAACATAGATGAACCTAGCAGCGAACGATCCTACAAGAACTTCATGGATTCCTGTCCCCACAGACAGTGATTTCCCTATTCAAAACCTCCCCTTTGGCGTATTTATACCGGAAGATGATATCATCACCACCGGGACGCGCATTGGCGACACGGCCATTGATTTGAGTGTCTTGCAACAATTGGGATACTTTAAAGGCATCGACCTTCCGGACGATGTGTTTTTGCAGGATACACTCAATGATTTCATTGCTTTGGGACGGCCTACTTGGCGTAAGGTTCGCAATAGATTGGCTGAGATTTTTGATGAAAACAATGACGAGTTAAAGTCTCGTGTAGACCATCAAAACCAAGCGTTGTTCCCTGTGGACCACGTGCAGATGCTTATGCCAGTCTTCGTTCAAGATTATACAGATTTCTATAGTTCTATTGAGCATGCCACCAACGTGGGTAAGATGTTCCGTGACCCGGAAAATGCGTTGCTTCCGAACTGGAAACACATCCCCGTGGGCTACCACGGCCGAAGCTCCTCTATTGTGATCAGCGGCGTAGACCTGCACCGCCCAAAAGGTCAGCGCATGGCACCGGGTGCCGATGCTCCAACGTTTGGACCTTCGGTACGCATGGACTTCGAACTCGAGATGGCCTTCATTACCGGTGAGGGCAAGCCATTGGGCCACCGCATCAAAGCAGAGGAAGCTGATGAGTACATCTTTGGGATGGTACTCTTTAACGATTGGAGTGCGCGAGATATCCAAAAGTGGGAATATGTACCTCTAGGACCGTTTTTGGGTAAGAACTTCGGATCGAGTATCAGCCCGTGGGTAGTAACCATGGATGCTTTGGAGCCCTTCAAGGTGGAAGGCCCTAAGCAGGATCCACCGGTGTTGCCGTATTTGGAGACCAATGGTGCAAACAACTATGATATCGCACTTGCAGTGAGCTTAGCCCCTAAAGGCAAAGAAGAGACGGTAATCAGCCGCTCGAACTATAAGTACATGTATTGGAACCAGCGTCAGCAATTGACCCATCACACCGTCAATGGCTGTAATATAAATGCAGGCGATATGATGGCATCAGGGACCATTTCCGGACCCACCAAGGATAGCTACGGCTCAATGTTGGAGCTGAGCTGGGCGGGCAAGGAGCCCATTACCCTCGATACAGGAGAAACGCGCACATTCATTGAGGATGGGGATACCATCACCCTGCGGGGCCACTGTTCCAACGGAAAAGTCCGCATCGGATTTGGTGCGGTCAGCACGACGTTGCTTCCTGCTATAGAAGATTAATCCAAAGCCCCGCTGGCCATTCTTATGGGGCTTTTTCCTTACCTTATACTCACAGAATAATTACCTATGTCTACGACCAATTATATCTCAAAAGTCGTCCCAGATGCCTCAGCGGCACTGGAAGGATTAGAAGATAATATGACCGTGATGTTTGGTGGATTTGGCTTGTGCGGAATTCCGGAGAATTCTATCACTGCCATTCGCGAAAAAGGCACCACCGGCATCACCTGCATCTCCAACAATGCCGGGGTGGATGATTTCGGCCTTGGATTGCTCTTGCACACGCGACAAATCAAAAAAATGATTGCCTCATACGTAGGTGAAAACGATGAATTTGAGCGCCAGATGTTGAGCGGAGAACTGGAGGTGGAACTCATCCCACAAGGTACTTTGGCAGAGCGTTGTCGCGCGGCCGGAGCGGGTGTACCTGCCTTTTACACGCCGGCCGGTTACGGTACGGAGGTGGCAGAGGGCAAGGAAGTACGCGTTTTCAATGGCAAGCCACACATTTTAGAGCATGCCTTCGATGCCCCTTTTGCCTTTGTGAAGGCCTGGAAAGGCGATAAGGCTGGGAACCTCATTTTCAAGGGCACGGCACGCAACTTCAACCCTATGATGGCCATGGCCGGAAAGGTTACTGTGGCTGAGGTGGAAGAATTGGTGGAAGTAGGAGAATTGGACCCTAATAGCATCCATATTCCAGGAATTTTCGTGCAGCGAATCTTCCAAGGTGTGGGCTACGAGAAACGGATAGAACAACGCACCGTACGTGCCAAAAGCGAATAACCATGGGATTGAGTAAAGATCAAATTGCACAGCGCATTGCCCAGGAACTTCGCGACGGATGGTACGTGAATTTGGGCATCGGGATTCCCACCTTGGTAGCGAACCACATCCCGCAAGGCATCAATGTAGAATTTCAAAGTGAGAACGGCATCTTGGGCATGGGTCCCTTCCCCTTCGAAGGCGAAGAAGATGCAGACCTAATCAACGCTGGAAAGCAGACCATCACGGCCATGCCAGGGGCGAGCTTCTTCTCGAGTGAACTGAGCTTCGCCATGATTCGTGGGCAGCACGTTCAACTCACCGTTCTAGGTGCTATGGAAGTCAGCGACAGTGGGGACATTGCGAACTGGAAGATTCCAGGTCGAATGGTCAAAGGGATGGGCGGTGCCATGGACCTTGTGGCGTCCGCAGAGAACATCATTGTAGCCATGCAGCATACCAACCGTGCCGGAGAAAGCAAGCTCTTACCGGAGTGTTCACTGCCGCTTACTGGCGTGCAATGTGTGAAAAAGATTGTCACGGATTTAGCAGTATTGGAAGTTGATCCACAACGCGGGTTTGTGCTATTAGAACGAGCGCCCGGGGTGACCGTAGACGAGATTCAAAGCAAGACTGCCGGTAGGCTGGTGGTCGAGGGCGAAGTCCCTGAAATGCAACTATAAAAAAGGCGCCCCGGGAAGGGCGCCTTTTCTTTTGTCGGATGAAACCGAACAAAACAAAACCATGCGGTTTAGGGTATGGTCTCTGAATCAGTTTAGGTTCCTCTAAAGTACAGTGTGCTGATTTTCAAAAGCGTGACATTTATCATCTTCCCAAAGATCCAACTAAGGCCAATACGGTAATCTTTGCGTTGACCGCCTGAAATTGGGCACTGTACATGCCATTGTTGGCGTTCATCCAAGCAATTTGCGCCTCGCGTAATTCTAGGCTACTGGCTTTCCCCAAGGCATGCAACTCGCTCATACGCATGAGACGTCGCTCGGCCACTTCCATGTTTTTGGTTTCGATCGCCGCAATCTTAATGGCGTTGTTGAAGACATCCATGGCATTGGCCAACGTGTTTTCGAGGGTTTCAGAAACTTGGTCCAATTGTTCTTGCGCCTTCAACACTTCCAGAGCAGCGTTTTGACGTTGCGTTTTGCTTTGAAAGCCCGAGAACAGATTGTACTGCAAACTAATGCCTGCATTCAACCCTTGCTGCTGCGAAGCTGTTAAAAACCCAGCTTCCGCTTGACTTTGGTTCAGCCCGTAAGATGCCTGTGCAGCTACAGTGGGGAACAACGTACTCTGCTGCAACTTCTCCTGAAGACTCGCTGCATTTACAGAGGTTTGGGCTAACAGTAAGGCGCTGTTTTTCTCGCGCAAACTGGCCAACAAATCATCCGGAAGATCCGTCGCATTGATGGCATCCGTAATGCCAGACTCATCTACTAGAAAGTCGGAATTTTCCCACCCTATGTAAGTGGCAAAGGAGTTTTTGGCCAATTCATATTGCGCATGCACCTCCAGTAAGTTGATACTATCTCTATTCAAATCTACCTCAGCCGCGAGACGCTCTGTGGTATTCGAACCCCCCAACGAATTCAACAGCATCGCGCGCTCGTAGCGTTTAGAACTGAATGCTATTACTTCTTCAGCCGTTTTTACACTTCGCTGCAACAAAGCCAGCCCCGTGTACTGCGACCAAACCATCGCAATGGTCGTCTCCATTGCCTGTTGCTCGGCAAGACTGGCGTTCTGCTCCGCAATTTTCAGTAGAGCATAGGAGCGTTGAATACGGCCACCCGCAAAGAGGGTTTGGCTAATGCCCAAGGACATATTTTGACTCAAACTCTGAGCACCTTCCACATCCTGAGTTTGCCCCGTGGCAAATTCAAGGTTGGAGTTTTGCTGGCTCACATTCGCCCCTGCCGTAGCGACCACATTCGGCAACATTCCGGCATTTCCCATGGTAGCAGCATTGGCCGCTTGCTGGCTCGAAAGCTCCGCTATCTTGAGGTTGTGATTGTGTTCTAGCGCCGTGGCAATGACTTGATCTAGGGCTAAAACCTCTTGCGCTTGGGTGTTCCAAGTAAGAAGTACGGTGGCGATGCCAATGAAAATTCTATTGTTCATCGTTTTCGTGTTTATGGATTTCGTTGAAATAGGCTTCCCCCTTCATTTCTTTAATAGCTGGCTCAACCTCCTCACGAGTAGGGCGCACACCTCTTCTCAAATGCGTGATGTTCACACGTGCATCATTGACTAAGGCCATGAGCGATGGCAAGACTACCAAGGTCAACATGGTCGCAAAAGCAATTCCATAGGCAATGGATACTGCCATTGGGATAAGGAACTGCGCTTGGAATGAGGTCTCAAAAATCAGCGGTGCAAGTCCCGCGACCGTGGTAATGGTGGTCAAGAAAATGGCACGGAATCTACTTAACCCAGCGTTGTAAATAGCCTCTAAAACAGGCTGTCCAGATTTGACATTGATGTTATATTTACTCACCAACACCAAAGAGTCATTCACAATAATCCCAATCAAGGCCACCACCCCAAGGAAGCTGAGAATGGACATCGGCATGCCGTGCAACCAGTGTCCCCAAGCCACCCCCGTTAAACTGAGCGGGATGAGGAGCATAATCATGATGGTTTGAATTAAGGAGCGGAAGGTGAAGGTAATAGTCAAGATGATCAAAAACAGGATAATTGGCATCACCGTCTGTGAACTCTCTTGTGTTTTCATACTTTCTTTCTGCTGCCCTTCATAGCGCGCCGAGACCGAAGGGTATTGCGCGAAAATTTCTGGAAGAATATCAGCTTGAATTTGAGAAAGTAGTGCAGGTGCCGAGCCGTTTGGACTTGCCAAATCGCTCTCCACTCGGAATTCACGTTGTCCATCTAGGTGATTGATGTTGACGGTTCCGCGTTCAATGGTATAGGTGGCCAATTCTCTGAGTGGCACCTCCCCTTGCGCTGTGGTAATGAGGAGCTCTTCTAAATCCCACAACTCCCGGCGGTCTTTTTCATCTAATCGGACCCAGACTTTTACTTCATCCTCGCCACGCTGCAATCGTTGTACCTGCGCCCCGAAGAAATTCTCCCGGACCTGAGTCATAATACTCCCTGGCGTTAAACCTAAGTATCGTGCCTTATCCGTCAAATGCAAAGTGATTTCGCGAATCCCTTTTTGATCGTTGTCGACCACATCCGTTAAATCTTCCATGCCTTTAAGCTTCGTCTTCAAGATTTCCTTCGCAGCACGAAGCGCTTCAAGATCATAGCTGACCAAGCTCACCGAAATAGGTTTTCCAAAGGCCTGTGCACCTCCAAAACTGATATTATCTGCGCCTGGTATTTCACCTGTGGCCTCTCGGATATCATTTTGAATCAAGAATGATGGCGTCAAGCGCGTTTCAGAATCCAGTAAGATCACATTTAATCTTGCCTTAGACGTAGATGGACCTATATTCTTTTGGACTGCTGTAACGACATCTAATCCATCGGCACGTTCCGCCTTGTATTGGTCGTTTACCTTCCAAACGGTTTCCTCGATGTGATCAATCCATTTTTGAGTAATGGCCTCGTTCGTACCCGCAGGCATATCCAAGCTTATGTCCAAATTATCGCGTTCGATGAACGGGAAGAATTGGGTGCGTACGATACCTCCACCAATGGCCCCAAATGTGATGAACATAAGGGATATAAAAAGGCTAATGGTGACCAATTTATTGCGCAGCGACCAATGCAAGAAAGGAGCATAGACCTTATCTCTAAACCTAAACAATACGCCTGTAGCTGCGGATTGTACAGGATTCATTTTCGCTTTGCGATCTAACTTGCTATGACTCAAGTGTGCCGGCAAGAATAACAACCCTTCGATCAAGGAAACCGCCAAGGTGGCAATCACAATGAAAGACATTTCCGAGAAGAAATCCCCGGCCCGACCGTCTAGAAAAAAGAAACTTGAAAATGCAATGATGGTCGTTAATACGGCGCTCACCACTGATGGTATAACCTCGAGAGTACCCTCCAACGCAGCGCGTAAAAGCGGCTTGCCTTGTTCATAATGCGCATAAATATTCTCCGCGATCACAATCCCATCGTCCACAAGAATGCCAATGACTACGATCATTCCAAACAAGGAAATAACGTTGATGGTAATGCCGAAATAATTGGCCAAAATGAACATCCCAGCAAATGAAACCGGGATACCAATGGCCACCCAGAAAGCCAAGCGCATGTTTAAGAACAGGGTTAGGAGAATCAATACCAGGACAAATCCCAACAAACCATTCTCAAAAAGTAGATCCTTGCGTTGTTGTAGGGTCACAGAGAAGTCGCGAATGACATCCAGTTGCATATTGCTCGTGGACGCATTGTATGTATTGATATAATCATTCAAATACTCACAAGTCGCTATCAGGTCCTCTTGGTCCGTATTATTGACCGTTATCTCCACCGATGGAATGCCGTTAAACGAGGCGCGCGTCGGGTTATCCGCCCAGCGATCACGAACCATCCCTACATCCTTCAGACGAATGACCTGACCGTTTGGACGGGTGTATACTATGATATTTTGCAGCTCCTGTGCTTCGTAGTTCTTATTGCGAGAGCGAATCAACATCTCCTCTTGAGTGCCCTTGATGGTCCCACCGGTGATGTCCAAATTTGTCGAGCGCAGTGCGTTAGCAATTTGAGTCAAGGTCAAATCATACTTGCGTAAGGTATTTTTATCTAAGGCAATCTCGATCTCCTCCTCTGGATATCCGCCCAAGGTCACCTTTGAAATACCGTCTTTCAACCGCAACTCTCTTTCAATGCGTCGAGCCTCTTGCTTCAAGCTCAGGAGATCCACACCCTCACCTGAAAGTGCCATGCTCATCGCCAAGGTCAAGTTTTCCTGCTTTGACACACGCAATGGCTCCAATCCCGTCGGGAAGGAAGGCACACGCTCCACCGCATTCTTCACATCCTCCAGAACCAAATCTGTATCATATCCCTTCAACACCTCAATACGGATAGTCGCCGCGTTCTCACTAGATACCGAAGTGTATTGCTCTACCCCGGTGAGGCCTTTTAAGTTCTGCTCAATTTTATTGACCACACCTTCTTCGATTTCCTCCGGTGAAGCACCAGGATACACCGCTGTGACCGTAATTAATCGGCTCTCCACCAAAGGGAAGAACGTTGTATTTAAACTGTTGTAGCTGATCCAACCAAAGAAGAAAAACCCGATGAGAAGGGTATCGACTCCGACAGGATACTTAATAAAGAATTCTATCAGTCGTTTCATTATCTATTTTCGATTGTGTTGACAATTGTACCCGCGGCAGCCTTCAATGTGGGTGCATCAACCATCCTTGTTCCAGAGGCGATTCCTGTGATGATGATCTGATCATCCAACCATTCTACCACTTGGATTTTGGTTTTTTGAAGAATGCTATCGCTTTCCACGGTGTAGACATACTCATTGTCGAACACCATATATGCTGGAAGGGAAAGCGCATTAAATACTTGGACCCCTTCAATGGCGCCGGTGAGGTACATCCCTTCGCGCAAATCTTTGCCGCGCACATTGGCGATCACATTTATACTTTGGCTCGCGCCATCTACAACCGGGCTAATACGATCTATAGTTCCGGTCCAATTCCCCGTCACATCAGGACTGGTGAATTGCACCTTCTGTCCCACCCTTAGTTCATCAGCATAGGCCAAGGTCACGGCACTCTTGATTTCGAAATCTCCTGTACCTACGAATGTACCGAGCGCACGACCTGGACTCACCAAATTTCCTCGCTTGACATTGGCCGACGCTACCACACCATCAAAGGGCGCTCGAATACTATACTTCGCTAAGCGCTCCTCCGCACTCTTGACTTGATAATATGCATTATGAATGCCCCGAGCAATCAAAAACTTTTCTAGAGTACCCGAAGCCTCTGGTAAGGGTGGAAATGATGAGACAAGACTTAAACCATAGTAGTACGCCTCAAATCTTTCATAATCCTCTGGATAATCCATCTTAATATCTGGCAGAATTGCAAGAACACTATTGATAAAATTGCCTTTTAAACTCATGACATTCGCTTTCGCTTCTGAATTGTCCAATTGAATCATGATTTCACCTCTACGGAAAGATTTTCCCTCAAGAAAATCACGGGTGCCACCCACAAAGCTTCCACTGACCTCTGCCAAGACATCCACTCTGTTAATAGCATTTAGTTTACCATATAATTCCAAACCAAGGCCTACTGTATCTGGGCTTGCCGTAAATACATTCACTATCGGCGCAGTCTTATCTTCTTTGATTTCGACCTTCGTCGCCATGCCCGACAACTTGTTTTTCACGACTAGGCCAACGATAAGGATGACCACTGCCAGGACGATATTTCTAATTAACTTCTTATTCATGATTTGCTCAGGTTATAAATGACTTTTTGTAATACGTTTTCAGTGATTTCTCTTTCCTCTGGAGTGCACCCTTCAAAGGCGCGTTCCAACACATTCCCTGCACATTTCGCGATGATCTCAAACAGCTCTTTCCCTTCGGCAGTGATGCTTAAAAGATTTTCTCGCTTACTCTCAGGATTTGGTTGCATCTCCAACCAGCCTAGAGCCACCATGTTTTTTACTTCTCGACTAATACGATGTCGATCAATATCCATCATATCCACCAACTCTCGTTGTACGATAGCACGAGGACAATGGACCATGGTAAATCCTAAAATGGGTAACTGTACAGGGGGGATAGCATATCCTTGCTTCTGTAATTCTGCAGAAACGGCATCACGCACCAATCTGTGAGAACGACCCGTGAGGTAGCCCAAACTACGCGTAATATTTGAAGGATCGATTGCCAACGTTTAATGGAATTTGTTGCATAGTTACAACAATTGTTCCAATACTTGTCGAGTACCACGTAAATTTCCGAGACCATTTCAATTTAATTCGCCCAAATGTGCCTATTATATGTAAGTACTCACTCATTAATAAGCAACTCGCGTAATCCCAAGCTAAGATTATTGGCCTCGTCCTCTTCGCCGATAAAGCTTAATTCCATGGCTTGATCCAGTACTCGCTCAATAGTGTATGCTACGGCCTCAGGTCGCCCGTGACCTATTTCCGACACGGCCCACACCAATCGCTCACGCACAAAACTGTCCGAAAAAATACCCAAACCTAATTCACGTACTGCGCGCACCTGCGCAACCCATGGTAAAAACAAGTCGAAATTATCGGTAATATCAGCAGGAATAGCCAATATGGCACGCACGAGCGATACCGGATCCGGACTGTGCAATGCCCCATTTATGATTGATGATTTGGCCGATAAACCCGCCTTTACAACAGCGTCGACGAGCTGCTGTTTGTTTCCGAAATGACGAAAGATTAACGCCTCGCTCACACGCGCTTCTTTGGCGATTCGCGCGGTAGACACGGCGGCAACTCCCTCCAATGCAAAGAGCTTTTGGGCCGAAGATAGAATTTGTTGTTGCTTTTCTGTCATTGTAAGTATTCACTCACAATGATACGAATAATATTTTAGTGCGCCTCGAGCCAATTGGATCCTGTACCCACCTCAGCAACCATAGGAACCTCCAAAGACACGGCGGCTTCCATCTTCTCCACCACCAGCGCCTTCAACTCCTCGAGCTCGTCTTTGTAGACATCAAAGACCAATTCATCGTGCACCTGCAACAACATTTTAGATTTCATATTGGCCGCACGCATCGCCCGATCCACCTCAATCATCGCCAGCTTGATAATATCCGCTGCCGACCCCTGAATAGGTGCATTGACCGCATTGCGCTCGCTATGACCTCGAACCACAGCATTACGGCTCTCGATATCTTTTAAATAACGGCGTCGACCCGTGATGGTTTCTACATACCCATGATCTCGGGCAAAAGCCACCTGATCGTCCATGTATTTCTTGATGCCCGGATAGGTGCGAAAGTACCCGTCAATAGCGGCCTTCGCCTCTTTGCGGCTCATATCCGTCTGCTGGCTCAAGCCAAAAGCACTAACACCATAGACAATCCCAAAATTCACGGTCTTGGCATTCGAGCGCTGCTCTCGGGTCACTTCTTCTGGCGCCACTTCAAAGACTTTGGCCGCGGTGGCACGGTGAATATCTTCACCCGCTTGGAACGCAGCAATCATCGCCTCGTCCTTGGCCAACGCCGCAATGACGCGTAATTCAATTTGGCTATAATCCGCAGCGAGTAAAATGCGATCCTCATCTCCCGGGATAAACATCGCACGCACCTTACGGCCATTTTCTGTGCGAATAGGGATATTCTGTAGGTTCGGATTCGTCGAACTCAATCGACCCGTAGCCGCAACCGTCTGGTTGAAGCTCGTATGAATACGGCCAGTAGTTCCGTGAACCAATTCCGGCAAGGCATCCACATAGGTACTCTTGAGTTTCTTCAACTCACGGAAACCTAAAATCTTATTGATGATCGGATGGCTTTTCTTCAAGCCTTCCAAAATGGCTTCAGACGTTGCATACTGCCCCGTCTTGGTCTTCTTTGGTTTATCAGAAAGTTTGAGGTCTTCAAAGAGCACCTCGCCTAATTGGCGCGGGGAACCCACATTAAAAGGACGTCCGGCCAACTCGACAATCTCTTCTTCCAATCGCACAATAACCTCTTCCAACTCGCCGCTGTAGGACTGCAACGCCCCAACATCCACGCGAATACCCTCCCGCTCCATCCGTGCCAAAACCGGCACCAATGGCATCTCGATGTTGCGGAATACCTTATCAACCCCCGTCTCTGCGAGCTTGGGTTCGAAAATCTCTTTTAACTGGAACGTTATATCTGCATCCTCGGCTGCATAATCCAAGATCTCGTCCGGCGCTAAATCGCGCATATTCTTCTGGTTCTTGCCTTTGCCGATCAGCGATTCGATAGAAATGCACTGGTAGTTCAAATAGGTTTCCGCGAGGATGTCCATGTTGTGGCGCATATCCGGCTGGATCAAGTAATGTGCAATCATCGTATCGAACAACGGGCCTTTGACCTCCACACCGTAGTTCATCAAAACACTGATGTCATATTTGATGTTTTGTCCAATTTTTTCCCCAGTACTCGCCCAAAACGGTGCAAACGCATCGACCATTTCCTGTGCCGCAGCACGGTCTGCAGGTACTGGCACATAATAGGCCTTTCCTTTCGCTGGAGAGAAACTCATTCCCACTAACTCCGCATCAAGTGTATCTAAGGAGGTGGTCTCAGTATCGAACGCCACACTGGGTTGTTCGGCTAGAATTTGGGCCAATTGGCGAGCTTCCACCGCCGTTTCCACCATTTGGTACAAATGCGTGGTTGTCGACACACTTTCTCTGGAGGAAATCCCTGCCGTCGCCGCCTCGGTCGGCGTATCGTCGCCGCCAAATAAACTCATCTGGTCATTGGAGCTCAAACTAACCTTCGTGCTCGTCGGCTTAGCCTCTGCCGGAGCACTGGCCTCCGTTTGAGTCAATCCTAAACGACGCCCCAACGTACGGAACTCAAGCTCCTCAAAGATGCCCAATAAGGCCTCTTGGTCCCAAGGATCGCGCACCAAGGTATCCTCAGCTAAATCAACGGGCACATCAATGATGATTCGGGCCAATTTCTTTGACAACACACCAAGCTCCGCATTATCACGAATCTTCTCGCCTAGCTTTCCTTTGATCTCGTCCGCATGCGCGAGTGTCTCCTCGAGCGACCCGTACTGTGCAAGCAATTTCTGAGCGGTCTTGGCCCCTACACCCGGCAATCCAGGGATATTGTCGACACTATCGCCCATCATCCCAAGGTAATCGATGACTTGTTCTACTCGGTCTAATCCGAATTTCTCACAAACCTCAGCCTCGCCCCAAACCTCTGGAGGATTACCCCCACGACCTGGGCGATACATAAAAATATTTGGGCTCACGAGCTGACCAAAATCCTTATCGGGAGTCATCATGTAGGTCGTAAAACCTTCTTGTTCTGCTTTTTTCGCCAAGGTTCCTATGACGTCGTCCGCCTCAAAACCGGAAACTCCAAGGGCTGGGATATTGAAGGCTTCAAGAATTTTATGAATGTAGGGTACTGCAATTTTAATCGCCTCCGGCGTAGCATCACGGTTCGCCTTGTATTCTGGGAAGATTTCGTGACGCTCCGTGGGCTGCGGCAAATCGAAACACACAGCAATGTGCGTCGGATTCTCCTTGGACAACAAATCCAGCAAGGCCGTGGTAAACCCGTAGATGGCGCTCGTATCCATACCCCCAGAAGTGATGCGTGGGTTTTTGGCGAAAGCGAAGTAGGCACGGAAGATCAATGCATAGGCATCGAGCAAAAAGAGTTTTTTATCGTGATCCGGGGTTTCTTGGCCCATAAATTGCTTGTTAGATTGTCAAAAATTTTAAAGCAGGTAAGTTAGGGACTTCGACTCAATTACCCATTTTTGTAGCCCAAAACAATCGGGCCAAAATGGCGTTGTTCCTAAGCATACATTCAGATATAATGATCTTTCGCATACTCTTTACATTGGGTATGGTTCTCGCCATAGACCTTTACGCCTACCAAGCCTTCCGTACCGTCTTTAAAAGCTCTGCCACCCCATGGATCTACTGGGGTATAACAGGTATATATATTCTTCTGAGTCTTGTAGTAACTACAATGATGATGAACGGGAAAGTAGATTATAAAATTGGAAGTATCCTTTTCGGTGCCTCTATCCTTTTAGCAGTGCCAAAACTCGTCGCCATCGTCCCCCTATTCATAGAAGATGTCTCACGGATCATTCGTTTCGCGGTCCGATTATTTACGACCCAACCCGCACTACTTCCGGAACGCAGAGCCTTCATTTCAAAGATTGCTCTTGGCCTAGCAGCCGTACCCTTCCTAGGTATACTTGATGGCATCTGGAAAGGGCGTTACAGATACCGTGTAATAAGCCACACTTTGGAGTTCGAGGATTTGCCAGATGCCTTTGACGGATTCACCATCGCGCAGATTTCCGATATTCACAGCGGATCTTTCGACAACCAAGAGAAAGTACAATACGGGGTGGACATGGTCACTGATCTCGGCGCCGATGCCGTGGTGTTTACCGGAGACATGGTCAACAACATCGCCGATGAAGCAGAGCCCTGGATCCCAACCTTCCAACGATTGAAGGGAAAATTAGGCATCTTCTCCATTCTTGGAAACCACGACTACGGCGATTATTGGAAGTTCCCCTCCCCAGAGGCCAAGGTGGCAAATCTTGATCGACTCAAGGAGATTCACAAGGAGATGGGCATGGATTTGTTACTGAATGAAAGCCGCTACTTTGAGCGCAAAGGACAGCGCATTTACCTCGCGGGTGTAGAGAACTGGGGCTTGCCTCCATTCCCTCCTTATGGTGATTTAGACAAAGCACTCGAACAGATTCCGGAAGATGCGTTTACTGTGTTGTTGAGCCATGACCCTAGTCACTTTGATGCCAAAGTCAAGCAACACCCGAACAAAGTACACCTTACCCTTAGCGGCCATACGCACGGCATGCAGTTTGGTATTGAAATCCCTGGGTGGATCAAATGGTCCCCGGTGAAATTCAAATACCCAAAATGGGCCGGCGTATATCGTGAAGAAGATGGTAAGGTTTTGCACGTGAACCGTGGCTTTGGCTATTTAGCCTTCCCGGGACGTGTTGGCATGTGGCCTGAAATCACCCACATTACCCTTAAAAAGAAATTGGCTTAATTCTGCTTTTGATAGAGCCGCGACATAAAGTATATGTGTGGCAGACTTAAAGCGCTAAGGAAGATCAGGAAGTAACTACTCCATTGGGAGAGAGAGTTACGGTCAAATTGGAAAATCACCAAAAACAACGCTACAGCACCAAGGGTGAAGGGAAGTGCTCGTATAAACATCTGAACGTTCGACCAGTTGTGGGCTTTTTTCAAGTGATCCCAACCGGAAGTACTATGCTGTAATACAAAATAGGTACCAAAAGCTATGGCCAGAGACTGTTCTCCAAGAAGGAGTAACGTACTTATTGAAATCAACCAAGGCACAGAGGCGAACCACAATCCACCAATGATTCCAATAGCGGCTGCAGATAAATAAATAGTGTTCAACAATCTTTCAGAAATCGCCACTTCAGAAACCCCCATCGTCTCCAAAACGACATTCACCTCAGATAAATGTGGGAATAATAGTAATGTGAACAGTATAATACCCCACACCATAGAAAGAATGGGGCTCGGCAAATCCCACTCCCGCATATCAGTTTCTCCAAAATGCCATGCACTGTAAAGAAGGAATGTCAATAATCCCAGAATGGGACTTGCGACCCAAAACAATAGTACTATGGCCATTATTCCACTGTATCTTAAAATGAATTTGGGAAGACGCATTCCATTTGCGTGTCCATAACCATCCAAAGCACCATGAGGAATTCCTATGAGTAACAGCATTAACATCAATATTCCTAGAGAGATTAACTGTGATGATTGTGGAATCACAGCCTGCAGGCCTGAGGCTGCGATTGCCATAGCCATGGGTGCCCAGCGAGCCGGTCGTGTTTTTAGAAATGCAAAAAATGAGGCAACGACTGCCCACAAGAATTTCATGATAGGGAGACCGGCAAACATTCCCACTTCCCAGCTCAGCGAGCTCTTCTCATCCAAAAATCTGAAAATTCCTTCGTGTGACCTGTTTGTGAAAAGCTTTGTGAAGATCTCCTTACCCCATTGTGGCTTGTATTTTAATATGTGTAACAGTAAATGGTCATAGAAATAGTGTCGACCTATTCCGGTTCGTGGAAAATTCCAAAATTGGTCTTTGTGAATGAATACTTGATTCTCTACATCTTGTGCCAAATCAACAGCCTTCTCATACATGTACTTAAAACCATAACCGGTGGTTGATTTAATCAATCCACCTCTAGCTCCCATAGAAATTATTCTTGCATCTGGATGTTGCTGCAATGCATGCTGAGTCATTGGAATTACTCCCTGCTCCTCATGGGTAATTTCATAAGGACCATCTAAGCCTCCTAATAAATAATTTTTTAGATGATTGGTAGCCAATTCCTTTGGGAAAACTTCACTACCAAATCTAGTTACCTCAACTAGGGCCTCGTTTTCGTCAATCGGCAAAATATACATGAACTGCGTATACCCATTCTGTGGGATATTGAAGTCCATAAGAGTCAGACATGAAGGATCCCAATTTGGCCAATCAGTTTTCACTCGCCAACCTAAGAAGCTCTGCAGAACCAATGGGCCAGTTGGCTCCTTGATATCGGGTGGGCGACTATCAAAAACACGACGGGTCATCCATTCGGTATTATCAGAATACACTTTTATGTCATCTGAATCGCTCTCAAAATTCGTCAAAGGCGCCCGAACCAAATTGATCTTAGGGTATTGAAGAATGATTTCTTTCGAAAACTCATATAATGTTATACTCTCTAGCATGCCATAACGCATACTCTTGAGCTGTTCTTCGTCTCCGTCAAAATTTAATTTTGTCCATTCCTTCAACATGAGCGGTCGAAGTGTCGAAAATATTGCGTCGGAGTGATCGCCCCAAAAACAATATGTTTTATCGTTTTTCCACTTTGATTCCGTTTCCAAAATCAAAACATCCAAATCATTCAGAACACCACGGTTGTGTAGCTCCAATAGCAATAAGCTATTTGAAGCGCCTAAGCCTATAAGTGCGATGTCGTAAATCACTATTAAATGTACTTTTGACCTTTTATAAATACAGAACCAAAAAAGAGATGATTTGTTCAGATGAAACACCGTTTACAACTATATTTTGAGGATATTTGGTCATTTGAAATACATATATGAGTATTTACACTCATTTTTGAACTAATCTTGAACAATGACATCTACGGGTCGTTAAGGGGTAGTTATAACCTTTAATTTTTTAACACCATGTCATTGACAAATTTATTTCTAGATGCTAGCGGCGGGGTAATAGACCTTACCGACTACACTGACATCAAGACCGTGACATCCTTTACTTTCTTCGTAGGATGTATGGCGATGATGGCAGCGTCTGTGTTCTTCTTCTTTGAAATGTGGAACGTAGACAAAAAGTGGAGAACATCTCTATTAGTAAGTGGTTTGATCACGTTTATCGCGTTCGTACACTACTATTATATGAGAGGTTATCATTTCGACACGGGAGCGTCTCCAACTTTCTTCCGTTATGTTGATTGGACGCTCACAGTACCACTAATGTGTGTTGAGTTCTACTTGATCACTAAAAAAGCTGGTGCGAAGATGAGTCTTTTATGGAAACTCATCGCTGCGTCTGTAATTATGCTTGTAACTGGTTACCTCGGTGAGACAATTTACCGTGAGTCTTCAGTTATGTGGGGTGTTATTTCTGGTGCTGCTTACTTCTACATCGTATACTTGGTGTGGAAAGGCGAAGTGGCTCAGTTAGCAGCCAACGCTGGTCCTGCAGTAGCGAAAGCAGTAAAAGTTCTTTTCTGGTTCGTTTTAGTAGGGTGGGCGATCTACCCATTAGGTTACATCTTGGGTACACCAGGTGGTTTGTTCGGAATGCAATTAGTTTCTGACTCGGCTACCGCATCTGCTTACATGGATGTTGTTTACAACATTGGTGATGCAGTTAACAAAATTGGATTTGGTCTGGTCATCTACGCTCTTGCTGTTAGCAAGAACGAAGAAGCAGCTTAATCATAGTTTCAGAGTGTTGGTTAGCCCCGCGACAATGTCGCGGGCTTTCTATTTTATAACCTTTCTACTCTGGCCCGGTTTCGCGTATTTTTGAGCAAAGGCAAATTCTATGAGCATACGCAAAACCCTACTACTATTCTTATTTCCTCTTTTGAGCTTTGGCCAAAAAACTGGCTACCACAGTTATACCCTAGATCTCATTAATGTTGAGGACGATAGAGTTAAGGTTATGGTAGACGCCACAAAGATGAACTTTGGCGATTATGTCGCAGGCGTAGAATTTAACTTTCCCGCCACCATTCCCGGGACCTACGCCACCTTGGACTACGGTCGATTCATCAAGGACTTCAAAGCCTATGGCGCTGAAGGCAAATCCTTAAAGGTGAAAAAGAAGGGCAATACTTATGTGATCAAGGGCGAACCAAAGAGGATCGAGTATTGGGTGGATGATTCCTTTGATGCCAAGGTGCGGAAAAACAAGATTTTCGAACCGGCCGGAACGAATAATCAAGAAGGGCGCAATTTCTTGATCAATGCCGCTGGCTACTTCGGTTTCTTTACCGGCGCCGAGGAAATGCCCATCACCCTAGAGGTTAAAAAAAGTCCGACGCTTTATGGGCTGAGTGCTATGAACGGCTATTCCTATGGCAATACTCAAAACTTCCATGCCAAGGATTACCACCAGCTCTTGGATTGCCCCATCATGTTTGCGAAGCCAGATACGACCTCGTTCCAATTGGGCTCAACAAAAGTTACTATTGGAGTATTTAGCGAAAGCGGTCGAGAATTATCAGATGACATCTACGAACAAGTACGCCTGAGCATGGGGGCTATCGAATCCTTTCTGCACGGCGAACTTCCCGTGGACCGCTACGCGTTCATCTTCTACATCAAGGACTACAGTGAATTCCAGGGTTTAGTGGAAGGCACTGAAATTAAGCTCGGCACCATTGTAAAAGCACTGAGGGAATTGATCGGCCAAGGCTTTGGCGCACTAGAACACGGCAATAGCTCCGTGTATTATTTGCCGGATTTTGGCAATGATATGGTCCTCGATCAAATGGCCGATGTTTGTATCCATGAGTTCTTTCACATTCTTACTCCGCTAGGATTACACAGTGAGGAAATAGGCAACTTCAACTATATCGACCCTCAGATGAGCAAACACCTATGGCTCTATGAAGGCATCACAGAATATTTTGCAGGCATCAGCCAGGTCAAGGGCGGTGTGATAACACGCGAGGAATACATCCGATCTGTCTTGCGCCAAAAAATCGTAACAGCAGATCGCTACCCGACCGAAAAGATGCCGTTCACAGAGATGAGCGAAAATGTCTTGCATAAGCCTTACAAAAAACAATATATGCAGGTCTACCAGCGTGGTGCCTTGATGGGAGCATTACTAGATATTCGCATTATGGAACTCACGCAAGGAGAAAAAGACTTGCTAGATGTGATCTTGGAACTCCGCGATATTTACGGTCCAGATAAAAGCTTCAAGGACGACGACTTTATTGAGGAATTCGTGGCGCTTGTACATCCGGATTTGCAACAATTCTTTGATCACTACGTGAGTGGCACGTCACCGCTGCCAGTTCAAGAGTATTTAGCTAAAGTTGGGGTGTTGTACGACCGCAGTTATACAGGTCCATTGGTGGAAGACCCCTTGAAGGATTACGGAATCAAATACCGTCGTATTCGAGGGACTAACACCTTAGTTGTTAAAAAAATTGGCAACGAAAACCCCTTACAATTCGAAAAAGGAGACATTATAGAGCTCTATAGCGATCAGCTACAAAATGAATACGGCGGGCCACAAGCGGGTACCATTATCGACCTGAAGGTAACACGAGGTACAAGGAATCTGATCATACCCTATGAAGTAACCTATAAAGAGGGAAGCAATGGCCATTTCATTCGCATGAGTCGCGAGTCCAACGCTGCACAAGAGCAATTATTGGAATTATGGTTGACCAATTAATTTATTGGCGCCTCCAGATCTCTTCGAAATAGGTGCTGCCCACGTAGTGCTCTAGATAAATGACGTCGTAGCTAACTACCACATAATTGCGGGTGAAGGAGCTGTTTTGATGATAGAATTGAATATCACCCTCGAGAGTATCTACTGTAAATGTGCCTTCCGTTTGCACGGTATCCCCATCGTCATAGAACCAAAATCCAGTGAGGTCTTCTAATACACTATCCCCACGCAGCTCAAGGTATTCACAACAATCTACCGTTGGGTCCGGCGTACCATTGACTGTGCGCGAACTGATTTCCCATTCTCCCAGCAACCCTGCATCAAACAGCGGATCGATACTCTGTGGAATGGCCTTATTACAAGCAGACAGCGTCCACAGAATAAAACAAGAATATAGGAGTGGTTTTCGCATGCCCTAATCTAGGAAAAAGACAAAACAAAACCGGCGCCTCTCCAGGCGCCGGTTGTATAAGAAACCTACAAGACGTGATTTCCGTCGTTAACTCATCACAAATCTGAAAATTCTTCCGGAATTGGCCCAAGGTCCAGCACGGACAAAGACTGGACAAAACCTATAGATCTTGTAAATATTGGTCCAGAGACTCCTCTTTTTCAAGGTCAATCTTCTTTTTAAGGCGGTATTTGGCTTTTTCCACTGCTGCAGGACTTACGTTCAAGACTGTCGCAATTTCTTTATTATTCATTTTCTGGCGTATGAGGTAACTCAAGCGAATTTCCCCTTTGGTCAACTTTGGATGCTTCTCCACTAAGGATTCAGAGAACTGATCGTGGAGGTCTCTGTAGTTTCTCTCGAAGTGATCCCAATAATTTTCGCTCTGCAGTTCTCGGTTCAATTCACGAATAAGACTTTGCAGGAAGGTCCCCACCTCATTGCCTTTACCCGCCTTGGTACGCTCCTCTTTTAATCTATCTCGGAATGATTGCAGAAGCTCGATACGACTCGAGGTTTTCAACAATTGGAAACTCAACTCATCGCTCTTTTGCTTGGCCTTGGCCTCCATCTCCCCCGCTTTGGCGGATAGAAGTTCTCTTTCCGTCTCTAGCAGTTTCACACGTGTGGCGCGCAATCTTCGGTCTTGATATAAGGCTAGTGATCCGCCGACAAGGAGAAGGAACAATACCAAAACTAATGCGCGGAACCATGTACGTTGCCAGAAATAGGCTTCCACCGTCCAAGGCATACTCACGGAGCTTTCCACTTCACTTGAGGCATTAAGCAATTGTAATTCAAGCCTGTATTTACCAGGTTGAAGATTGTTAAAGGTCAAACTGCGAAGATTTGATGGCACTGGGGTCCAATTCTCTACCACACCTTCCAATCTGTACTCCGCAGTTTTCCCACTGCGCTCTTGCAAGGACATGATTTCAAAGAAAAATTGAGCCGAGCGTGTTCCAGGCTCTAGGGCAAAGGTGTTTTCTGCACGTCCGCTTACGACATTGAATGACTGGTCTGTATTATCCACACGCACCCCTGTCAACAGAAGATTCGAGGATGGCGATTCTACCGCAGGTTTTGTTTTTATGACACCACCGGCACCCCCAATCCACAGGTCCGTTCCCACTGAAAGCGTGGCTTTGCGGTTAAAAAGCGAAAGCTGTGTTTCTTCTTGCGGAAGAACGGTCGAGAACTCCCATTTTCCGGTTTCTTGTGAAGCTAATAGAAGTCCGGTGTTGGTAGTCAGATATAATTGGTCCTCCATAAGCTCCATACCGTAACAAGTGAGTGAAGGCTGGTTTGATATTTCACTGAGTTCACCATCAGATAAGAGCCATAAGCCACCTCCCTCTGTGCCTAGGACAAGAGTGCCGTTCGGTAATGATTGCAAATCGAGGATGGGATACTCTAGCGGGAAATGAGTAATGTTTTGACCCTCGATGCGATAAAGCCCCATGAATTCTGAGGCTACCCAGAGTACTTTTCCTTGACGCTCAAGGTCCATTATATTTCGACCGACCGCCCAAGGCTCTTGCCAAGGCGTGAGAAACTCTTCTCCATTCCAAAGCTGCAGACCACCGAGCGTTCCTACCCATAAACTATCGCCATTGTCTGGCGCTAGCGACCATATATTATTGTTGTTCAATCCTAAACTGAAATCAGTGAAGGCCATATTCCTTTGGATGATTGTCCCTTCTGAATCGAGCTTAAATAATCCTTCATTGAATGTTCCCAGCCAAATGGATCCGTCGCTATTAGACTGCATACTCGTGACCACTTGAGGATAGTCATTTCGTTCATTGTCTAAAAATGCCGTAGGCCTCCAACTGCCTCCTGAAAAATCGTAACGAACTAGACCATCGCCATCATAACCTACCCAAATTGAACTTCCTGAAGCTTCTATAGATAAAGCGCTTTGAATGGAAGTATAGGTAAAGGAATCAGGGTTGCGTAGTTTTTCTATGGGAGGTATGCCCCTCGGGAAAAGCGTGATTCCATCATTGAATGTGCCCACCCAGAAGTCGTTGCCTACCGGTGTGATGGAGTAGAATTGGTCCGTGGCGATACCCAACTGCGGATCTTGTTTACTCCACTGCGTCCAATTTCCTTCTACGCCGCGCACAAACATCCCATTACCATCAGTACTCACCCAAATTTCCTTCCCTTGATAGGCCACATCCCTTGGGTTGGTGGTGGGTGAGGAAAGTTGTGATAATTGGCCGCCGCTTATTTCCCATAGCCCATGCTCCGCGATTCCAAATAAAACTTGGCCGCCCTGTACATCAACGCTCTTGCTATAAGATTGGAATTCCTCACTGTCAGCAAAGGAATGCACACGGTCATCACTATAGAGATAATACAGCAAATGCTCGCCCGAATTTCCGATCCAAATTGTATCGCCCTGATCGGCAAAATCAAAGACAAACATGAGCTCCTCAGGCGCATAGGCAAAGGATGCTGTTCGCCACTCTGCAGCCTCATCATCCAAATAATACAATCCCTGTCCGGAGGTTCCGGCCCATAACCTGCCATGCCCGTCCTCATGTAAGGCTTGTACGCTGATACCATCATCAAGGCGCGGGTAACCCACGGGCTTGGGTTGCATGAGTTGGATATCATAAGCCAAAACCCCTAGCTGTGCCAATCCTATCCACAAGGTAGAATCTTGGCATACACTAAGGCTTTGAATGTTACGCGCTGGAGCAAGCCCTTCAGGTAGAAATTCCATACCCACCGCACGGCCCTCGTTGTAACGAAATAATCCGTCCCGGGTACCGATCCAAACAAAGCCAAATGGATCTTGGGCAACGTCGTATACAGTGGGGTGTAATAATCCTTGTGCAGGGCCAATTCTGCGCGCAGTTTGCGCATTCATCACAGCACCGGACACACACAAGACAAAAAGCAGGAACCTCAATCTCATAGCGGGAAAATACAATAAAAAAGGGACCCCTCGCGGGGTCCCCTATACTTACTAACCAATTGTAAGCATTATTTCAAAGCAACGCGCACAGTTGATTCATTTGAACCGTTTTGTACACGTACGATGTACATACCACGTGGCATTGCTGCAACGTCAAGACGAGCTTCAGCATCGAAGCTTTGCTCCAATACTTTCGCGCCTGTGATGTTGTACATTACTACTGTAGAACGAGTACCAGTAGTGTTTTCGATGATCAAAAGATCTGAAGCTGGGTTAGGCTTCACAGAGAAGTCTGCTTCAAACTCTTCTACACCGATGTTGGCACAAGGACCACACTCTTCCCAACACTGTGCATCCAATGTAGTATCCGCTTGACCGATCGTGATGAAACGGTTAGTGAAACCACCTGTAGTCAATGTACATACAGAATCTGCAGTTGTTGGGTCGAAGTTTTCTTGTACTGCCCAGTTATCAGCAGTGAACTTGAATTCGTAAGAGCCTGGCAACAATGAAAGTGTTACGTCGTATACACCGTCACCGTCAGCATCGCTCATCATATTCGCATCACCGCTCCATCCGTTCATAGTACCTGAAATGTAGGCAGTAGTGAATGATGGGCTGTTTGAACGGTCGCTCTGGAACGTTACGTTCACAGGAGTTGCAGGAACTGGACAAGTACCGTCAGTAGTACACTCACCGAAACATGTGCGATAGTGGAAGTCTGACATCAAGCCCATGGTTGCAGAGTAACCGACCATATCACGGTCGCTCCACTGACCAGCTGCACATGGCTTACCTACGATGTTCTCTTTTGAACCCCATCCTGGATCGTTAGAAGACAAGAATGTAAACATGCTGTAGAAACCAGTATCAGCAGGTAGGGTCTTAGAGTATACAGAATCACCGATAGGGTACATTTGGTTCACCCCCGGAGTAGCGAAACCAGTACCACCAGCTAACCATACACCTGTAGTATCAACCGCAGTGTATGACATATTCACTTGGAACGTCATGTACACTTGACCTGGCATAGCAGCACAAGATTCCCAAGCAACACCTGGGAGAATAGTATCACCATTCAATACCGCGAAACGGTTAGTGTAGATACCAGTAGTTTTAGTACAAGAAGTACCAGAAGTCAAGTTTTCTTGACCTGTCCAACCGTCCAAAGTGAACTTATACTCGATAGAGTCAGCCGTCAAAGGAAGTGTTGCTGTCCAGATGCTATCCCCTTCTGGGTCAGACATTGGGTTACAAGAACCACACCAGTTGTTGTAGTCTCCGTTCACGTATACACCGTTGTAAGAACCAGTGTAACCGCGCATGTCAACGATAAACGTGACATCTTTCTGTGCGAAACCTAGCATAGGCAAGCACAACATCAATAAAGCGTAGATTTTTTTCATGTTAAGCATTTATTTATGGTTAGTAATTATTGAAATACACGTACATAATCCACCGCCATGAATTGCGGGAAGATGGTGGATGAATTAATTGGTCCCGGCCAATCTCCTTCTACAGCTATGTTAAAGATGAAGAAGTGTTTTTCGTGGAACGCCGATAACGACGTTGTGTTCAAACTGTGGTACAACACATCGTCCACGTACCATTTGATTGATCCTTGATCCCAAACGACAGAGAATACATGGAACTGGTCGGCATATTTACCATCTGGCAAGGACTTACTTCCTGTATGGCTGGCTTGGCCGCCTGCATTCCAGTGTGCCGTTCCATGAACGGTACGATCGTTCAAGCCGTCGCCACCGATCAACTCCATGATGTCGAGCTCACCACATGATGGCCATCCCACCGTCGTGATATTATCGCCCAACATCCATAGCGCAGGCCACAGACCTTGTCCGAAAGGAAGGCGCGCACGGATATCGATGCGACCGTATTTGAACGATTGCTTGTTCTGTGTTGTGATTCGAGCCGAAGTGAAGGGCGCGCCTGAATAGTTCTCTTGTTTCGCAGTGATGATCAAATAACCGTCCTTGACTTCACAATTGGATGTACCAGAACGGTAATACTGACTTTCCTGATTTCCCCATCCGCTCGCACCAGTCTCGTAATTCCAATCTGATGTGTTGAGTTGTGCGCCATCGAACTCGTCCGCCCAAACCAGTGTGAAGCCTGGGTACGAGAGCGGAGTGGTATAACCTGAGTCCGATTGATTGTAGGAATTATCATCGTTTTCCAGCGTGATAGCGTTGAATGGGTTCGGAATGTTGACATTCTCACCATTCTGGTATGCGATCCAAAAATTCTCACTTTGTTCTGCTTCCTCATCTCCAAGGATTTCTATAGGAATGAGGGCGGTTGACTCGCCTTTCTCGATGGTCACGGTACCTGAAGAAGCGGTGAAGTCCTCTCCTTCTAGCGCAGTGAGTTCGGTCGTGGTGTAGTCGAAACTTAGGCTTTTTGGGGCTGGTTGATCTAAGGCTATTTCATACTCATAGGTGTAAGTCGTGTTGCCTTCAGCAATCACAACATCACTGCCCATGAGACGTGGTACTTCGGCGGTTTCACATGACGTGAATACCCCCAAAGCCAACATAGAAACGATATAACCTGTTTTTATATGCATTATAGTTCTGAGTACAAGGTGAAGCGCCACAATAGCGACGTACAATTACACTGAATCTCCATGTAACGAGCGGTGCCGTCGTCGGTCATGCTCAAAATGTCATAAGTGATAGTAGCTACTGGAGAGCTTACCTCACCAACGTTCGCAGCCTTAGGAAGGCCAATGAAGCCGCCCATACCGTTCACTTTGATTTGGTCCTCGCCATTGGGTCCACCGCCAGGAATAATTTCAAAGCCGTGTGTACCACTTGCCCATGCCGCTTTTGGTCCTGTAAGCACAGATTCTGGCTGACAGCCGTCTGTTGCAACACCCATGTAGGTTTCTGCCCAGATATCGCCTTGCGTATCATAAATCATATCACCGTCAGAGTTAAAGGTCCACTCGTCGTCATAGGCACAAGGACGGTCTGTGGCTGCAGTTCCGCCAATCGCCCACCAAGTCGTTGAGGCGTCCGGTGGCCCTACCCAAAGAGATCCTGCTTGTGGAGCGAGTTTCCACGTACGGTCGGTACAATCGGTCAAAAATTCCGCTGCACCTGCACAAATGAAATCTGCATCCTTGAAGATTTCTACCTGACCTTCGGCCGTGGCGTGACCGCCTTGGTTAAATACAGAGTGCTTGATGTCGTATACCCCAATTTTTGGAATGAACACATCCGCTTGCTCTCCTTCAAAAGTCCCGACACCGTCGATTTCCCATTGGAATAGGAATGGATCGCCAGTGTTTACGCTGGTCAACTGAATGTTGTTAGAATCGATGTAAGTCATCGTGTAGTCCGCCGTTGGAAGCGGTCCTAGTTCCGTTTTTCCAGGTACTGTAGGCTCACATGCTACCAACGCGGCAGTTGCGGCCAATACTGAGAATAGTTTAAACGCTTTCATTAGTATCCAGTGTTTTGAGTTAATGCGCCTTGTGAGGCATCTATTTCATTTTGAGGAATAGGTAGGTACTGGTTGTGGGCTTGCCACCCTGTCAACACATTTGCTGCCTTTCCTGTTCTGATCAAATCAAAGTAACGGTGCCCTTCTGTGGCCAATTCCATTCTACGCTCGTTATAGATATCCTCAAGTAATTGATTTCCTGAAGAACCTAAACCTTGAATACCCACGCGTGAACGTACTTGGTTCAAGTAGCTGCGTGCCTGAGCTTCCGAACCACCGCTACGCACCAAACCTTCTGCTGCCATCAAGAGGACATCGGCGTAACGAATCTCACGCACGTTGTTCCCCCAGTTCAACGCAGGCTCACCATCTGGTGGGAATTGGCTTGCCAATGGCGCGTATTTCTTCATGAAGAAACCTGTGTTTTGGTAGCCAGGGGTGTATTCCGCACCCGCGATATTATCCACATCGATGATGGTGTACGTGTAGCGAGGGTCGCCGTCCATGAACGCCTCGAGGTCTTCGGTAATTGGGCAGAAGCCCCAGCCTGGTGAATAGTCTGGCCCGTTGTAGTCGCGCATTCCACAGAATTGGACCCCAACATTTCCTTCGCTATGACCTGAACCGAAACGTCCCCAATCACTGGTAGAGTTCTCAGAATAAGTAATTTCGAAAACACTTTCTGAGCTCCACTCACCGGCCTTAGTAAAGATATCGCCATAGTTCGGCAACAATGAATACACACCAGAGTTGATGACTTCTTCACATAAGGAAGCTACATCCGCCATATTGTCCTCATCATCCATTTGAAGGTACACTCTAGCCAACAATGCTTGGGCAGCTCCTTTGGTTACACGACCAAGCTCTGTGCTAGGCACTACAGTAGGTAGATCCGGTATCGCCGCTTCTAGCTCTGCAACAATAAATGGATAGATTACTTCCGGACCCTGTTGATTAATGGTATAATATTCAGAAGGATCCAAGGTATTTGTAATCAATGGAACATTGCCAAATGAGCGAACTAAATCAAAGTAAAATTTCGCACGTAGGAAGTGTACCTCCGCTTTCGTTCTTGTTTTGAAGGCCACCGAAGCATCTTCGATACCGTCAATTTTCTCCAAGAACAAGTTTGCACGGTAGATTCCCTTGTAGTTCTTGCGCCAAAAACCTGCCTGCGGACCCAAGTTTGGTGTCCACGAGAAGTTGTTCGTCGCCACCCAAGACGGCTGATCTGAAGCATCTGAACCACCAGCATAGGTATCATCAGAAGCAACATTCATCAAGAATCTGTACATAGTAAATCCGTACTGATCGTTCCACTGGAGCACATCATATACGCTCACCAATGCTTCGAATGCTTGCGCTTGAGTTTGGTAATAGTTGATTTCAAGATCGCGACCTACGGGCTTAGTGTTCAAGAAGTCTTTTGAACATCCTACCGTAAGGAGTGCTGCCGCTGCGATGGCAACCATTGATCTCATTGTAGTTTTAACTGTATTCTTCATCCTTCCTAATTATTTGAAAGTGATATTTAAACCAATGCTGTGTACACGCGCTTGTGGGTAAATCCCACGATCCACACCAAAACCTGCTCCGATCTCTGGATCAAAACCAGAGTATTTGGTGAAGGTCAACAAGTTCGTCCCAGCGTAGTAGATGCGCATTTTGCGCAACATCAATCGATCCGCTGCTTCGCCTCCAATATTGTAACCAATCTGAAGGTTCTTGATGCGGAAGAAGCTTCCATCTTCCACGTAGAAATCAGAACTACGTGCAAAGTTCATGTTGTCGTCTTGGTAAGTCAAACGAGGATACGTTTCACTCGTTCCAGGACCTGTCCAGCGATCCAACGCAGAGCCGTGCATGTTTGCAGTCGGCAAGTCGTAGCGACGAGTCGCGTTGTAGATTTGGTTACCCCATACCCCTTGTCCAAAGAGGTTAAGGTCCCAATTCTTGTATTGCATATCAATGGTAATACCCGCGGTCATATCTGGCGTTGGGTTACCGATAAAGGTTCTATCGTCTGCTGTGATTTCACCGTCGCCATTCACATCCACAAACTTGAAATCTCCAGGAACTGCACCCGGCTGCAGGGTATCTCCTGCTTCACCGCCCGTGTGTGCATACACGTCATCCATAGATTGGAAAATACCGTCGGTCTGATAACCATAGAAGTAACCAATAGGCAAACCCTCTGTAATACGAGTGATCTCCAAACCTTGTGGACCCCACTGCTGACCTGGCAAGTAACCGCTTTCGTTACCCAACAACACCACTTCGTTCTTCAAGAAGCTCACGTTCGCGCTCGCTGAGAAACGGAAATCAGGAGTGTACGTTTTGTCATAACCCAATTCGATATCTACCCCGCGGTTCAACATAGAACCGATGTTGGCAGTCGGTGCATCATTACCAATATAATCTGGTAGTGGTGGACGCGTTTTCATATCGTTAGTTACACGGTTAAAGAAATCTACGTTGGCCGTCAACCAATCGAAGGCACGAATTTCAGTACCGATGTTGAACTGGCTTACGCTCTCCCAGCGCAAATCTGGGTTAGCAACCTGTGCAGGAGCCGTACCGTTCACCAACACCTCGTTGGCACCGAACGTGTACGAACGTCCACCAACAATCGTAGAAGCATATTCCAATGAACCAGCAGCATCGTTACCGTTCAAACCGTAACCCGCCTTCAACTTGAAAGTGTTTACGTTGTCGTAAATCCAGAAATCTTCTTTGTGGATGTTCCAACCCGCACTCACTGATGGAAAATATCCCCAACGGTAGTTCGAACCGAAGTTTGAAGAAGCATCCGCACGCATGATGGCCGTAGCCACATATTTACCTTGGTAATCGTAGTTCACTCGTCCGAAGTAAGATTCGATAGCGTAACGCTCCCAATATCCACCATATACTTGTTGTGATTCCACGTTACGGGCATAGTCGATCGTGGCGCCGTCGTAGGTATTCACTGGAACGTCGCGCTTGCTACCGCCGATGTAACGTCCATTAACTTCCTGTGCACTGTGGCCCAAAAGACCGTCGAAGTGGTGATCGCCCACATCCTTAGTATAAGTAATGGTTTGATCCCAAATCCAAGTAAAGGCACGGTTGAAGTTGCTGTATACAAGGTTAGTGTCTAATTGGTTCGTGGCGTTCAAATAGTGTGAAGGACGGAATCCATTACCGCCGTAAAATGCTAGGTCAATACCCATGCTCGTACGTGCTTTCAGTCCTTCTACGATTTCAAACTCCGCATAGGTATTGTTGACTATTTTATCAGACCAACCGTAGTTGTTTTCGATCAAATAAGCCGCCACAGGGTTCACTACCTCAGAGGTTACTCGACTTGAGACACCATAAATACCTCCTGCATCACGTACCAAATTGTTACGCAATACACCCCCTGAAGTATATGGGCTTTGTGATAATGCCGTAGGATCAGTCTCGTACAATGGAGTAATGGGATCCATATTCAAAGCACGGCCTAGTGGCGAGCCAAATTCCGTATTCTCTGCTACACTTTGGCTCTCGTTGTGCGTATAAGCGACATTCCAACCCACAGTGAAGCGGTCGTTGGCTTTGGTCACCGTATTCAAACGAGCCGATAAACGTTGGAAGTTCGATTTACCTTCAGCCACAATACCTTCTTGGTCGAAAAATGATACTGAAGAGAAGTAAGATCCTTTATCTGTAGCACCTGAAATGCTAAAATCTGTATTACGCATGACCGCGTTCGGATTGAACACATGGCTCTGCCAATTCGTGCCTTCACCATAGCTCGCTGCATCTGGGTAAGGGATAGATTGTCCTGCAGCAGCAGCCATTTCGTTTTGAATCGTGGCGTACTCGCGTGCATTGAGTACTGGTAATTGCTTCCATGCGTTCTGAACACCTGTGTAGCTACTTACGCTCACCTCCATACCTTTGGCACGAGCTCCGTTCTTTGTGGTTACAATGATAACCCCGTTGGCACCTCGTGCGCCGTAGATGGCCGCCGACGCAGCATCTTTAAGTACTTCGATGGTTTCTATATCACCTGGGTTCAAGAAGTCGATACCACCTCCAATCACCACTCCATCTATCACATATAATGGGTTTGAACCGTTGATTGAAGCCGTACCACGAATACGAACGACTGAGGCAGCACCTGGCTGACCTGAGTTTTGAAGCACCTGCACACCCGAAGTACGTCCCTGAAGCGCGGTCTCTAAACGCGGCAATTGGAGATCTTCAAGATCTTCAGCTTTCACGCTAGAAATAGCTCCGGTTACATTTGATTTTTTTTGCGTACCGTAACCCACTACCACCACTTCATCTAAAGTTGAGGCTGCTTTGTCATACCGCAAGGCAATGGTTAGTTTTTTTTGCTCCCCTAATAGGAGCGATTTATCGACGTAGCCAACAAAGGATGCAGTTAGTTCCGTGCCTGCGGCAGCGTCCAACGACCATCGGCCGTCCATGTCTGTCATAGCAGTAGCAGAACCAGCTTTGACCACTGCACCTGGAAGCGGTGAGTTATCAGCAGCATCCACAACGACGCCCGTGTATTGTGCCTGAGCAAGGGTTGCAAGGCCAAGGGCGATGGCTAAGAATAATCCTTTCGAAGCGATTTTTCTCATGATTTATGTTAGTGTGTTTTAATAAAGTGTACTTGGTACATTCAAAAGTGCGTACAACTAATGCAACAGCCAACTTTCCATTCCGGACAAATGCCGGACAGAAAGTCGTAATTATAGAACTATAGTACGTTTGAGGGAGGTTTTTGTTCGCGAAATGAAGAAATTAATCCAAGAATTGGTCCATGTCTCGACGGTCCTTTTTCGTGGGTCTACCCAACCCTTTTTGACGGGTCATGTTGCGTGCAAGTTTTAAGAACGCCTCCTTATCTATCTCGTTCTGAGGGGTAATGTCTTTAATATATACTGGGACTAATTTTGCTCCGACGCGTGATTTCGGTAACGCTAGGATCTCAAGTACTTGATCGAATCCATGACGCTTGATGCGAATAATGTCACCGGGCTTGACTTCACGAGAAGCTTTAACGGGTGCATTGTCGATTTCTACGCGGTTCCCTTTCACATGTTCACCTGAAAGGGAACGCGTCTTAAATAATCGGACACACCACAAGAATTTGTCTATTCGCATGGCTACAAATTTGATGGTTTTCCCCTAATTTCAACCACTCAAGACAAAATTTCGCCGTTATGAAAAACTCATTCCTCTTTGGTGCGTTGTCGCTAAGCGTACTTTTTGCGTGCCAAACCCCGGCAGAACAACCCATGGAACAAGAACAACCGGCAGAAACCGCCAAAACCTACGACAAAGGATACCAACTATACACCATCCGCGAAGCATTGACCAGCCCAGAAGCCATTGCCGCTTCTTTAAAGGAAACTAAGGCATTGGGCTACAACAAGATGGAAAGCTTTGGTTTCATGCAAGGCACCTTCCTTGGCATGCCGGTAACAGATTTCAAACAAGCTGTTGTTGATGCAGAATTGGGCAGTCCTTCCGGTCACTACCTCCCCATGCAACTTGAAGGCGATGTCGTAGGACCTATCGACACCGCCACCATTGCAGATTTTTTAGATGCCGCTCAAGCACTCAACCAGCATTGGGTGATCATCCCATGGATGAGTGAGGCGTGGCGCAATGCCGAAGGATATAGCCACCTGGTAAACTACCTCAAGCTTCTAGGAGCGGCCGCAAAAGAGCGCGGCATGGTCGCAGCTTGGCACAACCACGACTTTGAATTTCAACCATTGCACCCTGAAGATCCGGCCTCACCAAAAGCCTATGAGTATTTATTGAGTGAGCTAGAAGGCACCAACGTGGTCTTTCAAATGGATGTTCACTGGGTGGCCTTTGCAGGTGAAAATCCGGTTGAATGGATCAACAACTACCCGGGCAGATTCCCCTTGTGGCACGTGAAAGACTTTGCGGCGGATACGGCTACTCAGATTCCTGTTGGTCAAGGCGTCATTCCTTGGGAAGAAATTTTTGCAGCTGCAGAAACTTCAGGTTTGGAACATTACTATATCGAACAAGATTTTTGTGCTGCTGACCGCGGAATTGAGTGCTTGAAAGAAAGCATAGAATGGGCGGACCAACAAGCATACATGGACTAACCCCAAAATAGAACCTATTTACATGTACGGAACATTAAAAGAACACCTCAGCAACGAACTTCAGACTATTGACGACGCCGGACTCTTTAAAAGAGAGCGCATCATTACTACAGCGCAAGATGCAGTAATTAAAACCACTGAAGGTGAAGAAGTATTGAACTTTTGTGCCAATAACTATTTGGGCTTGAGCTCGCATCCGCGCGTATTGGAAGCCGCACACAAAACCCTAGATACCCACGGTTTCGGGATGTCGTCGGTGCGTTTTATATGCGGAACGCAGGACATTCACAAGGAATTGGAAGCGAAGATTGCAGAATTCCTACACACAGAAGATACTATTCTCTATGCAGCAGCCTTTGATGCCAATGGTGGGGTCTTTGAACCGCTTTTAACGGATGAAGATGCGATCATTTCCGACAGCTTGAACCACGCCTCTATTATAGATGGAGTGCGCTTGTGTAAGGCACAACGATTCCGATATGCGAACAACGACATGGCGGATCTCGAAACGCAACTCAAGGCTGCGAAAGGTGCACGCTTTAAGATTATCGTTACCGACGGCGTATTCTCTATGGATGGATACGTGGCCCAATTGGACAAAATCTGTGACCTCGCCGATCAATACGGCGCCCTAGTTATGGTAGACGAATGCCATGCTACCGGCTTCATCGGTAAGACTGGACGAGGTACAGTCGAGCTAAAAAATGTGCTGGGTCGCGTTGATATCATTACCGGCACCCTTGGTAAAGCCCTGGGAGGAGCAATGGGCGGTTTCACCACCGGCCGCAAAGAAATCATTGAAATGTTGCGCCAAAAATCACGTCCGTATTTATTCTCAAATTCGCTTGCACCAGCCATCGTTGGCGCTTCTATTGAGGTCTTCAATCTTTTGAGTGAGACCACAGAACTACGCGACCAACTAGAATGGAACGTGAACTACTTTAAAACAGGCATGGCCGAAGCTGGCTTTGATTTCAAGGACGGTGATAGCGCTATTGTTCCTATAATGGTATATGACGCGGCCTTAAGCCAGGAGTTCGCAGACAAACTGCTCGATGAGGGCATTTATGTCATCGGATTCTTCTACCCTGTCGTGCCCAAAGGTCAAGCCCGTATTCGCGTTCAGCTTAGTGCTGCACATACCCAAGCCCATTTGGACCATGCAATCGCATCGTTCACCAAGGTTGGAAAAGAATTGGGCGTCTTAAAAGATTAACAACCTTTTGACGTCCGAACGGTTAACTAGTGCACTCCTTCTGCGGAAGGAGTATTACTTTTGACCTCATATTTAAGTCATAGCTATGCTCATTCAAATCGCCCAATTCATTCTTGGACTCTCTATCCTCATCGTCCTCCACGAGTTCGGTCACTACTTGCCTGCGAAGTGGTTTAAAGTTCGCGTGTCCAAGTTTTACCTATTCTTTGATTACAAGTTTTCCTTACTGAAAAAGAAAATTGGAGAAACTGAATGGGGAATTGGATGGATTCCTCTTGGAGGCTATGTTAAAATTGAAGGCATGGTGGATGAAAGTATGGATACCGAAAATCTTAAAGATGAGCCAGAAGATTGGGAGTTCCGAGCCAAGCCGGCATGGCAGCGATTAATTATCCTCACAGGAGGAGTCATAATGAACTTCATTACCGCCTACTTCATCTACGTCTTTTTATTGATTAGCTATGGTAAGGACTACCTTCCTAACGACAGCTTGGTCTATGGGATTTGGACGAATGAAATAGGCCAAGAAATGGGTCTCAAGAATGGCGATAAGATCTTAAGTATTGGAGACTATGTTCCAGATAGCTATACCGAAACCGCTATGGAAATATTCCTAAGCGAAGGAGAAGATATTCGTGTCGACCGCAATGGTGAAGAGGTACGCGTACCTATTACTACCGAAGCTCTTACTGAGATCATCGCAGATAAATCCCTTTACGAAGTTATTCGACCAAGAATGCCCTATGTAGTAGGGGGCTTCTTGGAAGGATCCATAGGTGAGGCGGCTGGAATGAAAGTAGGTGACAGCTTAGTGGGCCTCAACGGTCAACAATTGCTCTTTTTTGACGAATTCTTTGATGCCATTCCTGAATTTGGCGGGGAAGAAATCGCCCTAACCTATTACCGCGATGGTGTAGCAGATACCTTAAATATTGAGGTGCCCAACGATGGTAAAATAGGCGTATACAATACTAGTGAAGTTTACAAATACTATAAAATCAAGAACAAAGAGTACAGCTTCGCACAAGCCTTGGGCGGCGGCTGGGATGAGGTAGGCAACAAGCTCAGTGGATACGTCCGTCAGTTCAAGCTCATCTTCAACTTTGAAACTAAAGCCTACAAAGAGGTTGGAGGATTTCTAATGATTTTACAGCAATATGATAGCACATGGAATTGGCGCGGATTCTGGGAGTTCACCGCCTTCTTAAGCATTATGTTGGGCTTCTTAAATATTCTTCCTATTCCTGCCCTCGATGGCGGACACGTAGTGTTTACTTTGGTCGAAATGGTGACTGGTAGACGGCCTTCGATCAAAGTGTTAGAAGTGGCACAAATGATAGGCTTCTTCCTATTGCTTGCCTTGCTAATTTTCGCCAACGGACAAGATATCATAAGAGCATTCTTCGGCGGATAATATGGATGAGAGCCAGGCCATATTCGAGTATTTAGGCCGGGTCAAGGATCCGGAAATACCCGTGTTGAGCCTGCATGATATGGGTATCCTACGAGGCGTAAACATTGCCCCTTCGGATCACCCAAAAAATGAAAACGCCTTGCAGTCCTTCCGCGAACTACATCCAGATGCGCCGGAGGAAAATGCCGAGCACATTTACAAGATCACTATCAGTCCCACCTATGTAGGTTGTCCGGCCATGGACCGCATGGCCCAAGACATCAGCGAGTCTATGTACGCCCGTCAGCTTCCTTTCTTTATCGAAGAGCAGATCAAACCGGCGTGGACCACAGATTGGATTACTTCTGAAGGACTACAAAAAATGGAAGCCTACGGCATCGCCCCGCCCGTTCAAGGATCCTCGGATAAGCGCACCTTATTTGCCACTGCACCTATGGTGAAATGCCCGCGATGCAAGAGCTCAAAAACAGAACTGGTCAGCGCACACGGCTCCACTGCGTGCAAGAGCTTATACAAGTGTCAAAGTTGCCTCGAGCCTTTTGAGTACTTTAAGTGTCTGTAAAGTGAGGCTCATGGCCTAACTTTGAAGAGCCCAAAAACAGAAACATGCCCAAGAAGACCACCGTTCCTTTTGAAAAAGCGTTCAAGCTTATGGCCACGGCCAAGCACATGGCAGAGCTCTACGAACGCGAGAAAGAAACGACTTCAAAATACGTTCACGCCACGAGTCGTGGCCATGAAGCGGCGCAGCTCGCCCTTGCCCTCCAGCTCGAACCCAAAGACTTTGTCGCCCCTTATTACCGCGACGACAGCCTCCTGTTGGGCATCGGCATGACCCCAAAGGACCTCATGCTCCAGCTGTTGGCCAAGGTGGACGATCCTTTCTCGGGAGGACGTACTTACTACAGCCACCCCAGTCTCAAAGACGATGACAAACCCAAAATCCCTCATCAAAGCTCCGCCACCGGAATGCAAGCCATCCCCACCGCTGGAGTCGCTATGGGGATTCAGTACCGCGAACAACAAGAATTAGCCACTGAAGAAGAGCTAGGCGCCATCGCGGTCTGTAGCATCGGCGACAGTGCCATGACCGAAGGAGAAATTTCAGAAGCTCTCCACATGGTAGCCTTAAAGCAATTTCCGCTGCTCATGTTCGTACAAGACAACGGTTGGGACATCAGTGCGAACCGCGAAGAAGTTCACCACAGTAATGCCGTGGAATACGCCAAAGGATTCACCGGCATCGAAACCCGCGATCTCGACGGGACAGATTTCGAAACTTGTTACAAAGAGCTGCAGAAGGTCATTAAAATCATGCGTAAAGAACGTCGCCCGTTCTTGGTACGCATGGATGTACCCCTGCTCAACCACCACACCTCCGGGGTGCGTAAAGAATGGTATCGCGACGACTTAGAAGAAGCCGCCAAGCGTGATCCCTACCCTCTTCTAATGAAACAATGCCTTGCCGCAGGCATCTCCCAAGCACAGCTCGATCAGTGGGCCGCAGAGGCCGCTGCCTTTGTAGAAGCACAGTACGACAGTGCACTGCAGATGCCTGATCCTTCTCCAGAGGACCTCTATACCTATGACTATGCCCCTACGCCCATCACAAGTGAGCGCGGCGAGCGAGCGCCAAAGGGTGCGGAGCCGACGGTGATGGTTGATGCCGCCTTGTTTGCGATTAAGGAATTGATGGCGGAGCATCCAGAGGCCTTGTTGTACGGGCAGGATGTGGGCAGTAGATTAGGCGGCGTGTTCCGCGAAGCCGCGACATTGGCACAAAAATTTGGAGATGGGCGGGTGTTTAATACGCCTATTCAAGAAGCTTTTATCATCGGCTCCACGGTGGGCATGAGCGCCACGGGCTTAAAGCCTATTGTGGAGGTTCAGTTTGCGGATTATCTGTGGCCTGGAATGAACCAATTATTTACTGAAGTCTCTCGCAGCTACTACCTCAGTAATGGGAAGTGGCCCGTGAGCACTATCATCAGAGTACCGATCGGGGCCTATGGTTCGGGCGGACCGTTCCACAGCTCGAGCGTAGAAAGTGTGGTCACGGCCATCCGTGGCGTGAAGGTCGCCTATCCTAGTACGGGGGCAGACCTGAAGGGCTTGATGAAAGCCGCTTTCCATGATCCAAATCCGGTAGTGATGTTGGAGCATAAGGGACTGTATTGGAGTAAGATTAAAGGTACTGATGGTGCCAAAACGCCGGAGCCGAGCGCGGACTATGTGGTGCCGTTTGGAAAGGCAAGGATGGTATTGGAGGCCGCGGACGGTGAGCGTGAGCGTGGTGTGGTCGCGCTCGTAGTGACCTATGGAATGGGTGTGTATTGGGCGTTGGAAGCGGCCAAGAACTTGGAAGGGCGTGTCAGCGTACTGGATTTACGAACGTTGAGTCCTTGGGACAAGGCGGAGGTGATGAAGCAGGCGAGGATGCACGGAAGGGTGTTGGTGCTAACAGAGGAACCAAGTAGTCCAAGCTTTGCACAAAGCGTGCAAGGGGCCATTCAGGAAGAGTGTTTCGAGGCGTTAGATGCCCCAGTGAAGTTGCTGGGTGCAGAGAATATGCCGGCCATCCCACTGAACTCGACATTGGAGAAAACAATGTTGCCTAATGAATTCAAAGTGAACGAGTTATTGACTCAACTCCTCGCTTATTAAGTCGAAGTATTATACCCAATACTAAAACATTCCATTCCGTAAAAAATAGTGTACTTTTACGTTAAGAAAAATGAACGGTATGATTTCTAAATTTCTATTCTTGGGCGGACTTCGCGGACCTGAATTGATACTAATTGCAGTGGTAGTTTTATTGCTTTTCGGCGGTCGTAAAATTCCCGAGTTGATGCGTGGTTTAGGCCGTGGCGTTAAGGAATTCAAAGATGGCATCGCTGACGACGAAAAAGGATCAGGCGACAAATAAGGAATAATCCATTCCCCAACCCCAACGAATAATGAGTACGACAACCCAAGCGGTTGAACAATTCCTCAGCAAGATTGAGGCCACCCGAGATTTGAATATTTTCTTGGAGGTGTGGGCCGATGACGCGTGCGAGCAAGCCAAGGCGGTGGATGCAAAGATGGCAGCTGGAACTGCTGGCAAGCTAGCCGGTATGGTGATTGCTCTAAAAGACAATATTTGTTACCGAGGACATAAGGTGAGCGCTGCCTCCAAGATTTTGGACGGTTTTGAAAGCCAATTTTCTGCAACGGTCGTGGACCGATTGTTGGCAGAGGACGCAGTGTTTATCGGACGCACGAACTGTGATGAATTCGCCATGGGTTCTGGCAATGAAAATAGCGCCTTTGGGCCTGTGAAGAATCCTCTGGATCCTTCGAAGGTACCGGGTGGATCGTCGGGCGGTTCTGCCGCGGCGGTGGCTGCAGGCTTGTGTCACGTAGCCTTGGGCTCGGATACGGGCGGTTCTATTCGCCAGCCGGCGAGCTTCACGGGTACCGTTGGGTTCAAGCCTTCGTACGGTCGGGTAAGCCGCCACGGATTGATTGCCTATGCCAGTAGTTTTGACCAGATAGGTCCATTTGCCGCGAATGTAGCGGATGCTGTAAAGGTGATGGAAGTCATCGCAGGTCCGGATGATTTTGATGCGACGGCGATACAGGAGGCCATGGCGCCTGCAACGAAATTGGCCCCGAAAAAAGTAGCGTATTTAAAGACTGCAGTGGATAACCGTGCCATGGATGAGCATGTGAAGAAGGCGTTTTTGGCCCAATTAGAATTGCTCGAAAACGCAGGCGTCGTTGTAGAGCCTGTAGAATTTGACTTGTTGGACACCTTGGTGCCCATCTATTATATTTTAACCACGGCCGAGGCGAGCTCGAATTTAGCACGCTTCGACGGAGTACATGCCGGGTTTAGACATCCGGACAGCACGGATTTAGAGAGCGTGTACAAGAAGAGCCGAAGTGAGGGTTTTGGAATCGAGGTGCAGCGCCGAATCATGTTGGGAACCTTTGTATTGAGTTCTGGATACTACGACGCCTACTTTGGGAAGGCTCAGGCGGCGCGCCGTTTGGTGCAAGAGTGGACCAATAAGATGTTAGAGGAATACGACTTGATTTTGTGCCCTACAGCGCCTACTTCAGCCTTTGAAATTGGGCGTGAAGTAAGCGATCCGACCGTGAATTATTTGGAAGATATATTTACTGTTCAAGCCAATATTGCCGGTATCCCTGCCGTTAGTATTCCAATGGGCGTGCATCCAAACGGCTTACCATTGGGACTCCAATTAATGGGAGCCATGGGCGCTGATATGGATGTGTTGGCCATGGCTCAGTGGATTCAAAAACATTAGTGATGCGTATTCTTTCAATCTTTTTATTTAGTCTATTTGCGCTTGAAGCGCTGGCATATGAAAATACGTGGACTAGTTCAGATACAACACAATCCGACCAGTCAAATGTTATGTCGGATGCCGAGATGGATGCTCTCGATGCTCGATTGGCAAAACTTGATTCTGAACATTTGTATTACGCTCAAGCACGAATTCCAGAAGCAGATTCAGTTGCTACTTTGCCGATGACAGATTCGGTTTTCAAATACTACATGGCAGAACTAGATGCTAGAACTCCGTTTGAGATGGAGTACAACGAAGTCGTGGAGCAATACATGAAAAGGTACCTGAGGCCGGGTTCATCGAGAATGAGCAGAATGCTAGCCCATGGTCAATACTATTTCCCAATGTTTGAGGAATACTTAGCGAAATACAATATGCCCTTAGAGCTAAAATATCTCGCTATTGTGGAAAGCGCCTTAAACCCCAAAGCAAAAAGCGGGGCGGGAGCCACGGGTTTATGGCAATTCATGTATTCTACTGGAAAAGCTTACGGATTAAATGTCAACAGCTATGTTGATGATCGTAATGACCCTTTAAAAAGTACCGAAGCAGCCTGCAAATACATGCTAAGACTGTACGATATGTTCGAAGATTGGAATCTCGTACTAGCCGCTTACAATAGTGGTCCAGGGAATGTGAATAAGGCCATAAGACGAAGTGGCGGTAAAACTTCATATTGGGAAATCCGACCTTTTCTTCCGAGAGAAACTTCCGCCTACGTGCCGCTATTCATTGCCGCAACGTATGCATTCGAATATGCACCTCAGTATGGATTAGTTCCCGCAGAGATTCCTGTCTATTATATTGAAACCGACACAGTGCGAATCACGAAGCAAATTCACTACAAGCAAATTGAAGAGGAGCTTGGTGTTGAACCTTCTTTACTTGAGTTTTTAAATCCCCAATACAGATACAATATCGTACCCGTTGTAACGGGCCAACAATATTACCTCACCTTACCCGCCAATATTGCGATGACATTTCGTATGCGTAAGGATACTTTATACTCTATTGCCACAGAATATTTTGAGGAGCGCAAAAGCGATGTGCCGGATTTAAGCCAAATGAATGAAAAGACAACTCATAAGGTGAAAAGCGGAGAAACCCTTGGTCATATTGCTGGTAAATACGGGGTTCGAGTGAGCGAAATCAAGCGTTGGAATGGACTTTCTAGTGATATGATTAGAATTGGGCAACGATTAGTCGTATATCCGCGAAGGATTTAATCCTTTCCATGGCCCGCTTTTTGACTACCTTTTACTAAAATCTGGTGCCCATGAGACCATTCTATTTCTGTGTTGTAGCATTTTCTTTGTTGATTTTCACCTCTTGTGATTCCAGTGATGCTAACGAGGACGGCTCAAAAAAAGACACAAGAATTCTCCCTCCATCGAGCGGAACACATAGTGAGCTGCTTTTGGTCATGTCTGATGATTTATGGTTAGGGGCGGCTGGAGAAGCCTTCAGGGAAATCTATCTCGCAGATCAAGAAGGTTTGCCTCAAGCGGAACCGTATTTCGATGCCTCAAGAGTAGAGCCAAAAGACGTCAATAAAATTCTACAAAAGGCGAAAAATATCCTTTGGATAGAAAAAAGCGATTCTAGTTTTGTGAGGCTCACTAAAGATCTTTGGGCTCGTCCACAGCAACTCATTCGTATCACCGCCCCAACAGAAACTGCCATCGCAGCTGAAGTCAGAGGAAGTGCGCCTCGAATAATTCAATCTTTTAAAGATCACGACATGAGTCTTATTCAGGACAGACTCAAGCGAAGTGCTTACGCATACACCCATGAAAACCTAAAGAAAATTGGCATAAAAAGTATGTTGCTTCACAAAGGATTTGATCCGACTTTAGATAAGGACGGACTCAAGATTTTCGCAACAAAGACGGTGAAAACGACTCAGTATATCCTGATTAGTACAAGGCCAATGTCAGAGGGTTTGGTGAGCGCAGATGATATAATCGCACACCGCGATAGTATAGGTAAGAACTACTTCGAAGGCAGCTTTGACAATAGCTACATGACCACAGAGACTTTAATCCCTCCGTCTATTGCAAATACAACCATCAGCGGAATGTTCGCCCTCGAAACTCGCGGGTTATGGCGTATGGAAGGAGACTTTATGGGTGGGCCATTTCTCTCATACACTATTTACGATGAGAAAAACGATCGAATCCTTACCGTAGAGGCCGTTGTCTATGGGCCTCAGGCCAGAAAGCGTAACATCATTCTGGAAATGGAGGCGATGATGAAGTCAATTAAATTGTGATATAGTGAAACATTCTTTAACAATTCTCTTCCTATCATTTACACTATTATTTGGATGTTCTTCCGGTGATGCAAACGGATATGGAGATAGTGTAGCTTCTAGTATACAAAACGGAGATATCATTTTTCACACCTCCGAATCAAGACAAAGTCAAGCCATACAATTAGCTACAGGCTCTAAATACAGCCACATGGGCATTATATATGAAGACCAAGGAAAGTACTTTGTATATGAAGCGGTCCAACCGGTCAAATTAACTCCACTAACAGAATGGAAAAAACGTGGTGAAAATGGACACTATGTCATCAAGCGCTTAAAAAATGCAGAAGATATTTTAAGTCCAGCGGTCCTCTCAAATATGAAAACGGTAGGCCAACAGTATTTAGGAAAATCATATGATATATACTTCAATTGGTCGGATGAGAAAATCTATTGTTCCGAGCTCGTTTGGAAAATCTACAAGGAGGCTGCTAATATCGAAATAGGTGCCCTAGAAAAACTATCCGACTTTGATTTATCTAATGATTATGTTCAATCTATTATGAAAGAACGTTATGGAAATAATGTTCCTTTGGATGAAAAAGTTATTTCACCAGCAGCAATGTTTAATTCTTCGTTATTAGTGACGGTAGAAGAAAACTAACACACACCCCCCTGCTGAAGTTAATCTTACGGCTTGTGCAAACTTGGGCTTTGATGTACCTTAGGTTCAAACCCAAGAAGCATGTTACAAAACCATCTTTCAAATGGGGTGCTCACCCTCACCTTTGATCGACCCGATAAATTCAACTCTTTTAATCAGGAGCTCGCGCTTGCTGTACAAGGCGGATTAGCCGAAGCGGCAAGCAATCCAGATGTTCGCTGTGTGGTACTCACCGGAAATGGTAAGGCCTTTTGTGCCGGACAAGATTTGGGCGAGGCCGTAGACCCGAACGGGCCTGAGCTCCGCACCATCGTTGGCGACCACTACAACCCCATTATCCAAGCCATTCGCGACCTACCTAAGCCGGTCATTGCTGCAGTTAATGGCGTGGCTGCGGGTGCGGGTGCCAACATCGCTTTGGCCTGTGATATCGTGGTAGCCAGTGAATTTGCCAGCTTCATTCAAGCCTTTAGTAAAATAGGCCTCATTCCGGACAGCGGAGGTACTTGGACCCTGCCAAGATTAGTCGGGTTCCAGCGCGCCAGCGCCCTGATGATGACAGGTGATAAGGTCGGTGCAGCCGAGGCACAGTCCATGGGCATGATCTACAAGGTCTTTGCCGCGGATACCTTTGGCGAGCAGGTCACCGCGTTGGCGGAGCAGATGGCGCAAATGCCCACGAAGGGTTTGGCGTTGACTAAGGCCGCGTTGAATGCTAGCGGAACGAATAATATGAAGGATCAATTATCTCTTGAAGAAACCCTCCAAACCGAGGCGGGGCAGACATACGATTTTAACGAGGGCGTACAAGCATTTTTAGAGAAGCGCGCGCCAAAATTTAAAGGCCAGTAACATGAAAGTAGCCATCCTAGGAGCAGGTGCCATGGGCACGGGAATTGGGCAAATCGCCGCACAGCAAGGATGCGATGTTGTGTATTTCGACAACTATCCTGGCGCCATCGGTCGCAGCAGTGCCTCGATCGAAAAGGTCTTTGGCCGGTTGGTCGATAAAGGACGCATGAGCGAAACCGAGCGCACCGTAACATTAGCACGCATGCACTGGTCCGACGACCTTGGAAGTATCGACGGTGCGGACCTCATCGTGGAAGCCGTGATCGAAGACCTCAAAGTCAAAAAAGAACTCTTGCAAAAAGCCGAACAGCACCTCAGCGAAACGGCTTGGTTGTGCACGAATACCTCCAGCTTGAGCATCGCAGCCCTTTCGAGTGGACTCAAGCACCCGGAGCGCTTTGGAGGACTCCACTTTTTCAATCCTGCACCCTTAATGCCGCTGGTCGAGATCGTACCGGGCATCCAAAGCGGTGAAGATTTCGCGGATGCCATGGAGGAACTCATGGTGGCGTGGGGCAAGATACCTGTGCTCGCCAAAGACACGCCAGGTTTTATCGTTAACAAGGTGGCAAGACCGTTCTACAGTGAAGCCATAAAACTCTACGAAGAAGGTGTGGCAAGCATCGCGGAAATCGATGCGGCAGTAAAAAGTATGGGGTTCCGCATGGGACCATTCGAACTCACAGATTTGATCGGTCATGATGTGAATTACAAAGTTACAGAAACCGTCTGGAGCCAATTCTATTATGACCCCCGCTTCCGTCCTTCCATCACCCAAAAACGTCTGCTCGAAGCTGGGCTCTTAGGCCGCAAAACAGGCCGCGGATTTTACAACTACAGCAGCGGTATGAACGCTGCCGTTGAAGCGCAAGAAGCCGCTGAACTCGACCCCATTCTCGGCGAAAAGATTGTCGAACGCATCCTCTGTCTCATCATCAATGAAGGTTTGGACGCCGTTTGGCTCGGCATCGCCTCACCAACTAATGTGGATTTGGCATTAACCAAGGGCGTCAACTACCCCAAAGGACCTATTAGCTGGGGACAAGAATTGGGCTGGGATTATGTATTGAATGTCCTGGAGCGTTGCCATAAATTCTATGGCGACGACCGCTACCGCCCATGTCCACTGTTGCGCCATTTGGTCAGCGAAAACGCGGAGCTTGGAGAAGGAAATCTTGGAGATAATTTTATGGTCTAATAGCATGACCAAACCTAGCGACGAACTACTCAAGCGTGCCTATGCGCAGGATGCTTCCATCTACCAGGAAACACCACAGGACGTTGCCTTTCCCGCCACCACAGAAGAGGTGATCACACTAGTCAGATCGGGTAAGCCGCTGATCCCACGTGCCGCAGGAACCTCCCTCGCCGGCCAAGTCGTAGGCGATGGGACCGTGCTGGATACCGGCAGATTGATGAACGCCATTCTTCACATCAACGTGTCTGAGCGTTGGGCAGAGATTCAACCCGGTGTTGTCCGCGACGAACTCAATTACCACCTAAAGGAACATGGGCTGTTTTTCGGGCCCAACACCTCCACCTCCAACCGCTGTATGCTGGGCGGCATGGTGGGAAATAACAGCTCCGGCTCCACTTCAATATCTTACGGAACCACGCGCGAAAAGTTGCTCGGCCTTGAGATAGTCACTGCGGATGGGGTGTTGCGCGCCATGGGTGAAATTCAATCCGACGGGGTACGAGAAATTCCTTCAGCAGTACAGGATTGGCTAACCCTATGGTCAGAAGTTTGGTCCGGAGAAAATCTTGCTGTCCATTTTCCGGATCCTAGCATTCACCGGAGAAATACCGGCTATGCCATTGATCTGTTGGGGGCGAATCCAGAAGCACTCTTAGCTGTGCTAAGCGGTTCAGAAGGCACACTGGGGATTACCACCAAGATTCGTGTGGCCTTAGATCCGTTACCACCTGCTCATGTTGCAGTAGTCGCCCTGCACTACCACAGTATGGACGAAGCTATGGGTGCCACGCCAAAACTGATGGCTTATAAGCCTTATCAACTCGAGCTCATGGACCGTATTATCCTTGAATGTACGAGAGAGAGCAAGGAATATTCCAGCTACCGAGATTTTGTCGAAGGCGACCCCGCGGCCATTTTGCTGGTTGAAGTTCGGGGTGAAAGCGAGGCGGAACTCGCTGAAAATTTGGCCGCTCTGCAATGCGAGCACAGTTATGCCAGAGCCGAGCTCTTTGGCGACGACAGCGATAAAGTTTGGAAGTTACGAGCTGCAGGATTGGGATTGCTCTCCAATGTACCGGGCGATGCAAAACCGGTGGCGTGTATTGAAGATACGGCCGTTCGCATCGAGGTGCTCCAAGACTACATCCAAGAATTCGACACCCTCATGCAAGGCTTCGGCCAGGAAAGTGTCTATTACGCGCATGCCGGTGCTGGAGAATTGCACCTGAGACCTATTTTGAATTTGAAGACTTCTGAAGGGGTCCGACTACTCTATGAAATAAGCAAGGCGAGTGCGGAATTGGTCAAAAAATACGGTGGCTCCCTATCCGGTGAGCATGGCGATGGTCGAGTACGTGCCGCTTTCATCAAAGACTTTTACGGTCCTGAGGTCTATCCTTGGATGGAAAGTTTCAAAAAGGCGTGGGATCCAGAAAACCGACTGAACCCGGGCAAGATTGTGGGTGCCAAACCCATGAACGAAGATTTGCGCTATGAATTAGATCGAGCGGAGCCCGTTTTAGATACACTGTTTCCCTTCAGCGAAGAGGGCGGATTCTTGCGCGCCGTAGAGAAATGCAACGGATCGGGAGATTGCCGACGTCTGCCTTTCACCGGTGCCTTAATGTGCCCTTCATATATGGCCTCGCGAGACGAATGGGACAGTACTCGCGGGCGGGCGAATGTGCTCCGCAGCGTTCTGACCGAGCAGAGTATCGAAGGGTTTAAAGCGCCTGAATTAGCAGAAGCGATGCAGCATTGCGTCGGCTGTAAAGGCTGTACCAAGGAATGTCCTTCTGGGGTAGATATGGCTTCCATGAAGTCCGAATACCTCTATCAAAACCGGGCTAAACGCACAATGGCGGATAAGGCCTTTGCCAACTTCCACCAAAGCTTAAACTATCAAAGGCTTTGGCGTTTGCTCAACCCTATTCTGAAATCCGGGTTGACCAAGCGGTTGATGGGCATTCATCCTGAACGGTCAGTGCCAGGTCTGGCAAATCCCGCCTACATGAAGGCGTATGAAAAAGGCTATTCGGTTGAAAGCGCCGCAGGCCACGAGCGCGCCGTGATTTTGTGGGTGGATGAATTTACCCAGGCGAATGATCCGCTTCTTGTGGGCAAAGCTTGTGATGTACTCAGCGCGCTCGGCTACATGCCAGCGGTCGTTTGTAGCCCAAGTGGACGCGCAGCACTAAGTGGCGGTTTTTTGACAGAATCGAAGATTTTGGCCCAAAAAGCACTAAAAAAGCTGCAAAATGCGACAAAAACGCTCAAAAACGTACCCATTTTGGGTTTAGAGGCAAGTGCTGTTTTGAGCGCTATAGACGAATACGGAAGGTTGTTGCCGGAAGAAAAAGCGTGGATTGAAGGGCAGAAAATTGCGACGATTGATAAGTTCTTGGCGGACGAGTTACCAAAATTGGACCGGGCTAGTGATGCTTTTGAGGCGTACGAAGAAGAGATCTTGTTGCACGTGCATTGCCACCAAAAGAGCTTGGAAAGTGCGGGAGATACCGCCTATGTTCTTCAAGTATTATTGGGCGCCAAGGTGGACCGCGTAAAAAGCAGTTGTTGTGGTATGGCAGGATCGTACGGGATGAAAAGGGAGAATTATGCGATGAGTAGGAAGATGGCAGAATTGGTCCTGCTTCCAAAAATTGAAGCTTTTGAAGGAGAGGTCATCGTAGCCACCGGAATCTCGTGCCGACATCAGATTGCAGATTTTAGTCAGCGGAAGGCGGAACACCTAATTGATACATTATGGGCGCAGATAAAAAGATTTTAGAACGCTAGGGTTGGTCTGCTTCAAGTAATCTCACCCCAACATCTTGGATGCCGTAGAGCACCGTGTCACGCATGCCGTGTTGTATTCGCAAGGTGTAGCGCTCTCCCTTTTTAAAACGTACCGCACTCTTACCCACGGGTACCATGATGGTTTTTAGGTTACTCATTCCAGATCCGTTCCAACGACCCAATTCATCAGCTAATTGTACATCTACTGTATCTGAATATGCCACACCCTCCACTGTGCTGACCGTACGGAATAGGAAAAGGTTATTGTAGGGATAATCACTTAAGTGGCGCACATATAAACTCATGAATACCGGAATACCGCTGTCTTGCGGTTCCCATTGTACATGTACGACACTGTCCATGTGCCATCTATGCCCTTCAAACGAAGTAAGCTCGTCTAAAATGGGCGATGGCCGGCAAGAAACCATGACTGATACACCAAAAAAAGTCAAAAACGAGTATTTTTTGACGATTTCCAGTGATTTTCGAACGATCTCAGTCATTTTTTGAGTGTTTTTAGTCCTTTTTCGTGTTTTTTGACCCGCCCCGGTCTTTAGTTTGTCTTCTGCCCTTACCGCCGCGATTGCGGTTTCTATTTCCTCTCTTGTGCTTGGGTTGGTCGAATCTTGTGATACTATCCTCAGCATTGCCGCCCACAAAATCTGCCACTTCCAACTCAGCTTTCTGACGTTTTTGCTCCTCATAGCGGAACTCCATAATATCATCTGGAAATTCACCACGCTGATTGGCTTCAACGATTTCCAAGACTTGGTCCAGCTTCATTGGTATCCAATTCGTAAAATCACTGTCTAAGGCATACCATAGCATTTCCTTGAAGATGTCCATTTTCTGGAACACGGCAGTGCCCTGCGCGAGCTTGAGCTTCTTGCTTGGGGATGGGAAACGCTTGACCGCCTCCATGTAACTATCTAGTTCGTAGTTCAAACAGCACTTCAACTTACCGCACTGTCCGGCCAATTTTTGTGGGTTCAAACTCAACTGCTGGTAACGCGCCGCGGCAGTATTCACACTGCGGAAATCGCTCAACCATGTCGAACAACAAAGCTCACGGCCACAAGAGCCGATACCGCCCAATCGTTGTGCTTCCTGACGTGCTCCGATCTGGCGCATTTCGATGCGCACAGAAAATAATTGGGCCAATTCTCTAATTAACTGACGGAAATCTACGCGCTCGTCGGCCGTATAGTAAAACGTTGCCTTTGAGCCGTCGCCTTGGTATTCCACATCGGAAATCTTCATCTTCAGGCCCAAACGAAGCGCTACATCACGTGAACGCATCATTGCATCCTTCTCCAAACCACGGGCGCTGGCCCACGTTTCGAGGTCCTTCTCCGAGGCCTTGCGGTACACCTTGAGCACAGGTTCTTGGTCCTCGATTTTGAAGTTCTTTTTATTCATCTGGAGCCTGACCAGCTCCCCGGTGATGGAGACATTTCCTACGTCGTGTCCGGAGTGGGCTTCAACTGCTACTGCATCTCCCAACTGCAGTGGGAGTCCGGTCGCATTGTGATAAAACTCTTTACGCCCGTTTTTAAATCTGACCTCTACCCAATCAAAAGGCTGATCGGTTGAGGGAAGTTCCATATTTGCAAGCCAGTCGAAGACCGGCAATTTTCCACATCCTCCGGTTCCACAAGACCCATTGCTTTTGCAACCCTTGGGAACGCCGCCACCGCTACTACAACTACTGCATGCCATGGTCGTTATATTTATGTTGTCAAACAACCACAAGGGGTGTGTTGTTTGCGATACTAAGGTCGTAAATTGAGCCCATGATTAGACGAATAAGTCCAAAAATTCTCCTCACCCTGCTCACGGCACTGATTCTAGGCCTACAGGCTAAGGCTCAGAGCGATAAAGTTCGCGGCGCGGAGCCCTTCGACTTCTGGGTTGACCACCTGCCCTACAATAGTTTCTATCATATTACCGCACTCGACGACCGCACCTTCGCAGCCACTGAAAACAGCCTCCTGATTGTGCACCAAGGCGAGTATGAACGCCTATCCCGAATTAACGGCCTGACTGGATCCAACATCACCGCACTCGCCTCGGACGAAAACAGCCAAACCGTATGGATAGGCTATGCCAACGGCCGCCTTGATATTTGGGAAAATGGAACTATAAAATCTATCGTAGATATCGTAGAAACGCCCTCCTACACCGGGTTGAAGCAGGTCAATGACTTCGCGTTTTTCAATAGCAAGGCCTATGTCGCCACAGATTTCGGAGTGGTGGAATTTGATATCGCCACTCGTTTGGCGGGGCGCACACTGTTATTAGGGGCCAATTATTCCGCGATCCCCATCCAATCCTTCGACATCAGCCCCGACGGCACCCTGTGCGCCTACTCCCCGAGCAATGCTTCGAATTTCTACATCGGCGATGTGAATACTGCATTGCCTAATTGGACACAACGCCCTTACAAACTCTTCCTGGACAACTCCAACCCCGATCACATCACTTACTTCCCTATCGAAGAGCGCTTCATTTTCGCGTGTGACGATTTGACCTCAGGCACCTATACGTTGGCGATGGGTAAGGCAGGAGGAAATTGGTCTGTGGAACCCTACCCCTCTCCTTACCAAAGCGCGGCAGGTTGGCAAGGCATTCAAGACCTTCAAGTCAAAGGCAATTACCTGATTATTACGCGAGATTTCAATGTGTTCATGCGCCAATCCACAGCCAAAAACACCTTCTCAGATTCCCTCAATATCTCTGGCGCCCTATTTGCCCCCGGCGTCCTTCGCCCCACCGCAGCAACCATGTTGGCGGATCAAAGCATTCACATTGCCAATCTGCGGAGTGGCGTCCTCCAGGTCAACACCAACGGCACCACCTCTCGCTACCATCCCTCGAGCCCCTATAGCGCATCGGCCTTTAAACTCCGCGCTTACGGCAACGGCCGCAACGGTTCGTATTCAAACCCTGGCGGCGATGGCGGACCTAGCTTCGGCGGCGTAATGCTCCTACCCGGCGCCTTGAATGAAATTTGGACCAAGGCTTACCTCAACGAAGGGCCGAGCTATTACAAAGACCAAGAGTGGGCCTTTAAAGAAACCACCGCGCTCTACGGGGTCAATGATATCGTCGACGCCGCCTTCACCATGCTGGGAACCGGCGCGTCCACCCTCTACCTCAGCTCTTGGGGCAAGGGCATTGTCCACCTCGAAGGAATGGCAGACCCGACCTATATCGAGGATACCATCGCACTATACAACACCACCAATACCGACGGCGCCTTGAAAGGGGTGAACGGGAACGCCTCCGACCTTAGAACCGGGGGGCTGACTTTTGACGATGATGGAAACCTGTGGGGGGTGCAAAGCTTGGTCTCTACCCCATTGTTTACGAGAGATGCAGAAGGGAACTGGGCCTCTTATTCCCTCAGTCCAGGGGCAGATGGGGTCGCATTGAAAGATATCGTACACCACGACGGGATGCTCTTCATTCAAAGTCGGACCAACGGCATTTACGGCTACAGAATTTTCGACGGTGCCAAGCGCAACCTCTCCACCGGTATAGGTTCGGGGGATCTTCCGTCCGACCATGTGCTCTCCATGGCCATAGACCACGACGGGGAATTGTGGATAGGAACGGACGAAGGACTAGTAGTACTCTACAGCCTAGGTAACCTTTTTGACGGCGGCAATGCAGATGCGCGGCCCATACTTTTTGAAGAAGATGGCGTGGTTCAAAAGCTCCTCGGGGAAACACCCATCACCGCCATCGTGGTGGACGGCGCCAACCAAAAGTGGATCGGTACCCGCGGTGCCGGCCTCTTTCTGATCGGCGCGGACGGCCTAAGCACCCTTCAACATTTCACGGCTGAGAATAGTCCCTTGCTGTCCAACAACATTCAGAGTATCGCCATCGATCCGACCTCGGGAGAGGTGATGATAGCCACTGAACTGGGCGTCATAGGCTATCGCGGCACGGCCACTCCGGGCTACCTCGGCCTATATCCAGAGCTCTTGGTCTACCCGAATCCTATTCGTCCGGGTTACGAGGGTCCAATTCTAGCGCAAGGCTGCCCCGAAAACGCACAGATCAAAATCACCGACGTGAGTGGAGGCCTGGTCTACGAGACCGTCGCCGAAGGTGGGCAAATGCGATGGGACGGCGTAAATCACCACGGAAAAAAGGTGGCCAGCGGCGTGTACCTGATCTACGTGAGCGATGATTTAGGCGAGATCACCGCTATGGGAAAAGTTCTTATTGTACGATAATCTCAGGTCATGCAATTGATTATTTTTATACCCTATGGCAACAGAATCCACACCAACTAAATCTAGAAGCTACAAAAAGCAGATCATCCTGTCTTTACTTGCAATTACAAGTCCTGTTTGGGGAATTGCATTAATGCTCACGCTAACGGTGGCAGAAGTTTTCTATCCCCTTCCCAATATTGAGCAAATTGCAAATCCTGAGACTAAGCTAGCGACACAAATCATCTCTGAGGACAATGAAGTTCTGGGAACGTTCTACAGTGAAAATAGAACGATAGCAACGTACGATGAACTATCTCCATGGCTTGGGAAAGCATTGGTAGCTACAGAAGATGAACGCTTTTACTCTCATAGCGGGGTGGATGCTGAGGCTTTGATCAGAGCTGTCGCCTACCTAGGAACAAAAGGAGGTGGGTCGACCTTGACACAGCAGCTGGCAAAAATGCAATTCTCTGAGCCCGCCACCAACCTGATTGAACGCATCATGCAAAAATTCGGGGAATGGGTTATTGCGGTTCGTCTTGAGCGTATTTACACCAAAGAGGAAATAATTGCCTTATACCTGAATCAACTAGACTTTTTATATCAAGCGGTTGGGATAAACTCAGCGGCTCAGACTTACTTTAATAAAAGTCCCATGGACTTAAATATTGAAGAAGCTGCTGTATTCGTTGCAATGGCTAAGAACCCCTCGTACTACAATCCGAAGCGGTATCCCGAGCGTACAAAACTGCGTCGTGATCAAGTCTTCGTTCAAATGGTTCGAAATGGGATGATCACAGAAGCGGAAAAAGACAGCCTTAAACAAATTCCTTTAGAACTGCACTTTAGACCTCAAAGCCACAACTCCGGATTAGCGCCCTATTTCAGAGAATACCTTCGAGGTTACATGAAAGATTGGATTGAAACGTATGAAGACCAAACAGGGCGAGACTTGGATCTTTATAGTGGAGGGTTAAAGATTTATACAACTATCAATGCCGAAATGCAAAGAAATGCGGAAGCAGCCGTGCAAGAGCACATGAGTAACCTTCAACGCGTCTTTGAATTAACCACTAGTGATCGTGAAAATGGACCATTTTACTTCAGAAGAAACGCTGAAGAAAATATCGCGGCGATCCTTGAACAGGCGATGAAAAATACTCAGCGCTACAGAAGACTTAAGAAAAAAGGCGCGAGTCCGGATAGTATTCAAAACGTGTTTAACACTAAAATACCTATGACCATTTTCACCTGGCAAGGTGATAAGGATACTGTGATGAGTCCAATGGATAGTATTACCTACTATAAAGGACTTTATCAAGTTGGGCTTATGAGCGTCGAGCCACAAACTGGTTTTGTAAAAGCGTGGGTTGGAGGAAATGACTATAAATATTTCAAATACGACCACGTAAAGCAAGGAAAGCGTCAAGTAGGGTCCACATTTAAGCCCTTTGTGTATTCCACGGCAATATTGGAGAAAAATTACAGCCCTTGCTTAGAAGTTCCAAATACAAAAATTTGTATCGAAAAAGGTCAATATGGATTAACCCGAGATTGGTGTCCCTCAAATGCTGATAACAAATATGGAGGGATGATCAGCCTAAAAAATGCTTTGGCAAATTCCATGAATACCATCACCACATTCTTGATGAAACAAGTGGGACCAGGACCAGTCATAAGCTTAGCACGTAAGATGGGCGTAACCAGTGAAATTCCAAACGCACCTTCTATAGCCCTAGGAACCGTTGACTTAAGTGTTTATGAAATGGTAGGGGCTTATACGACATTCGCCAATAAAGGTCGGTATATAGAGCCCATCATGATCACACGCATCGAGGATAAAAATGGTGTTGTACTGGAGGAATTTAGTCCAGATAGTAGACAAGTGATGAGTGATAAAGATGCTTATACTATTCTTAAACTACTCATGGGGGTGACACAGAGCGGTACGGGAATTAGATTGCGTCATAAATATGCAAGTTATAGAGAAAATATTGTCACCGGATACCCCTATGAATTCACGAATGAAATAGCTGGAAAAACTGGCACAACACAAAATCAATCTGACGGTTGGTTCATGGGGGCAGTTCCAAACCTAATCACAGGTATTTGGACGGGATGTGAAGACCGTTCAGCACACTTTGGAAGTACCTATTATGGGCAAGGTGCAGCCACTGCTCTTCCTATTTGGGGGCTTTATATGAAAAAGAACTATTCCAATCCAGATTTAGGTATTAGTCAAGATCCGTTTGAACGACCCATGGGGAATTTAGGCATAGATGTCGAATGTCTACCGAAAAATGAATCCGGAGACTTTGATGAAGTGTTCTAACGTGTACTTACCGTAGCACGGGGATCAATATCACAACATCAACGGGGCACTTTAGATTCTAGTATCCAATTGTTCCAGGTACTCTGCGGGTACTATTTCTCGTTCCACCAGCGAGACAATATAGGTGCTACTCGACGATCCATATCCCACGTTTTGTCTTCGACGAGCGATCTCTTTTTGATTTTGCATAGAGACTTGAACTCCTTTGACAATTCCCCATGCCGCACTAGTTAGGATACCAACATATGCTACTGCTATCCCTATGACTAATCCCGCAATAGCTGTCCAGCCATCACCTGTATCAGCAGCTACGGCGATTAGAAAGATTCCAGTACCCGATCCCAATGAGATAAGCGCGCCTTTTCCCGCAGCCTTGGCCCCCTCTCCCAAACTTGAGGGCAAGGGTTCAATCTCCTGAATAACCGCAGCTTCTCCTACTTCTTGTGGCCCCATGTACAAGAACTGTTGATGACCGGCGGAATCTAGGCAGAGGGCATAATAGAATTGGGCATCCGTTAAGAGCGTCAAATAATCTGTTTCTGAATCGAAAGAAAACTCAGAGATCTCTGCTTGATCCGTTACCACCGCCACTACGCTATAGCCTTCGTCAATGGCGCCTGTCAAATCATAGACCACCGGCAAAGACAAAGGACAAGGAAGTGCATCCGCGAAAAGAAATACTGGCAAAAAAAGGAAGAGTGTAAGAAGCTTTTTCATGAACGACGGTTTCCCCTAAAATATAAAAAAGCCCCGAACGAATCCGAGGCTTTTAAAGCTTGTTACTATTTTAGTACATCTCCATATCCATACCACCTCCGCCACCGCGGTTCATATCGCGACGTCTGCGCTGCACTTCTCCAAAGTTGTAGGTGAGGCCAACTTCTACCACACGGGACATCCAACGGAATTGGCCTTCTTGCGTCCAGTTCGGACCAGCGTTTTCATAATTCCATCCCATGGTGTTGAAAATGTCACGACAGTTGATTGAGAAATTCAGCCTGTCTTCCATGAATCCTTGCTTGAAGCCTCCGCCTACAAAGTAAAACGGACGACCAATACCTTGAGCGTTAACTCGCTTGCTACGATAGTTCCCCATCAATTGCAAGCTAGCATCTTTCCAAAGGGGCGTACTGATCATAGTGTTCAATCCGAATCCAAAACCGCTGTTGTTCCAGGTAATGCCGTCGACTTCGCCCCGTACTTGGCTGTAGAAGTAGTTCCCTCCAATACTCGCAAAACCGCCTTTATTCCCAAGTTTACCTCGGTAGTTGATTTCAAGACCGGCATCCTCACCGTTGTTCAAGTTGCGGAAAGTGGTCATGTTGATTCCCGAGCTGTCCACGATATTGTACCAATTAATCATGTTGCTCTTGTCGCGGAAGTACAAGTTCGAAGTGAACGTACCGCCTTTTTGCGTGATGTGTGTATAACCCGCTTCATACGCTCCTGTGAATTCAGGCAAGAGGTACGGGTTCCCTTGGCGCAAGTTGAACGGATCGCTGTAATCGATGAACGGGTTGAGCTGGCGACCGCGCGGACGTTCTACTCGGCGGCTGTAGCTGAAGTTCAGTTCGCGACCACGAGCAATTTCATAGGTCAAAAATGCGCTCGGATACACCTGGAAGTAGTTATTGTAGAAGGTGGAATCTTGAGTGATTTGGGTCGCGGTGATGTTCGCTTGCTCCGCACGTAAACCGAGCTGGTAGCCCCACTTCCCTTTCTTAAGTCCGTAGTTTGAATACGCGGCAAATATGTTTTCAGAGTACAAGAACTCGTTCACACTTAGCGGATCAATGGCCGTAACGCCAGTATTGATATCTGTATTGAAGCGCTCGAATCCGTCGAGGTCGTCTCGCATGATCAACTTGACGCCAGATTCTAGTCGGGTAGATTCCCCCCACTTCTTGGTATAATCTGCCAGCCCGTTTAATTCCCACTGGTCGCCGTAGCTGTGGGTGTTGTAGCGCATTGACGGTGTTTTACCGCCATTAATACCAAGGGTATCCTGCTCAAAGTCCATGTGGTCGTCGCGCATCCCGTCGGTATAGGACATACGAACGTTTAACGACTCGTCTTTTGAAGGCTTCCAATCGTAGATGGCATCCACGCTGTTGTTCCGGCGAGTACCATTTTCCTCAGAGTACTGTCCTATGGTGTAGGCACTAAATGGTGTCGTCCAGTCTGTAATCTTGTCCTCAAAACGCGGACGAAGCCCCTGGTTCAAGGTTCCCTGAAGGGTGAAAGTATGTTTAGTACTTGGGGTCCAATCAAACCCTGCTTTAATATTATTCCCGTTGCGGCCGCCAAAACCCTCTGCCTCTTGATAGGTGGTATAGGTACCGTCGGCAAGTTGGCTTATACGGTTGGACCAATTCGTTCTTGGGTAACGCCCAGAGCTGTGTCCGGCGTTGAAGAAGTAGTTGATGTTGTCGTTTTTATAGTTGAGGTTCACCCCAGCGCGAACTCGGTCCGCACCCGACCAAGAAGTGTTGACCGAACCGTTCAATCCTTGTAATGCGCTTTTCTTGAGCACGATGTTGATCATACCCGCCGTACCGTCTGGATCGTACTTCGCGGATGGATTGGTCATTACTTCCACTTTCTCAATGCTATTCCCAGGCAAAGCGGCCAGAAGAGCACTCAAATCTTCCCCAGTAAAGCGAGATGGACGCCCGTCTATCATGATACGAACTGCGCTAGAACCACGAAGAGTGATGTTTCCTTCGATATCGAGTTCTACGGATGGAATGTTTTCTAAGATATCGGTGGCAGAACCGGTCTTACTCAAAATAAGCTTTGACGGATCATACACTTTGCGATCTATTTCATTCGTCATGAATTGGCGTTCGGCCTCTACTGTGACCTCCTCAAGCTCGATACCAGAAGATACCAGAGCAACATTGCCGAGGTCTTGTTCAGTTCCATCACGCCCTAAACGGATTTCTTGGGTTAAGGTTTTGTAACCTACAAAAGCAAATTCTACCGTGCTTGGGCCTAGGGCGATACCGTCAATCATGAACTGGCCCTTTTCGTTCGACATGCCACCCGTGACCAAATCTTCGCTGAGTTTGCTCACGACTTTGATGGCCGCAAAGGCCAAAGGTTCTTGGGTTTCTGAATCTACGAGGGTACCTGATATTTTGCCAATTTTTGGCATTTTAGAAGGGTCAAATCCTCCGCGACCACCAGGTTGTTGGGCCATGGCGGGGATACTTAGGCTAAGGAGTAAGGCCACGAAGACCTTGAAAAATTGGTTCGTCATGAGTTAGAGACGGGTATTTGGGTCAAAGGTTTAACCGACACGCAAAAACCATGCGAGAACGGCAGCCCAAATATATAAGACTATATTGGGCTAAAATGTTGAGAATGTGTGAAAATGCTATACGACTCGGACACCGATAGAGTTGCGAACACGAATGCGACGCAGCACCACTTCGATGAGCAGGAAGTTCAACGCGGCGAACAGTTCAAAGAACACAACGTGCATGTATGGGAAGGATTCGCTTGTTATGACCAAGGGGTTATCTACAATTGGAGGCTCCATCAAATACATATAATTCCCTCCTGTGATCAAATTTAAAACCAAAGCGACAACCGCCAGGAGCTGTACTCGTCCAAAATTCCTCAACCATGCCCCTTTTTGAAGCGGCTCTTGGTTTACATAAATGATATAGAATCCGATAGCGATAATTGATGCATGATTTACATAGTAGTCCAATACATAAATGGCATTAATACCATGCGTAAACTCTGGAGTCAGTAAGCTTTGCAGTCCCCCTGCTATCCCTGTAAAAGTCACCAATTCTCCCATCCATTTTTTACCAAAAAAGAAATAGGCGATCAATAACAACCTTGAAAAGCCACACATATGAATGGGTAAACTCCCACCCCACGTGAATTCTCCGCGGCTCACCGATAAGGTTGTCATAGCGGCATAAGCTAGAATCAACACAACAGCCCATCCTCTTTCGAAGGCGCGTCTTCCTTGGATACTAAGATTTCGTCCGAACCAAATCGGGAAAAGGATAATCAACAATGAAACTGCCCAACCAAACCAGTAGAGCAGAGAGTCCGGAGCGAGTGCAACATGTAGTTCCATAATGCAATTGAGTTAATCGACTGCCGGTCAAGGGGTTTTCGAATATAAAAAAAGGCGACCATTAATTGGCCGCCCTTTAAAAATTTTATGCCTCTAATGAGACTAATTATTGCCTAAAATCAATGGCAAACCATCGCTACCACCCACAACAATAACTTTACTATTCGTACTTTCAGAAAGACGTATGGTAGCTTCAATACCCTTATCCTTCAAAACTTTGTCGGTTAATGATTGGCTCAGAATTCTGTTCGCAGCAGCTTTACCTTCTGCCTCGATTCTTTGACGCTCAGCCTCTTTTGATGCACGCGTTAAACGGAACTCGTACTCGAGTGCTACTTGTTCCTGTTCCAGCTTACGCTCAATGGCTTGCTTCAATTTATCTGGTAGACCCACATCTCTAATCAATACCGCGTCGAGTTCGATGTATTTCTCCTTAATACGAGACGCTGCAAGATCAAAAATCTCAGTTTGAATACTATCTCGCTTTGAGCTGTACAATTCTTCAGGTAAGTATTTCCCAATAACTTCACGAGTAGCAGATCGAATTTCTGGAATTACGATGAGCTCATGGTAGTTGTCTCCTACTTCATTGTGGAGATACCCTATATTTTGTTCAATGGGTCTGTATCGATAGGATAATTCGGCGCGAATGGTCAAACCATTGGCACTCAGCACCTCCATAACCGAACGATCCTCCTGGATACGTGTACTGTATATGTACATTTTGTTCCAAGGTGCAATAATCTTTAACCCTTGATCATATACTTTTTCGACGTTTAGACCTGAGAAAAGATCATATTGTACACCCGCCTCCCCAGCATCAATTTTCACGAACAAACGTGATGAAAATAGCAGGACGAAGAGGATAATACCAAAAGCTGGAATCAGCCATTTTGGAAAATTTGTGTTCATGTTTTAGTATAATTAGTTACTGCTAGTAAGGTAACAAAAACTAGTCCAAGCCTAAAAGATTGTCATGTCGTCATAAAAACGAAAGGATTTTTCCCACTTTTGGCTGATTTTGGTCCAATTTTGTCGTGTTTCTGGCCTAATTCGAGTAAGAAATGGCCTAAAACTACATTTTTCTGCACTTGTCTGACCCTTAGGCAAACAGCTCACTTAGGACCTCCAAGCTTTTGAAAGTCCCAAAACCGTCGAGATGGATGTTCATGAATCGCTCCAGTCCTTCTAATAACGACCGGCGTCCAGCCTTAGGAACATGCAGCGGACCCTCGAAGTCCCAACGTAGAGCTTCACGCAAATACTCGCTAGTTGGGGCATCTAAATACGGATGCAAGAGCGACGGCTCGGACAGAAACGCTCCATCTTGGAGATCAAAGAATTGGTCCCCCATGACCGTCTTAACCTCAGGTCCAAAACCCAAATATTGCGTCAACTTCGCCCAAATGGCCAGGTGAAAGGCTGCGGGCAATTCGTCCAACGTATCCAGGGCCAAACATGCGCCGCGCACAAACTCGAACTTCGCCTCGTTTGCTTCCTCTTCGCGGAGGCTTTTCGTAAACAACTCGGCCAAAAACAGCGCCACCGCATTGCGCACCGGATCATAGGGAATGGCTGTGTAGGTCAGGTCCATCTTCGCCTCCTTAATGCGCTCAAGCTTGCCCTCTCCTTTATGAGTGTGGACCAATTCCACTAAGGTCAGCGGCAACAACATACTAGAGCGTACCACCCCCCTTTTGCTGCCCACGCTGTTCACCAAAAAGCTCAGTAAACCGAACCCGTCCGTGTATACACGTACGATTCGGCTACTATCACCGTACTTAAGCGAACTCAAAACGATACCCTTGCTGTGGTGGTAATTTGCCATAGGATAAAAGTACTTTTTTGCATCCGGTTTAAACAAATTCTCTTGGACCTTGTCTTATTAGAGTACCCCGTCCCTAACCTAGTTCAAGGGATCAACAAAAACCCGAGCCTGTGGCTCGGGTTTTTTGGTTTTGCTTTTCTGGGAAAATTTTCGGGCTCGAAAATTATTCTGTGATTTGGGTTGCTAGCGCTTTGATTTTCAAGTTGCGGTACCACACGTTGTCGCCATGGTCTTGCAAAGCGATACCTCCTTTTGCGTAGGTGCCGTAGCCAGAAAACTCGTGGAATTTAGACGCTGCGACATCTGCACGCCACTGGTCGTCGAAGAGATCGCGGTCCACGGTTACCACCCCATTAAGGATTTGCGTGAGGTGACCGTCTTGGACGATGATCTCAAACTGGTTCCACTCGCCGGCGAGTTTGGCAGCACCTTCTGGCGCCGCATTGATGTCGTACAGATCGCCTGCACGGTGCTTGTAAATGGCTGCATCTGGATGACCTTCTGTTGAGTCGGTTCCATTGTCGAGGACCTGCATTTCAAGGCCGGTCATCCAGCAGTACGGGTACTGCTCGGTATCCTCGTGGATCAGGTAGATAATGCCCGAGTTTCCACGGTCAGCGATTTTCCATTCACCCTTGAAGTGGAAGTTTTCAAATTCTTTGATGGAACCGTCGAGATCCATGTAGACGATATCTCCACCGCCGTTGGTTTGCCAATCGTCTTTGTTACTGGCGTCCAAATGCAGCGCTTCATCGTCAATGACCCACGCTTTGCCGATTACGGTGTCGCCATACTTGCGGAAGTTTCCGGTGCACTGGCCGTCGAACATGAGTTCCCAGCCGTCGATGATTTCGGCTTCGGTGATGTTGTTGTGCAATTTTTCTGGAGCAGCAGCGGATTCTTCAACAGGCGCTTCGGTGGGAGCGGTGCATGCCACTGTGAAGAGGACGGCTGTGAAGAGGATTAGGTTTTTCATGAGTGAGTTGAGTTAACGAAGGAAGGTTGCCTTCGAGGTTAAGTTAGTTCTTTAGCTTATTTATTCTATTCTGGTAATACTCCGACGGAGATAGTTCTTGAGCTCGAATAACTTCCGCTAACGCTTTTTCAACGTCCCCGACCGCCTCATAATAGTCGGCCATAGAGTCGTGTGCGTTTGCACTTTCTGGGTAATACTTCAAGCCTGCTTCAAAATACATCTGGGATTTATCGACATTGCCCATATCCATTGCCATATACCCCAAAACGTTCATTAATTCCTCTGGATATGGGGGAACGGCATAGCCAAAATTACGTTCCAACTTTGTTGCTCGATAGCTGATATTCTTGGATAGTGCGGCGACAGAGGTCTCAGGGTCGTTGATTTGATGCGTGCCTTCCATTTGGTACCAATCAAACAGGGATATAATGCCCTCCATTAAAGAAGGAAGAGGGACCGTGCCATGTAAATCCCGTTCAAAGAAGCGATGGCTGACGCGAAGACCATTTGGAGCCAATGATTCCAACCGGTCAATTGTCTGAAGAATGGAACGAGGAAATTCAGTATACCAAGAATCGTCTTCTCGCACGTTGTCCAATGTTATAGAGGTGTCTTGCATATGCAATTGGCCACTCATGGTAAGAAATACAGAACGGCCCTCAAGAGATTTCTCACTTAGTTTTTCTGGAAGGATGTAATGGTAATGCCCCCCGCTCCAATTCATGCTTGGATCAATAGCGAGGTAATAGTTAAAGAGTGAAGGGCGTTCAGATAGTGTATAAATAGTAAAGAGGCCGCCATACGAATGACCAATCAAGGTTCTGAAATTGGTCACGGGGTAGTTGACCTCCACGTAAGGGATCAATTCGTTCTCAATGAAATCAAGAAATGCAGGCGCTCCACCCTCCATTATCGCGTTCGGTGTCATAGCAACCGCCATAGGATCAGAAGAATTGGCGCGCTGTTCCTCAACAAACTTGGGTGGAGTCAAATCCCTAGTTCTATTTTCCGCATTCGAAATACCGATGATTATCATGTCCGGAGTAAATCCACCACTGTAAAAATCTTGCACTGTAGCTGCGGCAGTTAATAGGACGTCTCCGTCCAGTAAAAATGCAACCGGATACTTTTTTGAACTGGCTGGATCGTAACCCATTGGAAAATCGACATAAATGAGTCGTTCCTCATTCAACACTTCCGAGTGGACCGTATCTAAAATACCCTTTTTGGATAGGTATTTTGGATCAGATTGAGCAACCACATCGTTAAGTCCTAGCAAGAGGCTGAGCAGCAAAATTAATACTATACGGCCTTGAAGGACTGTGTTGAAATGATTCATATTCTACAATTTTAATCGAGTCCCAATGCTTTGCGATTTGCGGCTTTGTCTACCCCGGTGGCGGCAAAGTCGTCGAAGGCGCGTGAGGCGACTGGGATGATCCAATCGGCAATGCGCTCGGCACCTTCACGGGCACCGGCTGAGCTGTCTTTGAGGCAGCATTCCCATTCGAGCACGGCCCAACCGTCGTAATCGTACTGCGCAAGTTTGGAGAAGATGCTTGGGAAGTCTATTTCGCCATCGCCGACGGAACGGAACCTACCGGCGCGCTCGACCCACGGGAGATAGCCGCCGTAGGCACCGGTGCGGGAATCCGGGTTAAATTCTGCATCCTTTACATGGAAGGCTTTGATGCGTTCGTGGTAAAGGTCGATGTAGCCGAGGTAGTCCATGCCTTGGAGGACGAGGTGCGACGGATCGTAGAGCATATTGGCGCGTTGGTGGCCGCCTACTTCGTCGAGGAATCGCTCGAAGGTGGCTCCGTCGTGGAGGTCTTCTCCCGGGTGGATTTCATAGGCGAGGTCGACGCCACATTCGTCAAAGTGTTGAAGGAGTGGCATCCATCTACGGCCCAATTCTTCAAAGGCCTCCTCCACCAATCCAGCCGGGCGCTGCGGCCACGGGTAGAAATACGGCCAAGCGAGTGCGCCCGAAAAGGTTGGGTGTGCGGTGAGGCCGAGGCGCTGTGAAGCGGTGCCCGCGAGTTTTACTTGGTTCACGGCCCATGCGGTGCGGGCCTTGGAGTTGCCATGCACTTCCGCCGGGGCGAAGGCGTCGAACTGCGCGTCGAAGGCCGGGTGAACGGCGACGAGCTGGCCCTGCAGGTGGGTACTAAGTTCAGTGATTTGTATTCCGTGCTCCGCGGCAATGCCTTTGAGTTCGTCAGCGGCATCTTGGCTGTTGGCCACCTTTTCCAGGTCGATGAAACGGGCGTCCCACGATGGGATCTGGATGCCTTTGTAGCCTAGATCGGCGGCCCACTTACAGATGGTCGACCACGAATTGAACGGGGCGACGTCGTCTGCGAATTGGGCCACAAAAATGGCAGGTCCTTTCAGCGTTTTCATAGGGCAGTATACTTTTCAGTTCCGGCGTTGTTGGCCACAATGGCTTCGATTAATTTCATGCCGCGCACGCCGTCTTCAATTCCGGGATAATCTAAATGTGGGTTTTGCGCTTGTCCGGCTTCATGGGCGCGAACGTGGGCAGCGAAATTCTTATACAAGTTGGCAAATGCCTCGAGGTAGCCTTCGGGGTGACCCGGAGGTACGCGGTGGTTAGCCAAGCTCATTTCCGAGGTCCCCGGGCCACCGGTGCGCAATTTCGTTACAGGCGCATCGAGCGGCATCAACGTGAGCGTATTGTTGTCGCTCTGCTCCCAACACAATCCGCCTTTTTCACCATAGACGCGAATCTTGAGGTTGTTCTCTTCGCCGGCCGCGATTTGAGTGGCCATGAGGACGCCGGTGGCGCCGGAGTTGGTGCGGAAGAGCACGGCACCGTCGTCGTCGAGGGCGCGGCCGGGGACCACAATGTTGAGCTGGGCACAAACCTCAGCAATGTGCTCGCCACTGACATATTCAGCCAAGTTAAAGGCATGAGTGCCGATATCGCCCATAGCGCCAACTTTCCCGGATTTTGTGGGGTCGGTGCGCCAAGCGGCTTGGGTTTGGCCTTCGCCTTCGAGGAAGGTGGAAAGCCAGCCTTGTGGGTATTCTACGTAGATCTTGCGGACTTTTCCGAGGGCACCTGAAGCAATCTGGTGCTTGGCCTCCTTGACCATGGGGTAACCCGTGTAGGTGTGGGTAAGGCAAAAAAGTCCTGCGGTGTTTTTCACCGCTGCTTCGATGGCAAAGGCCTCGTCCATGGAGGTACAGAGGGGCTTGTCAAGCAAGACGTGGAAGCCGGCCTCAAGGGCAGCAATGGCCGGTGCCGCATGCACGTGGTTGGGCGTGGTGATCATAATGACTTGGACACGCTCGTGTGCGGGACGCTCGAGCTCCCATGAGAGCAGCTCCTGCCAACTGCCGTAGGCGCGGTCTTTGGAGATGCCTAGTTCTCGTGCCGTTTCCAAACATTTTTCGGGTTTGGAGGAAAAGGCGCCAGCGACCAATTCATAGTCGCCATCAATACGCGCCGCGATACGGTGCACACCGCCGATAAAACTACCTGGTCCGCCGCCGATCATGGCAGCACGCAACTTTTGACTCATGGAAAAGCAATTTTGTTGAAGCTCCAAAGTAGTGGAAAATGTCCAATTGACCTTTGTTCGAGGGGTGAGATTTTGTCAATTAATTGGCCACTTCATCTCAATTTTCGCCAATGTTTGCGGATAAAGTGTATTTTAGACACTTCCTAAACACAAAACGCTCGAAACACTATGACTGCAACTACAAGCAACCGTCGTTCTCTCTTTATTGCTAGTTGTGCAAGTTTATTGGTGACCAGTTTGAGTTTTGGTATTCGCGCCGGGATTCTCAATGACCTGGGCGTAATATTCGAACTCAACGGTTCTGAACTCAGCCGCATTGCGGCCACTGCCTTTTGGGGCTTCCCCGTCAGTATGATTATTGGGGGGGCGTTAGTCGATAAAGTGGGTATGAAAAACTTGATGCGCTTGGCCTACATCGGTCACTTCATTGGTATTCTTCTCACCATTTTCGCTGGCGGCTTTTGGTCCCTTTGGATCAGCACACTGTTCATCGGTTTGGCCAACGGTATGGTCGAAGCCGTATGTAACCCCCTAATAGCCTCTATTTATCCAGAAGAAAAGACCACCAAACTCAACCAATTCCATCTTTGGTTCCCCGGAGGTATTGTCATCGGGTCGCTTGTGGCCTTCAGCTTCGGTAAGCTCGGATTGACCTGGCAAATGGTGATGGCCGTAATGCTGCTACCGACCATTTGGTATGCATGGCAGATGGAGCGTATGGAATTTCCCGTGACGGAGCGTGTGGCGAATAAGGTGTCTGATTCTGATATGTACAAGGCCCTACTCAATCCTTTGTATATCATTATTACAATCGCCATGTTAGGAACGGCTACTTCTGAGCTCTTCATTAACCAATACGTCGATGTACTACTGAAAAGTGTCAGCGACAACGCCATCCTCATCTTACTCATTACCTCAGGGGTGATGACCTTTGGACGCGGGATTGCGGCTCCGGTCGTGGAGCGTTTCTCCACCACGGGGATGTTGCTATTTAGCGCAGTATTCACCACCATCGGTTTGTATATGATGGGGACTATGGACGGCTCGATGCTGTTCGTGAGTGCCTTCATTTTTGGTATTGGCGTGACCTATTTCTGGCCGACGATGATCGGCTTCGTAGCGACCTACCTCCCTTCCACAGGTGCTGTGGGTATGGCAGTTATTGGTGCTGCGGGAATGTTCGCGGTGAGCATATATATGCAATTCATGGGCGGATTCTATGACAAATTGATGGTAGGACTTTCAGAGGTGGAAGCCGGTCGCAAGATCATCATGACGACCCTTTATATTCCTGTGGCGTTGATTGCCATCTTCGCAGGAATCCACTTATACATCCGTCGCAAACATTCGTAAGTGAATAGACGCGATCACATAAAGAAACTGATGACTTTGGGCGCGGCCGCAGCCGCGCCCGGAGCGCTCTGGGCCGGAACGGCCCAGGCGGAAGGAGCGGTCGTGAAGAGCGAGCGCGCTTTCGGCTATAAAAGAAGTGTGAGCCACTGGACAGTGACCGACCTAGATTGGGAGGAGTTGTGCGGATGGTTAGCCGCTGAAGGTATTGAAGCGGTGGATTTGGTGGGCCCAGAGAATTGGCACCATCTAAAAAAGCACGGACTGGATAGCAGCATGTGCAACGGTGCCGAATTGAATTTGATCGATGGGTTCATTCATGCCGAATTCGAAGGGGTGCTGCACGAGCGCTACCGTGAAATGATCCCGCGCGTGGCGAAAGCCGGCTATACCAACCTTATTTGCTTCAGCGGAAATCGCCGCGGGTTGAGTGAAGAGGCCGGGATGGAGCAAGCCGTGCAGTCGTTGACCCCAATGGTCAAACTGGCCGAGGAACACGGGGTGGTGTTGCAGATGGAGCTGTTCAATAGCATCGTCGATCACCCGGACTATATGGCGGACAGCAGCCGATGGGGTGTGGAGCTGGCCAAGAAATTGGACAGTCCTTCCTTTAAACTGCTTTACGACATCTACCACATGCAAATTATGGAGGGGAACTTGGTGGCAAACATCAAGGAAAACCACCAACATTATGGGCACTACCACGTGGCGGGAGTGCCGGGCCGCAATGAGCCGTGGAACGATCAGGAGATCAACTACCCGGCTGTGATGCAGGCGATTGATGCCACCGGCTTTGAAGGATATGTTGCGTTGGAGTACGTATTCAAGGAGCCGTTGAAAGAGAGTATGCGCCGCAGCTACGACGAATTTATTCGGTAGGATGGCGGCCTTTAGAATACAAGAAAATATAGATAGAAACACCTAACTTAGACAATCGTTAACTCAACTCACTCATGGCAGAAAATAAAATGCACTACGATGCCATCGTAGTAGGCTCCGGTATTTCCGGGGGCTGGGCGGCGAAAGAGCTTACCGAAAAAGGCCTCAAGGTCTTGATGCTGGAGCGCGGCCGCAACGTGGAGCACATCAAGGATTACACTACTACAAACATGGATCCATGGGAATTCCCGCACCGCGGAAAGCCCACCACCGCGCAGAAAGACCGGAACCCGGTATTGAAGCGTGATTATCCATTGAACGAACTCAACCCGCACTTCTGGGTGGACGACCAAGATTGTCCTTACACGGAGAAGAAGCGCTTTGATTGGTACCGCGGCTACCACGTCGGCGGACGTTCACTCATGTGGGGACGCCAGAGCTACCGCTGGAATCGAGAGGATTTCTTGGCCAATGAGAAAGAGGGTATTGCAACGCCGTGGCCTATTGGTTACGATGATATGGCCCCTTGGTACGAGCACGTAGAGCGCCACGCCGGTTTGAGCGGGTCTCATGAGGATATGGACGTGTTGCCGGACAGCGTGTACCTACATGCGATGGACCTAAATTGTGTAGAGAAGACCGCTGCGGAGCGGATCCGTAAAGAGTTTGAAGAGAAGCGCCGATTGATCATTGGCCGCACCTCTAACATCGCCGTGCCGCACAAAGGCCGTACGGGATGTCAGTACCGCAACAAATGTTGGTTAGGCTGTCCTTACGGCGGCTATTTCAGCACACAATCCTCTACCCTTCCTGCGGCGATGGACACTGGGAATTTGACCTTACGCCCGCACAGCATCGTTAAGGAATTGATTTATGACAAAGACGGTAAGAAAGCCAAAGGGGTAATCGTTTTAGATGCTGAGACAAACATGACTTACGAATACACTGCTCCTATTGTGTTTTTGAATGCTTCGGCGTTGAACTCGACTTGGATCTTGATGAATAGCGCCACCGACATTTGGGAAGGCGGTTTGGGATCGAGCTCTGGCGAGCTGGGCCACAACTTGATGGACCACCACTTTCGAGTAGGAGCTTATGGAAACTGGGAAGGCGATGAAGATAAATACTACTTCGGAGGACGTCCTACCGGGTTCTACATCCCGCGTTTCCGTAACTGGGGCGATGATAAACGCGACTACCTGCGTGGCTTTGGCTACCAGGGCAGCGCGTCACGCAGCGATTGGCGGCGCGGCGTTCGTGAAATGGGCATAGGTGCAGATTTTAAAGACAGCATCAGCAAACCAGGTTCATGGAGCATGGGAATGACAGCTTTCGGTGAAGTACTGCCTTACCATGATAATATGATCAGCCTCGACAAGACCCGAACAGATAAATGGGGATTGCCCGTATTGGCCATCGACGCTGAACTCAAAGAAAATGAAATGAAGATGCGCGAAGACATGAAGCAGGATGCTGTGGATATGTTGGAGGCAGCTGGCTTCACAGGCGTCTACGCGTACGAGAGTGACTACGCCCTAGGGATGGGAATCCACGAGATGGGAACGGCTCGCATGGGAACTGCGCCTACGAACTCTGTTCTGAACAAGTGGAACCAAGTTTGGGATGCTCCAAACGTCTTCGTGACAGACGGTGCCGCAATGACTTCGGCTTCTTGTGTGAACCCATCGTTGACTTACATGGCCATGACTGCACGTGCTGCGGACTACGCCGTGAACGAATTGAAAAAAGGAACCCTCTAAAGCATTGACCATGGAAAATAAAGATTTGACCCGCAGACAAATGGTACAACGCATGGCACTTGCCATCGGAGGTACGCTGGTAGCTCCAACAGTTTTATTGGAGAGCTGCTCCTTTGATCCAGACACCACCACGGCAGGACCTGCTCGATTGGCCTTATTGGATGCGATCGCTGAAACCATAATCCCGCGCACCTCCACAGCCGGGGCACTTGATGCACGCACTGGTGCCTTCATCGATGTGATGATTCGCGATTGTTACTACCCAGATATGCAAGAGAAGTTGAACGCCGGTATTCAGGAGATTGCGGTAGAAGGCAAGAAAGCCATAGGTCGAGCTTTTGAAGAAGCAACCCAGATGGAGCGCGAGGAATTCCTTCGCGGTTACGACGAGGCGGCACACGAAGATGGCGAACACTTCTTCCGTACTATCAAGGATTTAACCTTGTTGTGCTACTTCACATCGGAGGAAGCGGCTGCCGACGGTGTGGTGAACTACAATCCAGTACCTACACGCTATGATGGTTGTGCACCTGCCGATGAAAACACCAAGGTGTTCTACGCCAACATTTAATTAGATTTCAATCAAATAAAAAAGCCAGGACTTTGAAGTCCTGGCTTTTGTTATCCTTTTTAGAGCAAGATTAAAGTAATCCTGCTCCGAAAAATAGACGTATTGGACCAATACCTAGGGCCGCTAGGCAAAGTACAAGTGCAATCAATGCTTTGTTTCTGACACCTTCATCTTTTGAGTCCTCTTTGGTAAGAACTATACCATTCATTATTAGGCCTGCTAGGGCTAAAGGAAAATTAAGCCAATTCAACCAGCCTAGACATGGGAAAAGACCTACAATGAAAAGGCCGAATGCGACAATTCCGATAATAAAACTGATTTTAGACATAGTTTCGAAGTTGGTTTATGATTTATTGAATGTAATCAATTATTCGTATCAGTTGTTGCTTCTTTTCATTAATTCTTTGAGGCTAAGGCCCACAGAGAAAGTACTATTCAATAGAATAATCAGAAATAGAGGGATACTACCTCTATTTAATAACGTGGCTGCCTTAAGATTCAAATTTGTTATTTCTATGAACGCACGAGTCATGCCGCAGAGAGAGCATTCCTTATTAAACATTGCTACGGAATAGCATGTTGGGGTCGCTTCCAAGACCGTATTTGAATCAAAAAATAGCGGGAAGATAATCGTGATAAAAAGCAATGCAATGGAGCCCCATCTCCACAACTCTTTTAACATCCTTATTTCCAGAGGGTCTAGTGTAATCATATTCAAGCGGCGCAGAGTAAAGCTTAGTCAATGTTGTTCTAATACAATTTACGCAATCCTTCATGAAGGTATGAATTCAGCGGCTTGGAAGTGCAACTCATTCGCAGTTAATGGTTTGAACAATTTTAAATTATAGAGCGTTGGTTCACCATAATTGATAAAAATGTTGCGTTCGAAATATCTCTTTTGGTTCATTCCATTATTTGGCATCCTATTTTTTGTGCGATGCGATTCTGGTTTGGAAGAAATGAAATTGGTTTCTGAAAATGAACCTAGGGAGTGTTTTGATTATGTGTACCCCATTGAAGTGATTTTCAACGGCGACACCTTAACCGTAAGTGATTACAATCACTATAAAGATCTTCATGCGAGATGTGACGAAATCTTTTCTGAATTCACCCCTGGTCTCGACCCAAAAGGGCGTGATTCGAACAATAGAGTTCCTACTGGCAAAGGTCATTCCTCCTCATCAACGAATGCATATGGAGATTGTCCTCGAGACAATGATCCATGGTGTGGTGAAATGATATTCCCAATAACCATCGAAAATGTTCCCGGTCTTGAAGGAGAGATCATCGTCGGGAATGATAGTACACTACAGTACTATCGATGGATAGTTTGCGATTAATTGTGCTAACGATACATCTAAGTCGTAGATTTTGAAAAACCCGGTCCTTTACAAGACCGGGTTTTTCATTATAAGTGTAAGCCGCATTCCGTTTTAGGGCTATTATTCCACCGGCCCTTTCGTCCTTTGCCGGGTTTTGTACAATGGGTACACCCAATACTAAAATATCCTTTGGTTTGAAGAGGATGGAAAGGCAATAAATGATCCTTGATATAGGCCTCTCGTTGCTCGCGACTAACGTCTAGTAAAGGATAAAACTTTAATATTCCTCCTCGCTCTTCAAAAATATCTAAGGTAGATCGTCGATCGCTTTGCCAGCTCATTAAACCACTTACCCAAACCTAGTGCGACTCTTTTAGCTTTTCTAAAGGCTCTACTTTATTAATGGTGCAACAATAATCTGGATCCTTGGTCCAAGTTTTGTCTGTAGTGGTAAACTCGTGCTTCCAATCCTCGGCCTTGACCTCTCGAACTTGGAGATTATAGACCTTAGTAAGGTATTCCTTGTAAACTAAGGTTTCCTCAAAGTGATAGCCGGTGTTAATGAATAGTACCTCTTGCTCGGGTTGATACACCGAGAATAAATGCAATAAATATGCACTTGTGGCGGCAAACGAACTGGTCAGCATGACCTCTTCCCGGGTGAATATTCGATAGCGTTCGGTGATGCGTTGCTCGGGTTGAAGCAATCTGAATTTCGCGTTAAGCTCTTTGAGATCGAGATCGGTAGTTGTTTCGGACATTTTAACAAGGGAATTACAAAACGTGACAAATATCACGCTTTTTCGTTGAAAAATTATTGTTCGCTCACTCAATTGGCCCCCGCGTTCATCTTATTTTTAATCAGTGCTTTACCCAAGTACTTACTTTTAGTTTTATACGAACACAAAACTCGTTTTATGAAAAAACGGTTCCTATTCTGCCTTGGATTGGCCTTTTTTGGATGGACCAATTCTTCTAGTGCCCAAACCATTTCTGTGGCAGGCAGTTCCTTATCGTTCGATGACCCCATCACCTCGAATCCGTCCACAGCAGTGGGTGGGTTTTGTGTTTATAATGATGTCGTTACAATCGGTACCACATCTTATGATGCCATCGTTTCTATTGACGGTATAACCAATGCCCTTATCTCGGACTTCGATCTCGATAATACCGTGAACGGTAATACATCCGAACACTTCAGCCCTTCTGTACTTTGGACCGGATCGAATGGTTTGGTTCGCTATACCATCCAATTCATCGAAGACGGTACCGCCGCATCACCCGTTCCCGCAACCTTAGGAGATTTTTACCTCACAGCTTGGGACCTGGATGCGGTTGGGCCTTCCGGCCGCTATGTTGAATCCGGAGGTTTCTCAGGATACACCCTTGGTTCTAATACATATTTAACCTATACCTCAACTGGAATAGGCAGCGGTTCTTTTGCAAATACCTCTCCAGGATCGAATACGCCAGGAACCGACGGTCGCTCACGTGTGACCTTAGAATATGCTAGCACAAACAGTGTTAGTTTTACCATTGGGACTTCAGGCACTGGCCCTGTAACCTACCTCATCTCAGGTGATAACCCTACTTCTTGGTTCCCAACCGCCGCAAATGAAACCACCGTTCCTACGATCAATACATTTGGAACTACCGCTCCATTTTTTACCTGTGACGGTTTTCCAAGTGCTGGACAGAGTATCCTCGTAGAAGCTGATAAGCTGAGTGATAGTTTGGTCATTACTGCTCCGGCAGGTTATCACCTTAGTACAGCTCTGAATGGAACATATAGTGCTGTCCTCACCTTGGGGTCAGATAGCACAGGAACGCTCGACACGACTATCTTCATTGCCATGGACGGTACGGCCGCTGCACCAAATCCTGCGACCATTACTTTAAGCTCTACCGGCGCAAACAACTCATTAGTGAGTGTGACCGGAACCAAAGGTGGGGCACTTTCTGCTACGAACTTTGCTAAAACAGATCCTACGGTATGTAGTGCCAACGACGGTACTATCACTTTTGATATTACCAACGTACCAGATGGGGCATACACCGTGACCTATGAAGGGGGCTCAGCAACAGCTAACGTTCTCAGCGGTGTAGCCACCATCACTGGACTTACTCAAGGCCATTATATCGACCTCATCTTGACAGATGCAAACGGCTGTCAAACAGCTACCGGCAATACATTGAGCCTTGATGATCCCATCGACTTTACGGTTACTTACAGTCCTGTATCACAGGATATCTGTGAGGGCGCAACAGCCACTTTTGGAGTGAGCACTACAGGTACTACCGTATTCCAATGGTATTCTTTGGTCAACAACGTTTGGACTGCCATTCCAGGCGCTACCGGAAATACATATACCACACCCACCTTAACAGATACCACCCGTTACCAAGTCGTTGCCGTTTCTCAAAGCGATTGTCAATGGACTTCCTACCCAGTATCCGCGAATGTCAACCCAACCCCACAAGCTTCACTCGTAGCTTCACCTGCTAGTTGTCCCGGCACTGCGGACGGCTCCGTTGATCTGACCATGATCACCACCGTAACGCCTATCTCTTTTGTTTGGAGCAACGGAGAAACAACTGAAGACCTCAGCGCCGTAACCAGCGGAACCTATACCGTGACCATCATCGATCCATTAGGCTGCCAAGGCACTGCGAGTATCGCCGTGAGCGATAGCGATGGTGTAGCTCCAGTAGTGATCGCCCAAGACCTCACCATCCAGGTAGATAGCATCGGCAATGTCGCCATCACATCCACGGATGTCGATGACGGAAGTTCTGACAACTGTAACATCACTCTAAGTATTGATACTGCCGCGTGGACTTGTGCTGACCTCGGTGCCCATACGGTTATGTTGATTGGAACAGACGGCAATCAAAGCGACACTGCTTATGCCACAGTAACTATCGTCGATACCCTCGGACCAGAAATCGTATGTGGTACTGATACAACTCTATATGTCGGTGCCGATACTTCCGGTGTACACCACAGCTGGACAGCAGCAAGCTTATACGATGCTTGTGGTGTTGACACTTCGTATGCAAGCGATACTAGCGGGACTTGGTTCGGAATAGGCGCGCATACTGTTTGGACCGTAGCGACCGACGTGAACGGCAACACAGATTCGTGCAGTTTTAATATTGCGGTACAAGATACCTTCGCCCCAAGTTTCAACAGCTGTTTGATGGACACCACCTTGTATGCAGATGCCCAGAACTGTGGCACGAACTTAGTTTGGAACACCCCTGTGGCCACGGACAACAGCGATAATGTTATCTATACTCATAGCGATACCAGTGGCACCTTCTTCCCAGTAGGTGTAGATACTGTATTCCACTATGCATCGGACCCAAGTGGCAATAGCGATACTTGTTTCTTTGTGGTTACAGTACTTGATACCATCGCTCCTGCCTGGACCGGCACCCTGGATACCTTAACCATTTTTGCGGGTATAGATACCTGTGGCGTCTTTACCGACAGCTTGAGTCTAACCCCTCCGCCTATTGTGGAAGCCTGTGGAGTAGATACTTTGTTCCACGATGCCAATGCGTATTACGCACTTGGAGATTATGATATCTATTGGTATGTCACTGATGTACACGGCAACACAGATTCTATTCTTCAAAAGCTCATTGTAACCGAAAACATCAAGCCGGAGATCTATTGTCCTGATTCTTTAATCATTTACGCAGATGCAGATAGTACTTGGACCCAAGTTACGTGGACCGGCGATAGCGTTTACGACAACTGTGGGATGGACAGTGCCTATTTCAGCTTGGCAAAAGGTGGCTATTTACAGATTGGTCTCTCTGTCATTGACTACTTCGCCTATGATTTACAAGGCAATGGTGATACATGTAGCTTCTATATTACCGTAAAAGATACCGTTGCACCTGTGATTAATCTGGCTCAAGGTGATACCATCTTAAACGCCGATCCGGATAGTTGTTTTGCCGCATTTACATGGACAACCCCAACGGTGACAGAAAACAGCTCGAATTACAGTACCGTTTATTATAACAGTAGTTCGTCTTCTGGGAATTTTGGGATAGGTCAGCACGCAATAGCTTATGTAGTTACTGATGCTGCAGGAAATCAAGACAGTGTAGGGTTCAATATCACCGTGATCGATGCGAACGGTCCTTCACTTTACCCCTATAGTGTTGCATTAACATTGGATGCAGCGGGATTTGATACGTTGACCCTAGCAATGGTGGACAGTGCTTCTAGTGATTGTAGCGGTGTCGATTCCCTATGGCTATCGCAAACGCTCTTTACTTGCGCAGATGTAGGTTCGCCGGCCGTTTGGTTCTACGGAGTTGATAGCTTAGGTAACGTTGATTCTGTCCAAGTGCCTATTTCCGTTAGCCAACCCATCGGCGGCGTGGTACAAGCGACCATCACCTCAACTGATGCCCTATGTTATGGCGACGCGAATGGTACCGCTACCATTAACGCCACAGGCGGTAGTGGTGCGTACTCATATACTTGGATCAACTTAGGAACCACTGCCACCGCAACCAATCTAGCGGCCGGCACGTACTTCTGGGAGGTGAGCGACACAAATGGTTGTATAGCAATGGGTAATATTGCTATTAATGAACCGCCTCAACTCGTCACCAGCATCACCCCATCCAACTACAATGGATATGGCGTGAGCACGGAAGGTGCTAACGACGGTTCTGCCGACCTTACTGTAAGCGGCGGTACAGCGCCGTACACTTATTCTTGGAACAATGGTGCCACCACAGAAGACCTCAGTGGTCTACCGGAAGGTGTGTTCATCGTGACCGTACTAGATAGCAACGGTTGTAGCACGATGGATACAGTGATTCTAACGGAGCCCAATTATTTCTCCATCTCCGCAACCGTCTTGAGCCACAACATCTGTCCTACGGACCTCGATGGTGCGGCCTTCGCCACCACTTCAGGTGGTGTGGCTCCGATCAGCCTCTTCTGGAGTTCAGGACAGAGCACAGATACGATCAGCGCACTGACCTCTGATTGGTACACCATCACCGCCATCGATGCCAATGGCGCCTTAGCCACGGATAGTGTTCTCATTCTCGCCCTCGATGAGGATTGTGACGGTATTCCAAATGATGATGAAGGAGGCGTTGCAGGGGCAGGCGGCGGTATGACCGATACAGATGGCGATGGTATCCCGAATCAACAAGATACCGATAGCGATAATGACGGGATCTCAGACGCCATGGAATTTGATTCGAATGGGGACGGCATAGGCTTCGACGATTGTGATGGGGACGGCATTCCAAACTTCCTGGATGCAGATGTGTGTGACCTGGAGGCGGCCACAGTATTAACCCCAGACAACGACGGCAATAATGATTACTGGGTCATCCAGGGTATTGAGCAGTTTCCTGGAACTCACGTAGTGATCTTTAGCCGATTAGGCTTGAAGGTTTATGAAAACACCGATTATCAAAACGACTTTGATGGACGTGCCAACACGAACACGTATTTAAATAATGCCGAGGAAATCCTTCCGAGTGGAACGTACTTCTACTACGTGCGCATGGGCGGTACCTCGAGCCAAGAGTTTAACGGATACCTCTACATTAACCGATAATTGGCCATGAAAAGAATTTATAGCGATATGAAACAGCGCAACCGCCTGGCCTCAATGGCTACGGCTGCCTTACTCCTAGTGGCCGGTCATCTCTCGGCCCAACAGCATCCTTCACTGGACAACTATTTATTTACGCCTGTGGCCGTTTCCCCAGCTCACGCCGGAATGCAAGACCAACACGTCGTGAGCCTGGTCGATGCCCAATGGGTGGGAGTCAAAGGAGCGCCACGTACGGGTCTAATAAGCATGGACTACCGTAACCTTCGTGGCCTAGGATTGAACCTTACTTTGATCAATGACCAAATAGGTCCCGCCGTTACACAACAAGCGGCCTTAAGCGGTGCCTACCACCTTCAGGTGAACGACATTGCAAAACTGAGCACTGGACTTCGTGTGACTGTCGGGCGTACAGCCGTTGACCTGCTAGACGAAACTTACTATGACTTGGTTGATCCCAACATCTATAACCTTCAAGGTCCTATGATAGCTAATGTCGATATCGGCACCACCTTGAACGCCGAGAGCTACTACATGGGGGTAAGCTTCAAAAACGTGAACAGAGCTGAATTGTATGATAACAATTACACTGCACAGGTTTTACAAGTATTTGGAGGTCATCGAATGAACCTCAAAGGGAATTGGTCTTTGCGATCTAGCTTCTTAGCAAGTGCCACTACTAATGCTCCCGCTGATCTCAATTTTCATCTTTTCGTAGAACATCAAGAAAGATGGGGATTAGGAGCACATTATAGTCCTGCCGATGAAGCTGGGGTTCTTTTGCGCCTCAACCCCTCTAGAGATTGGCATCTCTTCTATCAATACAATTATCCGTTAACCGACTTAGTTTACATCACCCAACGAAGTCACGTTGTAGGTTTTTCTTTCAACGTTGCCCCTCGTATTGATTCCTTCACTTCACCAAGACTATTCCTATGAGACGCGTAATTACCTTTAGAGAACTAGGGTTGTGCGTTATGCTCACCTTTGGAACCTTCGCCACAGCACAACCAATAATTACTGGACTTTCCACTCCAGATTCACTGGATCATTATGAATTAGGGGAGGCAGGGGCAGACGATTATGGTGCCCTACCTTATGGTAAAGGTCACATGCTCTTTTTATCTAATAGAAATGAAAATGGACTCACCGCTCGCGACCCTAAAACAAACGAGCCCTTTGCCCGTCCCTACCTATTGAGATTAAAGGATCTTAAAACATTGCCCTTTGAACTCCCTGGAATATTAGCGGACCAAAAGTACCATATAGGCCTTTGCGCACTGCTTCCAGATAGTTCGGGTATTATCGCTAGCCATAGTCGTTCAAAACCCTATAAAAATGGCACTGTCGGTTTAACCTTATCGTTTATTCCATTCAATGGTGAAACGGCAAAAGAATTACCCTTCGTTGATGAAAATGCAGATTACCAGCACCCGTACTTTGACCCAGATGAGTACACGCTATATTTTGCCACAAATGTAGAAGGAGGACAAGGTGGTTACGATCTCTACAGTAGTACATTGGGCTTCGATGGTACGTGGAGTGCGCCTGCGCCTGTTCCTGTAATCAATTCAAAGGCTGATGAAGTATTTCCATCACTGGGTCCAAATCTGACTTTATTTTTTTCCCGCAGCACAAAAAATTATGGGCTTCAAAGCTTTATGCATACGGCTGGAGACTCTTCGGAAGTAGAATTGCCTTTTAACGGTAGGGGTGATGATTTTGGATTCATTGTGCTTGATGATAGTACCGCTATTCTTTCTCAGAGTAAACGTCCAGGTACAGCCGCAAATCTTCATCTGTACAAGATTACAGAACCCGTTGCTGTTGATAGCGTCGTAGAGGAATCACCCGATAGTGCCGCTTTGGCCATTGCTAAGGCCGACTCTATTGCAGCATATGAAGCAAGCCAGGCGAATCAAGTAAGTTCAAATGATTCTCAAACTTGGACAACCGATAATTCTCTTGAATCAGGTACAACAACTGGTTACAGCCTCATTGTTGGCGGTTTTGTTGACCGTAATCTTGCCGATAACTTTTTGGCTAGTATTTCGGGTTGGGCTCCCAATGCCTTCCTTTCAAGGTATAATAACAAGTATTACGTCGTACACAGTGTTCATCAAAATAGATCCACTGCCATTCGCTCTAAACAATCGGTAAATAATCAAGGTCATAGGGCGTGGGTACTCGGCAAAGGGTTGAAGGAAATGTGATCAACACTCTATAAAATTTGAAAGCCCCGAACGCGTTGCGATCGGGGCTCTCTTCATAAACCCATACAAAGGATTATCATCTGCAAAAGCAGATTGTGTTAGTTCGCCATGTAAATGATCTCCTGATCTACCTTCCCTTCGTCATTGAAAGAATGGGTCATGTGCAAGAACTCACGAGTAGTTTCGCCTGTTTCGGCATCGGTATTGTTAGACCACCACCAAGAATAGACCACCCAAGATCCGCCATCACGTGCGTACCAAATGGCATCTGGGTATCCTGACTGTTCTAGCTTACGTTCGCTTGTGGAGGCAACTCCAGCCTCCCATTGCGCTCTGCGCTCTTCAAGATTATACTTACCGTCATGACCAAGTCTATAGAAATCAGCGTCTTCGGCAAAGTAACCTTGTAGTTTATCTAGGTCACCTTCAGAGTAGGCGGCCACCATTTCATTGAGCATGTCGATGAAAGGATGCTCGTCAAAGACGCGACCATTGCGGTGCACTCCAAAAGATTCTTGGATTTGAGCACCGATGGTTTCTCTGTCAAAGTAATTCACCGTCATTGCAATCTTACCCTCTTCATTGACATAATTCGCCGTATGAAGCGGGCCCTTAACGGTGTCCCCACTCTCTTTATTGATGGCAGTCCAGATCATCCAATCTAAAGTCCACGCACCTTTTTCCCCTTTATACTTGATGATATCAGGTGTAGCAGGATCCATGTTCGTAATGGAAATATCGAAGTTCTTCTGCCACCAAAGCATCCCTTGAACTTCTTCATCCATAGTCCCTGGCTCTTCATCTCCAGGTCCCCAAATTTTAGCATCTTCAGAATACAAAGCACGGAGTTCTTCTTCTGTGCCCGATTCCCAAACGCGGTAAGATTCCGTTACCACATCATAGGCTGGATGTTCAGAGTATACTACTCCAGATTTCTTTTGTGCCACCGTTACCAACGGCAAACACAAGGCTAGTACAATTACTTTTTTCATTGAGTGTTAGTTTTGATTCCTTTTAAAAATACCTCATTATCAACACTTTAGTATGTATCAAGTGAGACATCGAAAAAACTTAACATCAAAATGAGCCTAAACACTCAGTCAGAATGTGTCAATTATAAATGCCACCGGAATTGAATCCTGCACATAATCGATCCCCATACAAATGCGTTAACCTCCCGTTATCGTACATTTGAACCCGATGTCGACACCCAAAGAACATAAGATTGCGATATTAGGATTGGGCTACGTAGGACTGCCCCTCGCCGTCGCGTTTACCGAGCATTATGACGTCCTCGGGTTCGATACGAATGCCGAAAAGGCCCAACGCATTGCCAGTGGTATTGATCCTACGAATGAGTTGGAGGGGGACCAATTATCCCACGCCCTCACCACCCGCCTTCGCATCTCGTCCAACCCCGCCGACCTCAGCGCCTGCAACACCTTTATCATCACTGTCCCCACCGACATCAACCCGGACAAAAGCCCCAACCTTGACCCACTCATACAAGCGAGCCGAACCGTTGGGCAACACCTTCACCCCGGAGACCTAGTGATCTACGAAAGCACTACCTACCCTGGCTGCACCGAAGAGATTTGCGTCCCCATCCTCGAACAAACTAGCAGCCTCACCTACAACCAAGATTTCACTGTAGGCTACAGCCCTGAGCGCATCAACCCAGGGGACAAAGTCCGCAAGCTCAAAAACATCCTAAAGGTCACCGCCGGCTCCACCCCCGACGCCGCGAACCAAGTAAACCAGCTTTACCTCACCATCATCGAAGCCGGTACGCACCTCGCCCCAAGTATCAAAGTAGCCGAGGCCGCGAAAGCAATCGAAAACGCCCAAAGGGACGTGAACATCAGCTTCATGAACGAGCTCGCCCTCATCTTCGAAAAACTCGATATCGACACCGGAGACGTCCTCGCCGCCGCCCAAACTAAATGGAACTTCCTACCCTTCAAACCTGGCCTCGTAGGCGGGCACTGCATTAGCGTAGATCCCTACTACCTCGCTCACAAAGCCCAAGAAGTAGGCCACGATCCCCAAGTCATCCTCTCCGGACGCCGCATCAATGACAGCATGGGTCTACACGTCGCCAGCAGCATCGTCAAACTCATGCACCAAAAAGACCTACGGGTCAAAGGCAGCAAAGCCCTCATACTAGGTCTGGCCTTCAAAGAAAATACAGGAGATACCAGAAACAGCCGAGTCATTGATGTCTATAACGAGCTGACAAGCTTCGGTCTAGAAGTCGACGTCTACGACCCGCTAGCCAATCCTATTCAAGCCAAAAACGAATACGGCATCGACCTCATAGAAACCCTGGACCTCGACCTATACCCTACGGTCCTCCTAGCGGTAGCGCATGACGCCTTCAAAGGGCTTAGCATCTCCACCTCTAAGGACCGAGTAGTCTATGACCTCAAGGGCATTCTTCCTCGCGATCTCGTTGATAAAAGATTGTAATTACTTCCGAGCGTAATCGTCTTGAACACGAACGATATCATCCTCATCCGATGGATGGTCCGGATCCGTATGCTGCCAAAACTCAGCCACCACACCCCAGTTATCCAAACCGATCAAACGGTGGCGCTCGCCTTGCTGCAAGACTACGGTCTCACCAGCCTCAAAAGAGACCAACTCACCTTCTTCATCCGTGGCACTGCGAACAATTCCCACAGGACCCTCAATCACTCGCCAAGTCTCTGCACGACGGTGGTGGTACTGCCAACTCAAACGGGCACCAGGATTGACCAATAGCATCTTTGGACTCAACTTCCCACCAATGCGCAAAGGCTCTACGTCTAAGCCATCAAAATAGATATCCGAAAAGGCCTGAGCTTGGCTTTCATCTAAAACAAAGAAGCCGCCCCAAGGACGCTCAAAATCATATCGATCAATGCGAAGTCCTTGATTGGCCAATTTCTTTCCAGTAAGCTCAAACATGTTCATCTCAAGAAGTGGTTTAGTTGCAGCGAATATATCAACTTTTCCCTTTTAGAAGTACGCAACCCGCTCGTATCAATCGAGACAAACCCTGTTAATGGTCTAAACTTACCAAAACTTCGGCCAAAATTTGTGTACTTTTGAGGTACCAACCAGTAAAACATGCCATAATGAGCTTAGCACTATTTCCATATGTGCCGCCTTTTGTTGCAGCAGTGATACTCTTTTCGAGATTGTTCCAGGACTTTGGGGCAACTTTGGGGCTTGTTGACAAACCCAATGAAAGATCTTCACATTCACGCATCGTACCTAGAGTCGGTGGTATTGCCATTTTCTTGCCCTATCTCACCTTAGGACTGATCCTTTATTTAATCAACCCAAGCTTACTTGAGAACTCAACACCCTACTGGCTGGGTCTCACAGCCATCGTACTACTTGGAATCGTGGACGATCGACTCGACCTTCCTTCAAGTATTAAGTTTTTGATCCAATTCTTTATTGCAACCTACTACATCCTAAGCTCAGGAAACTACGTAGATAACATGTACGGTCTTTTCGGCATTGGGGCACTCCCTGCATGGTTAGGCATCACCCTTAGCATTATCACAGTAGTATACCTTATCAATGCCGTCAACCTTATTGACGGTGTAGACGGATTATCCGCAGGAACCTCATTACTCAGCATCGGCCTCCTTACCACACTTATGGGCGGTGGTGATGACTATTTCTCACTTGGCTTTATAGGATTAGGACTAATTATTTTCATGGGCTTCAACTACTCAAAAAATCGCAAGATTTTCTTAGGTGATGCCGGCTCACTAGGCCTCGGTTTCGTCCTAGCAACGCTGGCAATGGAATTCCTTTTCAGCGGAAGTAACCATATCGAGCACCTGAACCTAAACCCCGTAATTGTAGTAATATTAATCTTGGGATACCCTATCGCAGATACCATGCGCGTATTCATCATTCGCTTGAGCATAGGAACTAGCCCTTTCACCGCGGACCGCAGACACATGCACCACGTGCTTCTAGACAAAGGCTTCACGCACTTTGGGACAACCACCTTCATCATGAGTGTGATCGGGGGATTTGTAGTGGTCAACAAATTCTTGGCCCCAACACTAGATAGCCACCTGATGATCTTACTTAATATAGGTGCAATCATACTTATTCACTTATTTGTTCGTCATCGTTCGGTGCAATTGCGTATTTTTTGGCGCTCGTTCTCACGTTCGGTTTTTAACCCCGTGAAGAAAGTGTGGAATAAATACGTAGCAGATTAGATTTAGTGCAACTCGTTGAACATACTTCAGAACTGAGCCATTACGCCTTCGTAGTGGCTTTTTTATGCATTGTGCTCGGCCTCATGTGGGGTCGGTTCAAAGCCATGCACGTGTTTGCTGTACCAGTGCTCATCCTAATTCTCTCCGGATTTATGGGTATCAAGCACATCTACGCCACTGCAATTAACCCCTCCATACTCACCGTGATGGCCTTGATTGCCCTGACCGGGGTGATTAAAAAAACACTGCCTTTCCACCGAATTATCGACCTTCTCGGAAACAGCTCCAATGGTGTCCTAATCAAAAGCTCACTGATCACCGCCACACTCAGCGGGTTCATCAATAACACCCCTGTAGTAGCACTACTCATCCCCCTACTCAAATCCAAGGCCCAAGAAAACGGATGGAATGTCGGCAAATTCTTGATGCCGCTCTCCTTCGCTGCTGTAGCCGGTGGTACCATCACTCTTATAGGTACCTCTACCAATCTTGTACTCAATGGTCTAATGATTGAGAATGGAATTGAAGGCTTCAAATTCTGGGACTTTTTCATACCAGGTCTCATCGTAACAGGAGCAGTACTACTTACGACTATGATCCTTGCTCCCATTGTACTTAAGCGGTCTCAAGACAACGAATCATCTGACCGACCGTATAACCGTCAATACACGACAGAGCTTAAGGTCATTCCTGGCGGGACGATGGAGGGAAAAACCGTAAGGGCTGCAGGCCTGAGAAACCTTAATGATCTTTTCCTCGCAGAAATTTACCGCAACGGCGAGTTCATCTCTCCAGTTACCCCAAAGTTGACCCTACAAGCCAGCGACACCCTCTTTTTCACCGGTGCCCTCGACCAAGTCAATGAACTCCTCGACCTCTTCCCAAAAGGCTTGAAAACCGTTGAAGAGAAGTTTGAAGTAGGTGCCCGTCACGACCTTCTAGAAGTCATCGTTCCCAACAACAGTGACCTCATAGGTCGTCCCCTCAAGCAAACGAATTTCCGTGCGCGCTACGATGCAGTCATCGTAGGTGTTCAACGTGAAGGACAACCCCTCAAAGGCAAAATAGGGCAACTCAAACTCCAAGCCGGAGACCTTCTCTTGTTATCAGCGGGTGCAAATTTCACCTCTCGTAATGAACGTGAAACGTCCCTTATCACCATCAACCAGCACAAGCGCAATAATTACTTAGCAAAAGGAAGAGAGCAATACTTCCTTCCAGGCCTTCTTATGATTGTGGGCGCAGCCATATTCCTCAAATGGTCACTATTACTGTCAATAGGACTAATGCTTCTACTCGCCATCATCTGTGGCATCACACACGCCGAAAAACTCAAACGAGAGTTCAACCTTGAACTGTATACCCTTCTCATTCTCTCTGTGGCCTTTGGTAGCGCCATCGTAGAAGGAGGTCATGCACAATACTTCATCGAACAAATAGCCCTTCCGCCGGATGCCTCAGCCGGTATTGTGTTATTGTTCCTACTGACGTTGTTATTGACCAATTTTATGACCAATGTCTCCGCCGTCGCCATCGCCTTTCCTATTGCCGTAGCGATGATGCAACATTACCAATTAAACCACCTCGAAGTGTTCCTACCCGTCGCCTTTGGAGCCAGCGGTAGTTTCCTCACCCCCTCCAGCTACCAAACCCATCTTATGGTGATGGGCCCCGGCAATTATTCTAACCAAGACTTCCTTAGGCTAGGACTTCCAGTTTTGGTAGTATATGCTTCCGTTGCCTTACTTGTTCTTTCATAAGACTACATTAGCGATATACGCCGATCTCTCAAGGCTAGGATAAGTCCATTCATGCTACGATAAATTCGATACAGAATTAATTGCATTTGTTATAACTTTCCACAAAACCATTTAGCATGAATTTAAAATCAATATCAATCGCAGGAGCAACTGCGTTCATACTCGTTTCGTGCGGGCCAAACGCTGAAAAAATCAGTAACTCGCTTGCAGACAATTATCTAAAATCTATAGAAAGTGTCAAAGAAAATGACTCCCCAGTTGAAAAGGCAATAGGCCTGTACAACTTAGAGGCACAAATGAGCGATGATATTGATTCCTTGCGCACCACTGCCCAGTTAGAAGAGGATATTGTCGTTGAAATTAATTCATTGATTACTTCCGCTGTGAAAGCTGATTTAGAGGCGGAAAAAAGAGCCCTTTTTGAAGGGCAAAAAGAAATTGTTGCTAGCCTGAATGAAACAGATTGGTATTCAGAGCAAGGTGAAAATGTCCTTTCGTTCGATGAAAATGAAATAGAGCTTCTAAACGTTTCCTCAGAAATACCCATTGTATTTGACGAAGAGAATCTCAATGTTTTGTGTGATAGCAGACCCGTTACTTTCGCATCTACGGAAGAAAATCTACAAATAGCTATTGGCAATCAAGTTGCTGATCTTAAGAAGGCTACAGAAGAAAACTTCATCCTCGGGTCATTCTCAGGAAGCATCACCTTCTGGGGAGAAAAAAGTTATTTCACGTTAAAGTTGAACTCGCCAGATAGAGGCGTTTTGTATGCCAAATTTGCAAACGGAAACAGAGAGAGCTATAAAATTCCAAAAATTCGGTCTCTAGGTGGTAGTAAGTACAGGTTTACTGATGAAGAAAATGAAAGCAGTACTTGGCGATATTCTCGAGACCGTTGGAAGGGTGAAATTGGCGGTACTTTTGATTTAAGTATGCGCAGAAGCAGGTCGAAAGAACACGTAGCGCTATCCAAGGCTATTGGCATAGAAGATCGTGTTGGGCCTGATAATTAATTTTCAAACCGTCCATCACGCCTTTACTATCTGAACCTCCCTGAAATAATAATGATAACAGGCTACGGCCAAAATACTATTATATTATGATCAATAAAATCAGTACAGTTGTTGATACCAAAACTTATGGTAATGCTTCACTGAACATTAATGAGTACTCAAAACTACAAGGATCAAAAGACATCCATAGCGCGAAGTTTTTAGATGCTGCCCAGAAAACAGGAATGAAACTTCGTTATGTCAGTGCGCACTTAGAAAATTCTACTGTCAACATGGAGCCAGGCTTATTGCACTACATGCAAGGAAACTTGGACCTAGCTACTAAAAGAGCTGATGGAAGTTCTGGTATTGGTGGATTTTTCGCAAACAAAGTAAAAAGTGCACTCTCTGGAGAATCTAGTAGTAATACTGTGATCTCGGGTACTGGTGTAGTGGTATTAGAACCCACTTTTGGCCATATTCTGGCCATTGACATGAATAATGACGAATACATTGCCGATAAGGGTATTTACTCCTGTAGTATTGGAGAGATCAATGTTGATGTGGCCATGCAAAAGAATATCTCTTCTGCGCTTTTTGGTGGTGAGGGTCTTTTCCAAACTTTAGTAAAAGGATCTGGTATTGCAGTGTTCAATAGCCCCGTACACTTAGACGAACTGGTTAAAGTTGAACTGAACAATGACACATTAAAAGTCGATGGTAGTTTCGCTATTTTGAGAAGTGCTTCATTAGAATTTTCCGCTGAACAATCAGCGAAAAGTTTTTATGGTACTTTAAAGTCAGGCGAAGGAATCCTTCAAACTTTTAGGGGAACAGGTACGGTCTGGTTAGCGCCGACTGAGTCATTCTATGCTGGGCTAGGAAATGCCAATCATATGGCCAACCTAGCTGAAAACAAAGGATCGTCTGGAGATAAAGATGTCCTTGGGAAAGCAACTAAAATGTTTACTTAATGTATTCTAGGTAATGACCATTGATCACCGAGTTTGAAATTCAGCTCGGTGATTTTTTTTGTCCTATCCGCAAATGCTAACATCAAAACGGCTTAAGTTTTCGAGTAAGTAGGAGTTAATCGTTGTTGAGACTTATCAAACGAATCTGTTTAAGATACCTTGCTTCCATTAGGAATTAGTCTACAGAAATTGGAAATTGCGCCTGCAAATCAGTATTAACGCATCCCGTGGGCGAAAAACTCCACATCATTCCACATCAACACGCGATTTCAAAAGAAGACCGCGAACGCCAAAACGGCCATAAAGGTCACGTATTGTGGTTCACCGGTTTGAGTGGTAGTGGAAAGAGCACCGTCGCCTCTGCAGTCGAGCGTGAACTTCACCAACAAGGGATAAGAACGTTCATCTTAGATGGGGATAATGTTCGTACAGGTCTCAACAGCGATCTCGACTTTAGCGCCGCCTCAAGAGAAGAAAACATTCGCCGCATTGCACACGTGAGTGCATTAATGAAAGATGCAGGTCTCGTGGTACTAAGCGCTTTTGTAAGCCCGTATCAAAAGGATCGTGATTTCGTTAGAGAATGTGCCCAAGGTGATTTCTCAGAAATTTTCATCAGCACTCCGCTTGAAGTCTGTGAGCAACGAGATGTAAAAGGTTTGTATGCCAAAGCAAGAGCCGGGGAGATCAGGAACTTTACGGGCATTAGTGCTCCCTTTGAAGGACCCACGAACCCCGAGCTTGATGTGCCTACGCACCAAATGAGTATTGAAGAAGCAACCGCTATGGTTGTGGACTATATAAACGCCAAAATAGCACTCGATCAATGAGTAACTATTCACTAACACACCTCGAAGAATTAGAGGCAGAAGCGATCTACGTGATTCGTGAAGTCTATGCCCAGTTCGACAACCCAGCCATCCTCTTCTCCGGAGGTAAGGACAGTATCGTGGTAACCCACTTGGCACGTAAAGCCTTCTGGCCTGCGAAGATTCCTTTCCCACTGGTACATATTGATACCGGTCACAACTTCCCAGAGACCATGGAGTTTCGTGATAACCTCATCAAAGAGATGAGCGCTAACCTCGTAGTGGGCTCTGTACAGCAGTCTATCGATGAAGGGGCTGTAGTAGAGGAAACCGGCATGAACGCCTCGCGGAATGCCCTTCAAACCACTACGCTTTTGGATACCATCGAAGCCAACAACTTCGACGCATGTATGGGTGGTGCCCGTCGTGATGAAGAGAAAGCTAGAGCGAAAGAGCGGTTCTTCTCTCACCGTGACGATTTCGGTCAGTGGGACCCTAAGAACCAGCGCCCCGAGCTTTGGAACCTGTTCAACGGCAAAAAGCGCATGGGCGAGCATTTCCGTGTCTTCCCAATTTCTAACTGGACAGAAATGGATGTATGGCAATACATCTTGAAAGAGAACATCGCTATTCCAGAACTCTACTTCGCCAAAGAGCGCAATGTGATCTGGAGAAACGGTTCATGGCTCCCAGTAAGTGAGTTCATCACGTTGAAAGATACCGACGAGCCACAGATGAAAATGGTACGTTTCCGTACCCTAGGGGACATCACCATCACAGGTGGCCAAGAAAGCAACGCGGACACCCTCGAGAAAATCATTCAGGAAGTGGCCTCTTCCCGTCAAACCGAACGCGGCAACCGCGAAGACGACAAGCGCAGTGAAAGCGCTATGGAAGACAGAAAACGTCAAGGTTACTTCTAACCATCAAAGCATAAGAAACGATGGAAAACAATTTCGACACCCAAGGATATTTAGATATGGAGCTGCTTCGCTTCACTACTGCAGGTAGTGTTGACGACGGTAAATCCACATTGATAGGACGCCTCCTTTACGATAGCAAGAGCATCTTCGAGGACCAAGTCCAGCAAATCGAACAAACCTCTAAAAAGAAAGGCCTCGAGCACGTAGACCTCAGCCTTTTCACTGACGGTTTAAAAGACGAACGTGAGCAAGGCATTACCATTGATGTAGCCTATCGCTACTTCGCCACTCCGAAGCGCAAGTTCATCATCGCAGATACCCCAGGACACGTTCAATACACCCGTAACATGGTGACCGGTGCTTCAACCGCTAACCTTGCCCTCATCCTCGTAGATGCACGCAATGGTGTTATTGAACAAACCAAGCGCCACACCTTCATCGCTTCCTTGCTACAGATCCCACACATCTTCGTTTGTATCAACAAGATGGACCTCGTGGACTACAGCCAGGAAGCCTATGATAGAGTGGTTAAAGAATACACCGACTTTGCTGCCAAGCTTAACGTCAAAGACGTACGCTTTGTACCGATGTCTGCCCTCCACGGCGACAACGTAGTATCTCGCGGAGAAAACATGAGTTGGTACGAAGGCGGAACCCTACTCCATAACCTTGAAACCGTACACATCTCTTCAGACCACAACCTAAGAGACTGCCGCTTCCCAGTTCAAACAGTAATCCGTCCTCATAGCGACGAATACCACGACTTTAGAGGATATGCTGGTCGCGTTGCCGGTGGCGTCTTCAAAAAAGGAGATAGCGTGGTAGCGTTGCCTTCAGGATTAGAAAGCAAGATTGCAGCCATCCATACGATGACTGGAGAGCTCGAAGAAGCCTTCCCACCACAAAGTGTAACTATCACTCTAGAAGATGATATAGACATCAGCAGAGGTGATGTATTAGTACGCAGTGAAAACCGGCCAGAAGGCCAACAAGACTTAGACGTGATGCTGTGTTGGTTAAACGCCAATCCACCACGTCCAAGAGCGAAGTATGTCATCAAGCACACTACAGCTGAAGCTAGAGCGATGATCACAGACATTCAATACAAGATGGACATCAACACTCTGCATAGAATGGAAGAGGACAAGGCCATCAAAATGAATGATATCGCCCGAGTAAAAATCAGATCGACAAAACCATTGTTCGCAGACGACTACACGGTCAACAGAGTCACAGGCTCCATCATCCTTGTTGATGAAGCAACAAATGAGACTGTTGCTGCGGGGATGGTGAGATAAACACTTTCAAAAAATAAAACCCAGCCTTAACGCTGGGTATTTTATTCTCCAAAAAAATGCCTGCAGCCCGCAGGCATTTTTTCGTGAACTTTTCCTTTGTCAACCCCTAATTTTCCTCAAAACCCGCGTTAATTAACGGAAAAAGTAACGTAACTTCCTACCCGAAAGGGAACGTTAAGGCCAAAATTAGCATGTCAAGTAAATGGCTTAACGAAATTTCGCTCTCGTTAGAATGTCATAAAATGGACACTTTTGGACACCCAAAATGACACTTTGTTACAGGGTAATTTGAAGGAAGTAATATGGGTAAAATAGGATTTAGAATTCGGAGCAAGGTCAACAAACAGGTCAGCATTTATGTCTACCTATATGGTCCGTTCAAAACAAGATTAGAAGCGAAAACCGGTTTTGTGGTTTTACGAGACGAATGGGACATCAAGAAAATGCGGGCTAAGATCTCTGATGAAAATGGCGTCCGTCTGAACGGCTATCTCGATCAACTGGAAAGACATCTTGTTTTCCAATACAACAATCTCCACTCCAGTTCTCAAGAATTTACTAGAGGATGGCTCGAAAGTCAGATCAGTGCATGTTTCAATAGACCTGATAAAGACAACCGGTCTAAGCTCACCTATCAAATACGTCGCTACATTAATGTAGCAGATACGAAACGTGTTCGTTCCACGGGAAGCATTGGCTTATCTTATAACACCATACGCTCCTACGAGCTGTTCGAAAAGATCATCAAGAACTTCGAAGAGCATCGAGGACAACCGGTGCTCATTGAGCATATCGACAAAGCATTGATAGACAGCTTTACCCACTGGATGCTCAAGATTCAGAAATACAGTACCAATAATGCCGGACACCAACTGAAGCAGATAAAGACCATCTGCAAAGAGGCCGACCGAAATGGATTACAGGTGCATCCATTCACCAAACACATTGAAGGCTTCCGTCAACGCCGGTCCGAGCGCATCATTCATACGATCAGCTTTGAAGAAATAGAACGCATCAAGAATCTAAAAGATCTGGCTCCAGAGCTAGAAAATACAAGAAAGTGGATGTTAATAGGCTTCTATTCAGGCCAACGAGTGAGCGACCTTCTAAAACTTACAGAAGCACAGGTAAGACATGCTATGAATGGTGTCTATATAGATGTAACTCAACAAAAAACGGGTAAGCATGTCACCATTGGCGTGAGCGACCCAACGACAATAAAGATTATCAAGGAAGAGTTCCCAAAGCCGTTATCCGCGATACTGTTTAATAAGTACATCAAAGCCGTTTGCAAAAAAGCTGGGATGACGGAGCACGTGAAAGGATTCAAACAGAATCCAGAGACTCGGCGAAAAGAACCGGGAATCTTCCCAAAGCATGAACTGATTTGTGCCCATGACTTGAGACGATCCTTTGCCACGAACTACTTCGGAAAAGTAGAAACCCCAATATTAATGTCCATTACAGGCCACTCTAAGGAAACTACATTCCTTTCCTATATAGGAGCCAACCCAAATAAAGATGCAATGGCTGATGCCTTTATGGTGCGGGCAGCGAGCATATAGTTATTTGCGATTACGCTCTTCTTCAAAGAACTCAGTTTTTTTCATGCTCTGCGTCCAAGGGATGTCGTTGAACTCTTGAGTAAATCGATCATCTTGAGGCTTTGCTTTTGGTAATACATAGTTTGCAGATAACTGAACAAGTTTTAACAACTGACTTGTATTGAGCTCATCAATCCTTTCATACAGCTTAGCCATTCCTTCGGTTAAAAGGATTTCCATAGCATCATGTACGATCGGATCTCTTTTGGCTCTTCCTCTTTTACTCTTCTGACCAGCTATTCGAGCAGTCTCTGATGTGAATTTTGCCATAACATTCTGTTTTTAAGATTCTTACTTCAAGCATAATCACGAATTCAAAAGGACACAAGTCTAGAATGGCTTGGTTTTCCCACAGTAATTAACAACAAAAAAGCCGACTCAATGAGTCGGCCTCGATTTACAAAGCTTTGCAATCTTTGTGGACATATAGCCTATCTCAGAAAGATATAGACTTAACAACTTGCTCATTTTCCACTTCGTACCAGGTTCTAGATACTTGGAATGCATCCTGGTATTGCGGCAAGGTGTTTGATAAGAGTGAAAATGTTGTAGTTGTACCTCAAGTTTTCGGCAATAGTGCTTAGCTGTTCTACATACTCAAATTCAATATGCATCTAACACATCATCTAATGAAAGCATTCTGTTAGGGCTCACCAGAATGAATTAATCGTACTAAATATTCTTTTGGTTACACATGCCTTAGCTGGTTGAGACAAACTGTGATTCACTATCTATTCACATGACTTTTAGGCTTCTTTAGTGAATTCAATACTTCAGATATTTATTCAAACCTTTTATAAGGTAAAAAGAAAAATAAAAAAGTCGCTTCAGAGTATTCGTTTCGAAACTCGCTAACACTTGATAATGTTGCCTTGCTGCGACCAATTTATTTCTGCTAATACTTCCTTTACTAATAGTATAAAAAGTAAACGGCTCCTTTAAACCCAATGCTGGACCATATTTCTTAGTTAAATACAACCAAGTTGCATAGTCTTGTCGTCTTCGAATATTTGGCATTTTAAGCTCTTCGTTTAGTTTTTCTCTATCTATTACAACTGTACTACAACCTATCGAACAAGAACGAATCAAATCATCATAAGATTGTCTCACAGGAGCCTCGACCAATACTTTCCTGTCTATCGTTGCGAAATATTTATAATAACTAGTATAAGTGAAATAAGAATCATTTTTCATCATGAAATCCAATTGAATTGACAATTTGTTTGGCTGCCAATAGTCATCACTATCGCAAAACGCCACAAACCTTCCTTTGGCTTCCTCTATACCCTTATTCCTAGCGTAAGCAGCTCCTTTGTTAACGGGTAGAGTTATTATTCTCAAGGCAGAATTTATAATACTTATATTTCTGCCTAAAGGAATCGTTGAACAGTCATCGACAACTATGACTTCTATTGATCCTTCAGTTAATCCAGCTTGCGAAAATATACTTTTGAGAGTCCTCCCAATTGTGGAATGTGCATTGAAAAAAGGTATGACTACAGTTACTAAATACATCGTAACTCTACTTGAGCGTTATTGAAGCCAAGCTTTGCATACAATTTCTTTGGCATTGTTACCACACCATGTGTCTTCAACATTGCAGCCCACCAACTCAAAGTAGACGGAGAAACTACTAAGTGATCCGAATTGACCATAGTATAGAAATCCTCCAATATGGGCCCTTTGCGTATTTCAATATTATGATTAAAAAAAGTTGATTTCAACTCCTCTGGCGAATCAGTTAGAACCACATAATTTGTTTCGATAATCATTTTGGTTAAGTAATCGTAATAATCACCGTATTCTAATCTCCACACAGAATCTCCCATTCTATAGTGAACCACTCCTACACATTTTGTATGCGCCAGGCTTTGCTTTTTCAAAAAGCCAATGATGTATTCGGAATCTACACCATTACATAGCCATTTAGGATCTTGAAAATATCCACAAAATATATTAGTAAGATTCTGCTCCCAACAATACTTTTTATTCTTTATACCTAAGGTTCTGACAAGATATATCATAAACATATCAAAAATAATTCTGACGTAGCCGCTCTTTACAACATTCTCGCGATCCAAGTTTAGAGTACTACATGAATCATGAAAGGTCCAACCTAGAATCGCATGAATGGACTTTCTGCTTAACAAGCCTATATCTATATCCAAATTGTCTATTCCCTGAATTGCATTCAGTTGATACAATACGTTACCTAACCCACCAATGAGGATAATCCTCTGTCTTTTCTTTTTATCCAATATATTAAAAGTAAAATTACAAGGTTCGATACTATTAAAACAATAGGATACCAATGGACATTTATCCGGACAAATGCAAATACTCCAAATAACCTAATAAGTCCAAGGACAAAATAAATCTTCGCGTAGATCCTTCTCTTCTCCAGATAAACCAATTCTTGGGTATAATAAGCCACGAATCCAGTAAGTACAGC